>ONZU01001152.1_pt1 | contig 16257 bp, 9 predicted proteins | sample 1671161 | NCBI WGS metagenome assembly ONZU01 (sample SAMN06348128, study PRJEB24527) | human gut metagenome | biome: human gut; feature: ankylosing spondylitis patient; material: feces | host: Homo sapiens | place: China | collected 2015-10
TTGCACATCGGATTATATTCTCAAAAAAGACTGTAAATACAGCTCAGCTTGTGGAAAAAGTCCGTTTCCGTGCCAGATGTGCGCAGCGCATAAAATCGCGCCGAATGGCGCGCATTCCCCCGATATATCGTGAGAACACACATATACACATATATAGAAAAGGAGTCGAAGCAAATGACGAAAGCATTTTCTATCCTGCACCGTGCGGCGGCACTGCTTGTCGCCCTGTGCCTGCTGGTCGGTATGGCTCTGCCGGTTTATGCAGCTGAGGATGGGGCTTTATTTTTTGACGCAGGTTCGGAAACGATTCCGACCATTCCTGCCGCAAACACGTCAAGCGAGGGTGTAGAACCTGCGCAAGAACCTATTGTATCCGACTTGGAAACGATTCCGGATGAAGGAGATACCCCGCCCACTGCGAACGAACCGGGAACAGAAGCGGGAGACACGGTAAATAATACAGCAGCGGTTCCGAACAATGACGGCAAAACCCAGGAAGCGGCAGAAAATCAGACTCCCGCCGCCGATACGGACACCGCCCCTGCCGACCCAGCCTTGACGAACAAAACCCCTGCGGACACTTCCGATACGGCTGCCGCGCCAAACCATGCCATCAACGCAGAGGAAACCACGGCGGCAAAAACCAACACAGAGCAAGATGTTCTTTTTGCTGACGGGGACAACCCCAACGAAGAAGATACTATGCCTGCGGATGATTCGCCTGACAACGATGACGCGAACACACCTGATACGATAGCGGACACGAGTGTATCGACGGGCTTTATCCCGGCTACGACAACCATTTATTTTGAGGATGACGGCCGATACGATAGTAAATATAACGGAAATTGCACCATGCGTTTCCTCGGGTTCACGGGTAACGGCTACATAAACAAAGTCATGGTGGATACTGGAACCACCGTAACCGGTAAAGATGAGAAAATCCACAAAATCTTCAGCATCGCGCTGAATTCTGCGGACTATCCGGCGGGCGGGTTTTATCGAATCGCCTTCCAGTATTATGACGGCAATAACAATAATTGGCAAGAAGAAATCAACGCCTTTGGCAAAGACAATGCTAGCAGTACTGACGAGCTGACAGCGATTGACCTGCTTGCCGGCAAAAAGTTTGTTCGTGAAGGCATTACGAGCGGCGGTAATGATGGTAAACATTTCAACCAGAATCAACCCTACAACCCCGCCCAATGGACGCGCGTGGAGTACTATTACAAGGACACACCGCTTTACTTCAAAAATGCAAGCGGCACCGCGCTTACCAACGTAACCGCAACATTTTACAAGCTGGTAAACGGCGCCCCGGCACAAACCGGCATCCAAACGATCGGCACGGTGGATGCGGGCAAACTTGCCGCGCAGCAGATCCGGATTCCCGACAATGATTCGCGGTTTGTGCAGTTTACTTGGAACATGGCCAAAGCGCCCTGTATGATTTCACCACAGACTTCACCACATCCCCCTACGCGGACGCACAGAAACTGGACTTAACAGCGGCAAATTGCTATGTCTACAACGATACCACAAGCACCTGGGCAAGCGCGGGCGGTGATTTGCTTACCGCGGGCAAAAAGATTTACTTTGACGCCACGCTGTCCGCGTACAGTTATGAGGGCGAAGGTTTACAGCAGTCCGCCATGGGCGACGGCGAAACCATGTACTGTTTCCTGACGAGTTCAGACGGCGCGGTCACACAGCAGCCGATGACACAGGAAAAACCTGACTCCACAGCCGCTGAGCGCAAGCTGTGGTCTTGCGAGATTCCCGGCGATGGAAAAACTTACACCGCGGTGCAATTCTCCGCAACGGATAACCAAAACGCCCCCGCAAAAGACAACAAGACCAGAAAGTACAGCACGGCAGAAATCCCCCCAGCCCTGCAAGACCCCTGCTTCTTTGCCGACGACGGCGACCCGTCGGCCTACACGGGCGGCGAAGGTGTCAACCGTGACGGCTACTGGGGCGAGAAAGCCTCTGTCCGCGATGCCGAAAGCGGCAAAAATACCACCGTTGTGGACATTGATAACAGCGGCACTTTTACCCAACAAAAGGATACAAAGTATATCACCAGCACCCTGTACGATTACTACACCGACTACGAGCTGAATGGCCTGAACCGCGACACTTACTCGTGGGTGACCACATCTTCCCAGCGCGGGTACGTCACTTTTGAGCAGTTCAACCGCGCACTAAGCAGCGCTTACACTGCAAACGGCAATGTAAAATACCCGCTTTATACCGGGCATTTCCAAAAGTCAGGCTGGGGCGACCCCTTTGCAACCGTTGCCGCCGGTATGGGTCTATACGGCTGGGGCGCTGAGGGTAGTTCCAACTACAATATCTTTATGGCCGTGAATAACTCGGCCTTGGATGATAATGGTAATGGAAGCTCCGATTACAATCGCACCTTCCAGGGCCTTGTGGAAAGCAAGACCTCTGACGGTACGGCAAACGGTCTGCCGCTGTTAAGAACCAAGAATTCCAACACAAATGCGTCGGTTGACCCGCACTTTGACAAAGACTTCCTGCAAGGCAAAAACGCCTTTAACACCGTGCTGGGCAAGGTGTACGAGGATGTTTCCTTCCCGCTCAAGCAAAAAGCCGTTTTTGCGCAAAATCCGGACAGTCCGGACGATAACGACCCGGAGAGCAAAGCCGAATATTGGTACTATGACAGCAGCAAAAGCTCTCTGTATTTGAAGCAGAACCAAACCGACGGCAAGTATTATCTGGAATCCCCCAAAGGTGGTGACGGCAACCCCACCACGGACAGCAAATCACAAAACATTTCGTCACCAAACAACACCAATGGCACCTACGGCTTTTTCCCGTTTAACCAAACAGTCAGCACAGTCGGGGCATCCCAATACAACTACGGCTTTGGCGCCAAGCTGCAATTTGACTTTACGCTTACAGAGGACGGCAAGGTTGTTGTAGGAAAAGACACCAGCGGCAGGAACATTGAAGTTCCTATCAAGTTCTTCTTCTCCGGCGACGATGACGTGTGGGTCTACATTGACGGCGAGTTGATGCTGGATGTCGGCGGCGCGCACGGTAAAGCGTCCGGTCTGCTGGAATTTGGCGCAAACAACACCGTAACCCCTTACGTCAGCTCCAACAAGAACACCGACTCAAATGATACCATGGTCTACAAGGGTTATGGGTCCGGCGAAACAACCAAAACCGTCAACTACAACGGCCAACCGATCACGTTCAATAAGAAGAGCACCACCAAAACCCTTAAAAAACAATCCACCCACACCCTGACCATGTTCTATATGGAGCGCGGTATGTGGGAGTCCAACATGGCGGTGGCGTTCAACTTCCCCGACCATAACGAATTGCAGGTCGAAAAGCAGGTCGATGTTTCGGATGTGAACCCGCTGTTCCAAGAAAGTTTCAAAAACCAGAAAATTTTCACCTTCAACATCCAAAATCTGGCCACCCACTACGAAGCAAAAGCAACTGATGAACCGGCAATCCAGACCGAGAAACTCCCGGACACTGCATACAGTTCAGCCACGGGACTATTAAGCTATGCGTCGTCTCTGCCGGAGGGTGTAGGCACAGGCAGCGCCGTGCTGTGGTCATCGGATAAAAGTGACCCATCCAGCCTATACCGCGACCAGCGCCGCGGCACACTGACGTTGGACAGCGCCATAAATATAAGTCCGTACAGCTACCTGACCTTTGATGTCTATGTGCAGGGCAACCCGACCGATACCTGCGCCCTGAGCAACCTGTATGTGGAACTTTGGGACACAAGCGGCAAGCAAATGGGCTGCCTTGGCACCAAGGGTCTGCAAAGCAGCGATGTCTACGGCGCGGCGACCGCGCTGCACCCGGGAACGTGGTACACCGTACGGCTGATGTTGAACTCCCTGAAACAAGTCGAGGGTTTCGACAAAACGCAGCTAAAAAGCATAACGGTGGGCGATAACTATGCGCGCAGCATTTACCTGCGCAACTTTACATTCAGCAGTGCGCCGACCCTGCCGAAACAAACAGGCTTTACCACCGCGCAGTACGACGTCCCCGACTATGGCTCTGCCACAAGCGGGAAGCTGGAAAACGCGGCCTATGCGGTGTTTTCCTCCAACCTTGGCAACGGCGACGTTGTGGATGAAAACGGACGGTTCCTGCTGCAGGACGGGGAGACCGTTACCTTTAATGACCAGTTCCGCCGCGGCAGCTACATAGCCCTGCAAGAGCAGATCGACACCGAACTGTACGATACAACTTGGACGGTATACGAAAACGACGTACCTGTTACAAATGTAAGCGGCAAGGCTGACGTTGTTACGACGGGCAGTGTTAGCACGTTGCAAAACATCAGCGGCACTGCCCCGAACGATGGCCGAACGGAAAAGGCGGTTGATGCAACCCTTGACGGACACAACACCAAGAACGAGTACACAGAGGCCAAAAAGCCGAGCACTGCACTGGTTTTTCGCTCTTACAGCAATTCGGCCGATGATAACGAGCTGACCAAGCTGAAAGTGGTTTTCAACAACAAGGTCAAGACAGGCAAGCTGATTATACGCAAGGTTCCCGCCGAGGACGAGACACTGGAAGGCAAGACGTTTACCTTTACCGTCCGATTCGGCGATGTCGGCGGCCAAAGCCTCGGCGACACAATCGCGCCGAAAGAGTACACCTGCACGGTGGAAAAACACGGTGACGAGTACTACGGCGAGATCGTGATCGACAAAATCCCTGTCGGCACACGCTTTGTTGTGTCGGAAAATCAACAGACGGGCACAAGCCTGAAATCGGTGTCTATCGAGGGCGGCAAAGACTGCGCTGTTGCCGCGGACGGCGTAAAGGTGTACGGCGCCATTGACGATGCGAAAGCTGCAACGGCAACGTTTGAAAATACCGCCCGCGAACTGATTGACATAACGGTCAAAAAAGAGTGGAAAACGCAGGACGGTACGGCGGACATTCCGCAAGCCGACCTGCCCAACGCCATTTACCTGCAACTGCAGCGTACCGAAACGCCGAACGTTGCAAACAGCTGGCAGAAGGTTTCGGGGTATGAAAGCGTAGAGCTGAAAAAACCCGACGGTTACGAAGGCTGGACCAAACAGTTTACCGGGTTGGACAAGTACGATGCGAGCAAGACGGGGCAAGACCGCACACCTTACACCTACCGCGTGCTGGAAAGCGCGACGAAAACTGGGCAATTTTACGGCGGCGCGGCCGATGATGTGATTGAGATCAACGGCAAGAAGTACAAGGTTCTCAATACCACCCGCGTCACAGGCGATTCGACCAACAAAACGCTGACCCTGACCAACCAACTGCAAGATGCCAAATATAACTTGGTCATCACAAAGCAGGATGCACAGGATAATAGCATAAAGCTGGGTGGCGTGGAGTTCAAGCTGGAAAAGCTGAACGATAGCGGCGCGGCTGAAACAACCTATAACGGCGTGACGGGCAGCGATAGCACGAACCAAGGCAAATGCAGCTTTGCGTCCCTGACCCCCGGCAGCTACCGCCTGACCGAAACCAAAACCGCCGAGGGCTACACCCTGCTGGCCGAGCCCATCGAATTTACGCTGACAGCGGACGGGCAATGCCTACGCGATGGCGCGGCGTTTGGCGCGAAAACCACAGATGCCGACGGCGTGTACAACATTGCCCTGACCATTTACAACCGCAAGGGCTTTACCCTGCCGCACACGGGCGCGGACGCACCCAGCCTGTGGCTGCTGATAGGTTTGCCTGCACTGGTGGCTGTGCTGCTGGTGCTGGTGTTCCGATACAATAAGAAAGGGGGCAGACGTTCCTGACCCCCACCCCTCTACACAAACCAACATAGAAAAAAGAGGTATGCATCAAAATGAAACTGAAACGTTTATTTACCGCAATCCTCAGCGTCGCCCTGACCCTGAGCCTTTGCGCCATGCCCGCCATGGCGGAAGGGGCGACGACGGCGGGGGCGACGGGAACGACGAGGCTGGCAGACGGTACGCCTGTTTGGGAATCGGGCAAAACGGGCAGCATTACGATTCATAAGTATGAGTATAACCCTGCACCGGGAGCAACGCCCAAACAGGGTACCGGTGCCGAGGGCGAAGCCGCGCCCACAGACGCAAAGCCGCTGGGCGGGGTAACTTTTGAGATTTACAAGGTGCAGAATGAGGAATGGCTGAAAGCCTATTATGGCGGTCAAGCGGCTGCGACTGGTCAAGACTTTTCCAAGATAGATGCAAGTAACTATTATTCAACGGATTCAGCAACTGGCGCAATCACAGTTAATGGCAGCAAGATAGACACGGTTACAACCGCAACTTCTGGAACCGATATTGGTGTAGCCAAAAAAGACGGCCTTGACCTCGGTCTGTATCTGGTTGTTGAAACGAGCGCCCCCGATAAGGTCACGTCCCCTGCTGACCCGTTCTTGGTTTCTGTACCTATGACGCGCATTGCTGATACGACCACCACGAACAAGCTGACGGACTGGATTTATGATGTCCACGTTTACCCGAAAAACAGCACCGCCTACGGTCAAGTCACGATTGAGAAAAAGGGCTATACCGGCGGTGGTTCTGAGGTCGCGTTGGCGGGTGTTAAGTTCAAGCTACAGGAACAGAAAGGCGCAAATTGGACAGACATTACTGCAAACGATAGCAATGGCAATCCCTACGATTTGACAACGGACCCAAGCGGTAAAATTACAATTGCAGGGCTTTCGCAAGGCAACTACCGCATTTTTGAGGATGCATACAGCGGTGATTCTGCTAACAAGGGCTATATCTTGGATGCGGAATACCACACCTTTACCGTGCAGAATAATGGTCAGATTAAGGTAGGCGAAAATACAGCCACTCCTAATGCAACCATTCAAGTTGCCAACCACCGCCCCGATATGAAGAAGGAAGTCTACAATGGCACCGGCTGGACGCAAAATGCCCCGTACGGTGTCGGCGATACCGTTCCTTACAAAATCACGATTGAAGTCCCGAAGAACATTGAGAAACTTTCCACCTTTACCGTCACCGACACGCCGACGGGTTTGACGGATAATGTAAACAGCATTGAAGTTAAAGACGGCACAACAGACCTGACGAGTGGCACGGATTATACGGTTGCAGCCGAAGGCACAGATGGATTCAAGATTGCATTCAAACTCGATTCCGCCACAGTAAAGGCTTGTGCCGGACACACGGTGACCATTACCTACAACGCTGTTGTAAAGGATACCGCTGTAGTCGGCGGCAACGGCAACTCGAATAACGCAAAACTTACATACACCAATAAAATCAATAGCAACAATACTCCCGGAACTACCACGAACACCATTGAGGACAGCGCTGTTATGTACAGCTTTGGCATCAAGGTGAAAAAGACAACGGAAGACGGAAATACTCCACTGCCCGGCGTTGTGTTTGACCTGTACCGTGAAGCCAAGACGGGAGAAACGCCTATTGTAAATGCTGAAACCGTCAAAAAAGCAGGTCTTGACAGCACTAAAAGCTGGATTCTTGTAAAGTCTGGCTTGACAACTAACGCAAGCGGCATCATTGATACGTCTGACTCTAACAACGCCACCAACTACACCCACGGTCTTGCCAATGGTGATTACTATCTGGTCGAAACCAAGACGGTTGATGGCTATAACCTGCTGACAAAGCCTGTTGAGGTTAAGCTGGATGTTACCGCCACAACTACTTGGCAAAAGACCAACGTATATGACGCCAGTGGCAATCTGGTTAAGCATGGCACGGTTACGAAAACCACGTTCACCCATACCAGCAACAATGGCGATACCACAAAAACGGAACTTGCTGTTGCCAAAGTCATCAACCGCAAGGGCTTTACGCTGCCTGTCACCGGCGGTTTCGGTACGCTGCTGTTTAGCGGTATCGGTGTGCTGCTGGTTCTGGCGGGCGTCGGCGTTCTGTTCAGCCTGAAAAAGAAATCCAACCGTGCGTAATGCACACCATCCAAACACCCACAGCAAAATAAACGGGTAATCCATAGGGGAAGGGCCGGAAACGGTTCTTCCCCTATGGGCGGTTGTGGCAGTGCGTCAACCCTTTACAGAAAGGCTCTTTGCAATGGAAACCACCGTCAAATTAAAACTTGGCTTTGCTGCACTGATGATCGTCTCCGGCATCGGCGTGGCCATGTACCCCATTGTCAGCAACGCGGTGGCACAGCGCCACGCAAGTTCGGTCATTGAAAGCTACAACGACACCGTGCAGTCGATGGACGCCGAGAAAATCGACGCCGCCAAGGAGGCTGCGCGCCGCTACAACCAACAGCTGAACAATGCCCTTGACCGCGACGCGGCGGGCGAAGCGGACGACATCGGCACAAGCTATGTGGATATGCTGGACGTGGGCGAGAGTCTTGGCTACATTACCATACCCAAAATTGACGTAAACCTGCCCATTTATGAGGGCACAAGCGACGATGTGCTGGTAAAGGGCGTCGGACATCTGGAAGGCTCCAGCTATCCGCTGGGCGGCGCGGGCACCCACAGTGTGCTGACGGGGCACCGCGGTATGGCCGAGGCGGTACTGTTTACCGACCTGGACAAGCTGGGCGAGGGCGACCGTTTTTACCTCCACATCATGGACGAGGTGCTGGCGTATCAGGTAGACCAGGTCAAGGTCGTGGAGCCGGAAAACACCGAGGATTTGGAAATTATCCCCGGCGGGGACTACTGCACGCTGGTCACCTGCACACCCTATGCCATCAACACCCACCGTATGCTTGTGCGCGGCGCCCGTGTGCCGTATACCGGAGAGGACGAGCAGCCCGACACGCCGCAGACCGTGCAGTACCAACAGCTGAATACCGGCAACGTGGTAAAGCGCATTGTGGACGCCTGGCCGTGGATCAGCGTGACGGGCAGTGTGGTTATCGGCGGCGAGGCGCTGCTGTTGCTGCTGCTGTTGCACCGCTGCAAAAAGCGCGAGGAGGAAGACTGATGAAACGCCTGTTTCTGCAAATTTTTGCATGGCTGGCAATTTTGCTGGGCGTTGGGCTGATGCTGCAGCCCACGGTCAGCCGATATCTGACGGAGCAGAAAAGCACAAAAACCGTGCAAAAATTTGTGCAGGCCGCCGAAGCTGCCGCCCCCGCCGCGCCCGAAACCTCCGCCGCCGAACCCGCGCGCGCCTACCCCGAACTGTACGACGCGTTTCTGGCCTACAACCAACAGCTTTTTGCCCAAGGCCAAAGCGGCCTGAAAGACCCCTTTGCCTACGAGACCCCCGCCTTTGACCTGACGGGCTGCGGCTTGCCCGACGACGTTATCGCCGCGCTGTGGATACCGCGTCTGGACTTGGAACTGCCTGTTTATCTGGGGGCCAACGCGGCCAACATGGCCCGCGGCGGCGCGCTGCTGGGGCAGACCTCCATGCCGCTGGGCGGCGAAAACACCAACACCGTCATTGCCGCCCACCGCGGCTACTACGGCGCGGAAATGCTGCGCAACGTGCAGCAGATACAAATTGACGACAAAATCACCCTGACAACGCCGTGGGACACGCTGGTTTACCGTGTGTGCGAGCTGAAAATTATACAGCCGGACGACATAAACGCCGTGCTGATACAGCCCGGCCGCGACCTGCTTACCCTGACGACCTGCCACCCCTACACCCAAAACACCCAGCGCTACCTTGTGATAGCCGAGCGCGACCCCGACGCAGAGGCCGCCACCCATGCGGCAGACCTGGCCGAGTGTGACGAAACCTGGGACGCCGCACCGCGCCAAGTGACGGTGGAGGCCGACGGTACCTCCGCGCTGGAGGAAGTCACCCCCGAAAGTATCACTCCCCTGCCCCACGAGGGCGGCGGCGAAAACGCGGGCGGCGCGTACTCCAACTGGGTGATTTGGCTGGAAAACAACGCCCTGTGGGCGGGATGCCTGCTGATTGCCGCCGTGATCGGCTGTATGCTGATTTGGCGCAGGCATAGAAAGGATTGACCCATGCAGAATATCAACGAAAAGGCGCTGGCCGTTACAGCCGAGGTAAGCAAGGCGGTGCTGGGCAAGCCGGAAGTCGTGCTGAAAATCATGATGGCGATACTGGCCCGCGGCCATGTGCTGATTGAGGATATCCCCGGCGTGGGCAAAACCACGCTGGCACAGGCGTTTGCCCGCGCTATGGACCTGACCCAAAACCGCGTGCAGTTTACCCCCGACGTTCTGCCGTCCGACATTGTGGGGTTCTCGCTGTACCAAAAGGAAACCGGCAAATTTGTGTACCACCCCGGCGCGGTGATGTGCAACCTGTTTTTGGCCGATGAAATCAACCGTACCAGCGCCCGCACCCAGTCCGCCTTGCTGGAAGTCATGGAGGAAAGCGCCGTCACGGTGGACGGCGTGACGCGCGTTCTGCCGCAGCCGTTTACCGTTTTTGCAACGGAAAACCCCGTCGGCTCGGTGGGTACGCAGATGCTGCCGGAATCCCAGCTGGACCGTTTTATGGTCAGCGTGGTCATGGGCTACCCCGATGCGGAGGCGGAAATGGAGATTTTGTCCCGCCAGCCGCGCCGCGCCCTGCTGGACCGTGTGCAGCCGGTGATGGACAAAAACGATCTGCTGGCTATGCAGCAGCAGGTAGACGAAGTATATATGAGCGATGAAATCAGACGGTATATCGTGGAACTCTCCCGCGCGACGCGGCAGGACAGCCGCCTGACGCTGGGGCTTTCGCCCCGTGCGTCGCTGGCAGTGGCCGGTATGGCGCGCGCGGCGGCTTTTCTGGGCGGGCGCAATTATGTGGCCCCGCAGGATATTACCGCGATTTTTGCCGATGCGGCCCGCCACCGTCTGTGCCTGACCGAACAGGCCCGCACCGGCGGCGATACAGTGCAGAATATCCTTGACGATGTTCTGCACACCGTGCCGCGCCCCCGCCCGGAGAAACCGTTCCATGGCAGGTAAGGTGGGCTGCGCGCTGCTGCTGGCCGTGCTGTTTGCCGCGGCAGCGGTCAGCCGCACGTCGTTTGCGGTCTTTTTGGCGTCACTGGCGGTGCTGCTGGTCGGCTTTTTGGCGTGGTATGTCCGCACGCTGCGCAGGGATGTGACGGTAACGCTGCAGCTGCCTGCCCGCCCCGTGCACCCCGACGAGGATTTTGCCGTACTGGTGAAACTGCTCAACAACGGGCGGCGGCCCATGCCGGAGCTGCGTGTCGTTTTGCAGGCTGTGGACGCCGAAAGCGGAACGGCCATTGAACTGCCCTGCGGCGCGATGCTGGCCCCGCATCAGTGTGCCGATTTGCGCGTGACCCTGCGCGCAGCAAAAAGCGGTCTGTGGCGGTTCCGTGTGCGGGAAGCCACCGTGCGCGACCTGTTGGGGCTGTTTGCCGCGCACTGCGCCGTGCCGCCCCAAAGCAGAGAACTGTGTGTGCTGCCCCCCGCCGAGGGCGAGGACGACGGCGCAGGCACAAAACCGCAGAACTGCGCCGAAAAAGTGACTGCGGCGGGCTGCGATTTGACCGACGGCGTTTATGATCTGCGCCCCTACCGTGCAGGCGATTCACCGAAGCTGATCCACTGGAAACTGACCGCCCGCGTGGGCGAGTTGACCGTTCGCGAGCCGTTGGGCGCAGCCTACCGCGCTGACCCTGCGGGCAGCGTTTTGGCAGAGGGGGCCGACGCGCAGCAGCAGTTGCTGCACTTTGGGCAGACCGCCGTAAAGCGGCTGCGCAGATTGACCCGCCGCAAGGACACCGACCCCGCTACGGGGCTGGTATTTGTGGATCGTGTGCTGCTGCCCCGCACCAAGGCCGCTGCCCACCCCATGGCGGAAACGGCGGCGGATCTGCTGATTTCGGAACTGCTGGCCTTGGGCTTACTGACGGCACTGAACGGTGCGTTTGCACTGGCATTGCCGATTTGGGTGTGGCTTGGCGTGGCGGCACTGTGTGCGGCGTGGCCGGCACTGCACCGCGTCCCGCTTTCCAAGGCGGGCCGTTACGGCGCGGCGCTGGCGCTGGCCGTGGGGTATCTGGTGCTGCTGTTTGCCGTGCAGCAGCCGTTTTTGGCCGGTGCGGCACAGTGCGCGGATGCCGTCAGGCAGTGCTTGAATACACGATTCAACGCAAATTTTGTGGTGTCCGCCTCGCCGGTTTCGGCGCAGATGGGCCTGTTTGCGCTGCTGACGGCAGTGCCGTTTACAATGTTTTTGGCCACGCTGACAGCCCGCCACACCGACGCGCTGCTGCTGGGGGCGGTGCTTCTGCCGATCGTGGTGTTCACGCTGTTAGCGGGGACGGGCCGTGCCGTTTTGGGCTGGCTGCTGCTTTTGCCGGGCTGGTTGGGAAGCTGTGCGGCGGCGCGGTCGCTGGTGCGCAAACGGCTGTGGCGCGGCAAGGATTCCGCTGTCTATGCCGCCAACCTGCAGACCCACCGCACAAACCAAAGGCTGGCCGGTGTCGGCATGGCTGCCATTTGCGCGGTGCTGTTTTTGCCTGCCCTGGCACTGCGCCCCGTGCTGATGCTGCCCTTGAACACGCTGCAGCCTGTGACCGACAAAGTCTGCGCGGCCGGGCTGAGCGCGGCGATCGAGTGGCTGCCGAAAATCAGCGGCGGGGCACTGAATTTCCATGTCAGCGCTGCTGCGGGCGGCGTGGAGGACGGCAGCCTGACACGGGGCGACGGCCTGGCGCTGACGGGGCTGGAGGATATAATGGTCACGACCGACGCCAAGCCGGAGGAGACCATCTACCTGCGCGGGTTTATCGGCGTGGACTATGACGGCACAAGCTGGCAGGCAGGGAATGCCGCTGCCTTCGACAGTGCCGCAGCAAACTGGAAAACCGACGGCGACGGGCGGCTTGCCATTGCGAACCTGCCGTTTTTGCGCGCGGCATACAGCGGCGCACAGCCGCAGCAAATGACCGTACAGCGTCTGCATGCAAACGATGCTTATACGTTTGCGCCGTACAACGCATATTTTAACGACTACTACACGCCGGACGGCGACGGAGCCATAGCGGGGCAGACCGTGCAGGACGATATGTTCTACTATTTTCCGCGCAAACAGGCAGAGGAGCTGCTGGCGGCCCGTGACGATGATGACGCGGGGGTGCTGGACCGTCTGGAAGGCGCCTACGCCGCGTATGTTCGTGCGCGCTGCCTGGATGTGCCCGACGGTGCCGGGTACGATGCCATAGACAAGGAACTGACTGCGCTGGTGAAGGAGCGCAAACTCAGGGATGATGACATCGATGGCCGACGCGCACTGGTGCGCAGCTGGCTGAACGAGCACTGCCGTTACAGCGCGGACGCCGAGACACCCGACGACACCGACCCGCTGCTGTATTTCCTGAGCGAGAGCCACGCGGGCAGCAGCACACAGTTTGCCTCGGCAGCGGTGCTGCTGTGCCGCATGGTGGGGCTGCCCGCCCGATATGTGGTAGGCTACGCCGCACCGCAAAGTCTGTTTACCGCTGCGGGCGACGGCAGCTGCCGTGCCGTTTTGCAGGACGAGATTTACCTTTCCGGGCAGGGCTGGACGCCGCTGGAGGTCACCCCCGGTATGACAGCCGAACTGACCGAGGGCGAGCTTGCCGCCGATGCCGCACAGGCAGGGCAAAATGCCGCAGACAGTGATACACCCCTGCTCGCGCGGCAGGAGGCCGACTCCCCTGCCGAAACGCCGCAAAGCGTCCCGCTTTTGTGGGTGCTGCCTACGGTTTTGCTGCTGCTCGTCTTGGCCTTGGCACTTCTGCGCCGTGCAAGGCGCACACCTTTGCAGACCGTACAGGCAGAATTTTGTGCGCTCCATCGCAAGATGCGGCGCTGCGGGCTGGCGGCGGAGGTGTCCTCTGACGAAGCGGCATTTGCGGAATTTCTGCAAACGCATTGCCCGCAGACGGACCGCGAAACCGTGCAGCACCTGCTGGATGCCGTACAGGCGGCACAGTTTGCGCCCGATCCATGCACCGCCGAAACCGCGCAGGAGATACAGACCCTGTGCCGTAAATTACGCAAAAAACTGTGCAGACGAACGGTGTGAGGGCTGTGCAAGGGGAAGCTTTACGCAAGAAATAATTGACGATTCGGCAAAAAACGATTATGATAAAAGTAAATACATATCGGAGATGAGAAACCATGCCACCTTTGCCGAAGAACGACAAGCCGATCGATATCACGCAAATCGCGCAGGCACTTGGCGTATCCAAGACAACCGTGTCCCGTGCCATATCCGGCAACGGGCGCATCAGCGCAGCAACCCGCCAACGCGTGCTGGACTATGTAAAAGAGCATAACTATACCCCAGTATGATGGCGCGCGGGCTGGTGAAGCGCTGCTCCTACAATATTTCGCTGGTGATTTCCACGCAATTTTCCGACTTTGAGCTGCCCTTTTTGCGCAAGGTGATGCGCTCTGTCTATCAGGTTGCCGGGGATTCCGACTACGATGTCCTGCTGACGCTGGTGGGCGAAAACGAAACCCGTCCTGTGGAGCGACTGCTGGATAACCGCAAAATCGATGGTCTGATCTTGACCCGCACACTGGAGCGTGACCCCTTGATTCCGCTGCTGAAGGCGCGCAAGGTGCCGTTTGTCGCCATCGGTCAGCCGGAGGACGATCAGGTACTTTCCGTTGACCATGACCAGGTGGGCGGCTGCCGTGAGATGACCAGTCTGCTGCTGATGAAGGGCATGAAGCATATCGCGCTGCTGGGCGGCAGTATGCTGTACACCGTCAACCAATCCCGATTGGAGGGCTTCCGGCCGGCTTATGTCAAGATGGGGCAAAAAATTGACGAAAACCTGCTGTTTTTGGAGCTGGAAAGCGACGATTTGCGCATGGAGGCTGTGCAGCAGGCTGTAGAGCGCGGGGCGGATTGCATCCTGTGCATGGACGAACGGCTGGCACAGCTGACGCTGAATATGCTCAAGCAGCTGAACCTGCGCGTGCCGCAGGATATCCGGCTGGCGTCGCTGTATGATAATGAGAATCTGGTCAATACCGTGCCGCCCATCTCCGCCGTGCAGTTTAATGCGGATATCCTTGGCTTAAAAGCAACGCAGCAGCTGCTGTGCGCCTTGCAGGGGCAGCCTGTTGAAACCCGCATGGAGTTGGGTTACCAGGTAAGCCTGCGGGAATCGACGCAGACGTGAAATCCGAGCGCACACCGAGGGGTGTGCGCTTTTTTTGTCTGACCCATCAAACCGTGTACATTTTCAGGAAAATGTACAAAATGGGGCAAAATAAAACAAAAAGTCCCGAATTGCAGATACAAGCAATTCGGGACTTGATAGGATTTATAGAAGAACCTTAACTGTAAGGTCTTTCCAATTTCCCAGTCAAAGTACGTAACCACGCGAATTTCGATAGGCGCGAGCCTGTTCGTAATTCAACTTAATGGTTATACTCGCTGGCAAATCAGCCGCGAGGCGACTTGATGGCTGCCTGTGCGGCGGCCAGGCGGGCGATGGGAACACGGTAGGGAGAGCAGCTGACGTAGTCCAGGCCAACGTTGTGGCAGAACTCGACACTGCTGGGATCGCCGCCGTGCTCACCGCAGATGCCCAGACCCAGGTTCGGGTTGGTCGCGCGGCCATCGTGGGCAGCCATCTTGACCAGCTTGCCAACGCCGATCTGATCCAGATGCTGGAACGGATCGCTCTCGTAGATCTTGGTGTCGTAGTAGGCAGTCAGGAACTTGGCAGCGTCGTCACGGCTGAAGCCGAAGGTCATCTGAGTCAGGTCGTTGGTGCCGAAGCTGAAGAAGTCAGCTTCCTTGGCGATCTCGCCGGCGGTCAGAGCGGCACGCGGGATCTCGATCATGGTGCCGACCTCGTACTTCATGTCAACACCGGCAGCGGCGATCAGGGCATCGGCAGTCTTGACGACAACGTCCTTGACAAACTTCAGCTCCTTGACCTCGCCAACCAGAGGAATCATGATGTGGGGGGTGATCATCTTGCCGGTTTCGGCAGAAACCTTGAGGGCAGCCTTGATGACAGCGTTGGTCTGCATCTCGGCGATCTCGGGATAGGTAACAGCCAGACGGCAGCCACGGTGACCCATCATGGGGTTGAACTCGTGCAGAGAAGCAACCACGTTCTTCAGGTCATCGAAGGTCATGCCCATATCGGCAGCCAGCTCCTTGATGTCCTCGTCCTTGGTGGGCAGGAACTCGTGCAGAGGGGGATCCAGGTAGCGGATGGTCATCGGGCGCTCACCCATGATGCGGTACATGGCCTCGAAGTCACCCTGCTGGAACGGCTCGACCTTGGCCAGAGCAGCCTCGCGCT
>ONZU01001163.1_pt1 | contig 16045 bp, 8 predicted proteins | sample 1671161 | NCBI WGS metagenome assembly ONZU01 (sample SAMN06348128, study PRJEB24527) | human gut metagenome | biome: human gut; feature: ankylosing spondylitis patient; material: feces | host: Homo sapiens | place: China | collected 2015-10
CGGGCCAGCACCACGCCCACCACGCTGACGCAGATGATGGTCAGGCGGGCTGCGAAGAGGCTCTGCTTCTCGCTCAGCTTGAGGTGGCCGAACTCCTGCAAAATGTTCTGGGACACGCTGGACGCAGCGGCCAGCATCTGGCTGTCTGCCGTGGACATGGTGGCCGCCAGGATGCCTGCAAGGATGAGTCCGGCCAGGACTGCCGCCAGCACACCGTGCCGGCTGATGAGGCTGGCGATGCGGACGATAAGGGTCTCACTGGACGAGCCGCCGAGGAATTCCAGCGCACCGACCCTGGTCATGCCGAGGCCCACCATGCCGATGACGATGGACGCCGCCATGGCGATGACCACCCAGACGGTGGCGATGCGGCGGCTGAGCACCAGCTTCTTCTCGTCCTCGATGGCCATGAAGCGGAGCAGGATGTGGGGCATACCGAAGTAGCCAAGACCCCACGCCATGGTGGAGACGATGTCCAGCAGGCTGTAGGACGTTGCCCCGCCGGTCACGGCGTCGTGGCTGGCCGTCATGGTCAGGTAGCCGGAAAGGCTCTGGGCGTTCTCCACCACAGCGCCCCAGCCGCCTGCCACGACGATACCGTAGCCCAGCACCGCGATGAGGGCCAGCGACATGACCATCGACTGGATGAGGTCGGTGGTGGTGACGGCGCGGAAGCCGCCGAGGATGGTATAGCCCACGATGACGAGGGCCGACACCAGCATTGCCGCCATGTAATCTACGCCGAAGAGGCTATGGAACAGCTTGCCGCAGGCCGCAAAGCCCGAGGCCGTATACGGCACGAAGAAGACGATGATGATGACTGCGCCCAGAGCGTTCAGCAGGTTGCGCTGGTCATGGAAGCGAAGCGACAAGAACTGCGGTACCGTGATGGCGTCGAGGTTGGCCGAATAGCGGCGGAGCCGCCGGGCCACGATGAGCCAGTTGAGCCAGGTACCCAGCGCAAGGCCGATGGCTGTCCAGCCCGGCGAGGCAATGCCTGTCAGATAGGCCAGACCCGGCATACCCATCAGCAGCCAGCTGGACATATCGCTGGCCTCGGCACTCATGGCCGTGACCAGCGGACCCATCTTCCGGCCGCCAAGGTAGAAGTCGGTGCTGTCGTTGTTGGTCTTGCTGTAGGCGAAACCCACCAGCAGCATGGCCGCAAGATAGACGACGATGGTGACGATGATACAGATCTCACTCATATACGTTCCCCCTTTGGTGCTTTTTTCCTCTATGATAAAAGCACGGCCTGATTTTACCACAGTAAAGCATCAAAGTGCAAGACCCCTGGGCAGATTCTTCCCCTATGACCGAAATTTCGTCCTTTACAGCGTCCAAAACCACTCAATATGCCAACAGGCCGTCCTCCAGAGGAGGACGGCCTGTTGGTTCGGATGAAGAAAATGATGAAAACAAAGAAGATGACAGATTATTTTGCGGCTTCGCCTTCGGGGAAGATGATCTTGTTCACGAAGAAGAAGATGACCATCGAGATGCCGCCGTTGAGCACCGTGGTGCCGATGTTGTAGATGAAATCAGGCACCAGCAGACCGGCCACAGCCACCCAGATGCAGTTGATGGAGTTGACGATGCAGGTGATGAGGCAGAAAGCCAGCAGATACCAGCCGATCTGTTTGGCGAGGTTGCCCTTGCTGCGGAAGACGAGGCTGCGCTGGATGGGAAAATTGATGCACTCGCCGATGACCATGGCCACCATATAGGCGCAGAAGTAGGGCAGGCCGCCGTGGGCCGCGTCATAGCCGAGGATGTTCCACTTGAAGGTCTCGCCGAACAGGGTGATGTCAATGCCCGGCCAGCCGAAGTCCACCACCGGCAGGCTTGCAAATGCCTTGGGCAGGAACTGCAGAAGCAGATATTTGAACACGGTGATGAGGTTGGACACGATGACGAACAGTCCGCCCTCCCGCACCCATTTGGCCGCGGCCGGATGCTTTGCGGCAAAGTTATTCCAGAAATTCATGGCCTTATTCCTTTCAGCTGTTTTTGAGCCGGTTTTCCATCTGGCTGTTCAGGATGAGATTCTTGACGAACTCATAGATGACCCGGAGGATGCCCACGAGCCAGAAGCCTTTCAGCTCCCAGACGAGGCCGTCCACCATGCCCATGCTCACCATGCCGTTGGTCATCTTGGCCAGCGCGCGCAGCGGCATATTATACTGGAACACGGTGTTCAGGTCGGGGGTGCCTTTTGCAAAGCTGCTGTCCAGACGGCAGCGCAGCACCTTCTGTGCCACCCAGCCCAGCGGACTGCGGCCATGGTCCATCTCGCCCAGCGTCATGTTCCGGTCGATGCGGACGACATCCTCCGGGATCGGATGGCCCAGCAGAGCCTCGAACTCGGCGTCGGTCACATAGGTGATCTGACCGGAGACGTAGTGGAGCAGGTCGAGACCCTCGTAGGGGTCGGGAGCGTTGGTCCCCTTGACGGAGACTTCCGCTGTCAGGCGGATGTCCGCGCTGGATGCACCCACGCGGAGCTGATAGCTTCCGCCTTCGACTTCCCAGCGGTCAGTCTTGACGTTCCAGTAGCGGAACGCCTTGTCGTCCAGAGCGATGCTCACCGTCCTGCTCTCGCCGGGGGCGAGGAAGACCTTTGCAAAGCCCTTCAGCTCCTGCGCCGGGCGGAAGACTTTTGCGTCCTGCTTTGCGACGTAGAGCTGGACGATCTCGGCACCGGCACAGCTGCCGGTGTTGGTGACGGTGAGGGTCACGCCCTTCTCGTCTGCCTTCAGATCACTGTACGCGAAGGTGGTGTAGCTCAGGCCGTAGCCGAAGGGGAACGCCACCGGCACACCGGCGGTCTGATAGTACCGGTAGCCCACATACAGGCCCTCGCGGTACTCCACGTTCCGGCCCTCGCCGCCGAAGTTCGCCTTGGCGGGGGTGTCGTCGTGAGCCTGCGCCCAGGTCTGGGACAGCTTGCCGCAGGGGCAGAGCTTGCCCGTGAGGATGTCTGCGGCTGCGCCGGCGCCTGCCTGTCCGCCCAGTGCGCCGTAGACCAGCGCCCTGCACTGGCCGACCCACGGCGTCTCTACCGGCGCACCGGCGCTCAGCAGAACGACGACGTTCGGGTTGACGGCAGCCACAGCGGCCAGAAGCTGCTGCTGGTTCTCGGCCAGCTTCATGTCAGAGCGGTCAATGCCTTCGCTCTCCCGCAGCTCATCGAGGCCAAGGCAGAGCAGAACGGTGTCCGCCTTCTTTGCGAGGGCCACAGCCTCTTCCAGCTTCTCGGCGTCCGCTGCACCCTGACGCTCGAAACCGGAGGCATAGCCCACAAAGGTGATGCCGCTGTCGTCGGCCTTGATGCTGTCCAGCAGGGTGTCCACCTGCAGGGCGTTGACGGCGCTGGAGCCTGCGCCCTGATAGCGGGGCGTCTCGGCAAAGTCGCCGATGACGGCCAGCTTCTCATTGGGCTTGAGCGGCAGGATGCCGCCCTCGTTCCTGAGCAGGACAATGCTCTCTGCGGCCGCGCGGCGGGCAAGCTTATGGTGCGCGGCAGCGTCGAAGGTGCGGGGCGCTTTTTCCACCGCAGCGTGGGTGGAGAGCACCAGTTCCAGCATCTCGTCGAGACGGGCGTCCACGTCGGCCTCGGAAATTTTGCCGTCCTGTACGGCCTTCATCAGCTCCCGGATGGAGTCGCCGCCGGGGCAGGGCATTTCGAGGGTGGAGCCGTTCTTCACGCCGAGGGCGTGGTCATTGGAGCCGCCCCAGTCGGTGACGACGGCCCCGTCGAAGCCCCAGTCCTTCCGCAGAATGTCCTGCAGCAGGTGGGCATTCTCGTTGGCGTAGGTGCCGTTGATGAGGTTGTAGGAGGTCATGATGGTCTTGGGCTTTGCCTCTTTCACCACGATCTCGAAGCCGGTCAGATACAGCTCCCGCAGGGTGCGCTCATCGAGCACCGAGTCGCTGGCCATGCGGCGCAGCTCCTGACTGTTGACCGCAAAGTGTTTGGGGCAGGCAGCGATGCCGTTTTTCTGGATGCCGCGCACATAGGCGGCGGCCATCCTGCCCGTGAGGATGGGGTCTTCCGAGAAATACTCGAAGTCGCGGCCGCAGAGGGGGCTGCGCTGGATGTTCAGGCCGGGGCCGAGCAGGACAGCCACTTCCTGTGCGGCGGCTTCCTCGCCCAGTGCCTCGCCCACGGCTTCGCCCAGCTTCTCATCCCAGCTGCACGCAGTGGCGGAAGAGGTCGGAAAACAGGTTGCCGGAACGCTGGGGTTGAGGCCCAGATGGTCGGCGGCACCGGCCTGCTTGCGGACACCGTTGGGGCCGTCCGAAAGGGTGATGGCCGGGATGCCTTTGCCCGGCAGAGCGCGGGTGGTAAAGACGGTCTCGCCCGAGAGCAGGGCGCATTTTTGCTCTAAGTTCAGTTTCTGGATGATGTCAGCGTGTTTCATGGATCGCTCCTGATAAAAAAGAAGAGGTGGCGGGCGCTCTGCCCGCCGCCCCTTTCGGTTTTGTGTTACTCAGACGGTTTTGATGTTGTCCTCTTTCTTTTTGCGGAAGCGGAAGATGGTCAGGATGACCAGGACCGCAATCAGACCGCCGCAGACGCCATCCGCCGCGTAGATGACCTTCTGGTAAGGCTCGACCTTTGCCAGATAACGGCTGCCCGGCATACCGCCGTTCATTGCCTTGGAGTTTGCAATAGTATACAGGATGTTGTGGACTGCCTCACGGCCATAGTGATAATCCGAAACATCATTCTTGTTGAAGGTATAGCGTGCGCCGGTGGGCAGGTTGGTCAGCTTGCCATCAGCACCCGCCTGGATCATCTGGCCAGCATCCATAAAGACACCGGTGTTTGCATTATCGGTGATGATAAAGCCGTGGAAGCCCCACTCGTTGCGCAGCAGGCCGGTGATCATGTTGTAGTTGCCGCCGGCCCAAGTATAGCCAACGCGGTTGAAGGAGGTCATGATGCCGGTGACGGACGGGATCTCGGTGGTGGCATTGCTGTAAGTGCCGTCGCCGTTGTCCTTTGCATAGTTCATCTCGACCTTATCAGACTTGACGCACATCTCAAAGGGCTTGAGGTAGATCTCGCGGGCCGCCTGCTCGTTCAGGAAGGTCGCAATGCTGTACTGGCCTTCACGGTCGCCGCGGTGGTCCTCCTGATCGTTGATGGCGTAGTGCTTGACAAAGACATACATACCGCGGGAGGCGACACCCTCACACTCGAGGGAAGCAATGTGACCGCCGATGAACGGATCCTCGGAGTAATACTCGCTGTTGCGGCCGGAGAATGCAGTGCGGTGCATGTTGACTGCCGGTGCATACCAGCCATCGACATCCAGATAGTAGGACTCGTCGCCAATGTTCTCGCCGTAGTGAGTGGCCAGATCATCGTTGTAGGTCTGGGCCAGAACGATGACGCCGCAGTGGGTGATGTTGCCCTTGAAGTAGAAGTTGCCGCTTGCATCAACGCCATAGTTGACCAGGCCGGTGGCAGCGTCGCGATCGGTCGTGGAGAGCTTATCCACCGACTTGATGGCAGCCGTGCCATAGCCGGACTGGGTGATCAGAGTCTGATAATCGCTGGGGGTCAGCTGGTCGAGCAGGTCGTTCCACTTGGGGTCGTTGTAATCCAGACCACGCATATCGATCAGGCCGAGGCCGTTGTCCTTGCCGTAGACAAGCTCATCGGTCAGGGTAGAAGGATCGGTGGTGTTCAGGGAATCGAAGGAATCCAGCTTTGCCAGATCCTCGCTGCTGATGGTCTTATAGTAAGTATAGGAAGCGGGGTTGCCGTTTGCATCGGTGCCGTTGATGGGGTTGCCCCAAGTGCTGATCTGGTCGCTGACCTCGCCATCGGTGGTCGGCCAGGTGCCGGTCCAGTCGTTGCGGGACAGATACTGGAAGCCGCCGTTTGCCTGATCCAGCTGGTTGGTGACCTCCACGCCGGTGGTGGTGTCGTTCTTATAGGTCGTGGTATCCACGGTGCCGTTGGCCGGGGTATAGGTCGCCACAAACTCAGTGTTGCCATCGGCGGTCATGCCGTCTTCCACGGTCTTGCCCTTGACAGCAAGGATGTTGTTGACGGCATCGTGTGCGTTCTTGGCGGCGGTGATGTAGTAGTCACCCGCATCCAGAATGTAGGTCTTGGCGTTGGTGTAGTCGTAGGACTTCAGCTGTTCCTGATCGAAGGTGACCGTAACGGTCTCGCTTGCACCGGGAGCCAGCTCCGAGGTCTTGGCGTAACCGACCAGTTCAACCGCAGCCTTTTCCACCTTGTTGGTCTTGTCATAATCGGTGTAGGGGCTCTGTGCATAGACCTGTACGACATCCTTGCCGGCCACATCACCCGTATTGGTGACCTTGACGGTCACAGTGCAGATGTCGCCATCCCAGCTGGTGTTGTAGTCGGACCAATCAAAGGTGGTGTAGGACAGGCCGTAGCCGAAGGGGTACATCACAGCGTCATCGTAGTTGTAATCGCCTGCATTGCCCTGACCCAGCACCTTGTCCTCGTAACGGGTCTCGTAATAGCGGTAGCCAACATAGATGCCCTCTTTGTAGCTGACGTAGTTGTACTTGGTCAGGTTACCATTCTCGTCATAGTAGGCAAAGTCGCCGAAGTTCTGCGCCGCCGGGCTGTTCATGGCATCCACTTCATAGGTATCCACGGTGCGGCCGGAAGGATTGACTTTGCCGGAGAAGATCTCGGCCAGAGAGCACAGGCCGTAGTCGCCCATGGCAGGAGCCGAGATGACCGTGTGGATGCTGGGATAATCCTCCACCCAGCTCAGATCGACCGCTGCACTGGAGTTGAGCAGCAGCACCACATCGTCAAAGTTGTCGTTCAGATACTGAAGGATCTCCAGTTCCACGGAATCCGGCTCGAGGTAGGTCTTGGTCTTGTCCTCTTCCACATCGGTGTGGTTGTACATGGAGCGCGGCATATCGCGGCCTTCGCCCGCCACACGGCTGAACACAAAGACCGGCACCGTGCCCTGCATGGAATCGGTCAGGCCCGGCTCCGCCTGCATGACGGACAGCGGGCACTCGTTGATGGAGAAGTCCTCGTCATCACCGTAAGAGACCGAGCCGACACCCAGACCGTAATCCTTGCCGTTGCCTTCGGAATAGAATTTCCAGAGGTCCTCGTTGACACCGAACCCGGCATCTTCAAAGGCCGTTTTCATATCGACTTTGTTGCCGCCGATGTAGCTGACAGCAGAATGGCTGACAAAGCTAAAGGTCGTATCCGTGCTGTACGGCATCTTTCCGGCATCGTTTTTCAGCAATACAATGCCTTCGGCGGCGATCTTCTTATTCAGAGCGATCTCATCCTCAACCAGCGCCTCCTCTGTGTCAAAGCCGGGCTTGCTGTATTCCATATTGATGCCTTCGGTCTTTGCCTTGCTGTTATCGATGCCTCCACTCTTCAGGCCCAAAATGCTCTGCACGCTGCTGGCATTGGGCGGGATCAGCACATTGGCCGCAACCATACCGCCCGCCAATGCGACACACAACACACCCGAAACGGCAGTTTTGATGATCTTGACCATCATCTTACTGTCCTTCTTTTTCTGTGCCATAACTGTTAGCTCCTTCTCTTTTGGGTACACGACCCGGTTCATAGCTGTTCTCCGGAGTGCGTCCACTCCTTTGCTTGATGTCATTTTATCATATAAACTGCAAAACGAACCGTTCTCCGCGCAATCTGTCATTTTGGAGGCATAGTTTGCAGAAGTTTCAATTTGGTTTCAAATTTTATTGTGCTAATCCACAATTTCGAGCGCAGTTTTATTGTGCATCATGCCAAAAGCAAAAACTCCCCCAGCCGCTGACGCGGCAGCCCCCTCAAAGAGGTGGCCCTTGGCAAAGAGGACAATGTTTCACTCTCTACCAAAGGCTCCCTCCCTGAGGGAGCTGTCACCGCAGGTGACTGAAGGAGTCCCTTTACTTTTCCGGGACCGGCAGCAAGATCCGCAGGGTGAACCAGCCGTCGGCCCAATGAAGGGTCATGGTGCCGTCGTGGCGCTGGGCGGCCGCCTGCACGCCCTGCAGGTCGTAGCCGCCGTGGGCGTTGTGGACGGGCAGACCGTCCGCGCCCATCTCCACGGGCTGGGCGCAGTAGTTCTCGAAGCGGAGCATCACGCAGCCGCTCTGGTTGTAGATGGCCACCCGCAGCAGACGCTTTTCGGGGTCGGGCTCGGTCAGCACGCTCTCGATGGCGTTGTCCAGCGGCGCACCCACGAGGGTACACAGCTCCCGCGTGCTCAGAAAGCCCAGCTGGCTGCCGTCGGCCACGCTGGTCATGTTGATGCCGCGCTGCTGGCAGTCCATGCTTTTGGCGGTCAACAGGGTATCCAATACCGGGTTGCCGGTCTTGTTCTCGGCCTCATACTGCCGGATGCCGCTCTCCATCCGGGCCAGAGCCGCGTCCTGCTTGGCCCGGTCGCGCTCGGCGCGGATGTCCGCGATTTGAATTTTCAGCGCATGATAGCGGCTGTTGATGAGCCGGATGCCCTCTTTGCTCCGCTTGTACTGCTCGTACTGGCGGTGGAGCACCTCGTCCATGGCGGCAAGCTCGCTGTGGAGCGCCGCCTCCCGCAGCTGTTCGTGCTGGACCGTCAGGATGAGCACGCCGCAGATGTCCACCAGCGTGCGGATGTAGTAGACGCTCATGTCCGCCTCGCGGTCGCCCAAGAACAGCAGGTTGCTCACCGCGAAGACCATCGCCGCCATGACGACGGCCACGAGGCCCGCTTTTCCGCTGATGACGATATGGCCCTTGGGACTTTTGTGCTTATGCTCCAGCACCCAGATGCAGCCGAAAACGCCGCCATAGACCACCACCAGAAGCAGCAGTGACAGGCCGTCGGCCCCGCTGCGCTGAGGCCAGAGGAAGCAGTGCAGCTGCCACTCGGCGCTGGCCGCCAGCTCTGCCAGAACGAAGGCCCGGGCGCAGACATAGCCCGCTTCCAGCAGGGAGATGGTGCGGGTGACCCAGAGGTATAAATACTGTATCCCCACAGCTGCCGCCATGCAGGGGATCCACCACGCCAGCGGAACGCTGCCCGTGGCCTGCAAAAAAGCACTCAGGGCCAGCGCCCATGCCGCACTGGCAGCGATGGTGGCCGTTTTGCCGAAGCGGATGCCCAGCGGCAGGGCGTAGATGCCCACGGCCAGACACTCGGCCAGCGCCGTATACAGGCGCGGGATGCTGGGCAGTGCCGTCATGCACCCTCACCCCCGATGTGGTCGGCCAGCGCCGCGAGGAAGGCTTTCCGCCGGGGGCGGCTGACCTGCAATTCATAAGGCCCTACCTGCACCATCCCCTGCTGCACGCTCTTCACCTGTGCCAGATTGACAAGGTAGCCGCTGTTGCAGCGGGCAAAGGGCCGATCGGCCAGCTTTTCCTCAAAGGCTTTCAGGGTGCCTGCCGCCACGAAATCGCCCTCTTCGGTATAAAAATGGACGCGGTGTCCCTCGCTTTCCAGATAATAGATGAGGGACGAATCCAGCCGCCGCATCCCGCCCTCCACCGGCAGGGCCAGATAATGCCGTGCGCGGCGGCGCAGCTGTTCTTCGGCCTTGCGCAGCTGCTGCGAAAACGCAAAATAAGGCACCGGCTTGAGCACATAGTCCAGCGCGCCCACGGCGTACCCGCCGATGGCATACTGCGCCATATTCGTGATAAAAACGATGATGACGTCCTTGTCCAGCTCCCGCACCCGCCGGGCCGTCTCCATGCCGTCCAGATGCTTCATCTCCACGTCCAGAAACAGGATGTCGTACACCGGGCGGTAATCATCCAGCAGCTCCATGCCGTCGGCGAACTCCGTCACCGCAAACTCGGTGCCGTACTGCCGGGTGTGCCGCTGCACATAGCCCTGAAGCTGCGCCCGCACCTCTGCCTCGTCCTCGACCAGAGCAATGCGTATCATTGCCGCACCTCCTTTTTCCGCTATTTCTCTGGTTTTCATTGTAACACGAAATAGGGCGTGTGGCAAATGGGAGAATAAAACAGCAGCCCCGCTTCATCTGCTGCGAGGCTGCTGTTCTGTGATTGGAAATTTCAGGCTCAGTTCGTCTTGACGGCCACAAGGATACGGATCTTCTTTCCGCCGGAGCAGCCGAAGTTGTCGTACCAGCCGATGAGCTTATAATCCTCGGTGTTGATCTTGGGCAGCGAGGTGGCGAAATACTGGCCGTTCGACCACAGATACACCTGCATATCGTCGGCGGTCTCATAGCGCTTGTCGCCGCTCATGACCGAAGCTGCGCCCAGCTTATCGATGACTACCGGCGAGAGCTGGAGCATCCGGTTGATGGCCTTGCCGTCAGCAGAACGGCCGATGGCGATGCCGCCTGCGATAACGGGGTACTTGGTGGCGGTGCTGTAGGCCACCTGTTTGCCGCCGGAGTAGCAGACATAGGTCGCACCCTCGCCCAGATAGTTGAGGAAGTCGCCCAGCGTACCGCCTACGCTGTCGCCGGTGCGGCGGAGCACATAGCTGAACAGCTGATCCGTCTTGCCGGTAAGGGTGTTCCAGGTAGAGCTGACGACACTGCCGTCGATGAGGCCGTAGAGCACATCGCTGGTGCTGGGAACAAGGATGTTCTTCACATCCTGGAAGGTCTCCTCATCGGTCTTGTCTACCTTGGTGGTGGTCGCAGCGGGGAGGCCTGCGGCCTCTCTTGCGGCGTCCTGTGCCTTGTCGCTGATCTTTTTGTCGATCTTCTTGGCGGCTTCGTCCGTCAGGCGGCGGACAGAATCCAGCGCAGCATACTCCCACAGGTCACCGGTCACATCGTCGAGGATGACCCGGTCGATCTGACCTGCGGAATTGGTGGTGTAGTAGCGGACGTCGCTTTCGCTCAGAGTCACCCCCGATAGGCGGCTGGGGCGAACTGCCCCAGCCACACCCTCCGACGTCGTATCAATGATCTGCACGTTGTCTGCAAACGGGGTGTCGCCCAGCGCGGCACCGTCGGCGCTGACGGTGCCGCTGGTCGAGCGGGGCGAGATGGACTGGACGCGTTCGCCGTCACCGTCCACGCTGATCTCCACCAGCTTGCCGGCCGGGAAATTGAGCTTATTGTCCACATTGACGGTGCGGGCGGTGCCGTCGGTACACATGACCGAGACAGCCTGCTGCACCTCAGCGCTGTTCGTCTCCACAAGGGTGCGGGATGAGGACTGGACCACGCCGTAGAACACAGCATCTGCCGCGTCGCCGGTGAGGACGGAGACAGCTGCATCGTTCATGCCCAGCAGCAGAGTGACCACCTGACCCACGCCGCCGCCGGACAGAGAAGACAGCTGGTAGGCCACAGAGGGCGAAGCGATGGCGTAGGTGACGCCGGCCACGGTCACAGAGGTCGGAGCGCTGGCCGAGGGCGAGACCGCCGTCACGCGGCCTGCGGCGCGCTTGTTGTAGATCCAGACGGTACGGGCGCTCTCGTTATAATAGTAGACATCATAGGGAGAGAGGGCCGCAGAGGTGGTGACTTCGTCGTTGCGGTAGATGGCCGCCGGGGCGAAAGGCAGGACGGTGGAAGCATCTGCCACGAAGGGACCCTTGACGTTGTCCAGCAGGACCGAAGAGATGTCCACCTGGCCGTTGCTCACGGCAAAACCCAGGGTGGAAGCGTAGACCTGACCGCTGCCGTTCATGGCGGTGAGGGCGTTGTAGAAGAGCATGGTACCCTGCTCGAGGGTCAGAGTCTCGCCCTGACGGGCATTGATCTCATTGCGCAGGCCCAGTGCGCTGGCCTTGCTGAGCTGAGCTGTGGGGAAGGTACCGCCCAGCTTTGCCACATCATAGCCCAGCAGGCGCAGCGCCATGGTGCAGGCTTCTTCCAGCGTGACGGTGTTGTCCGGGCGGAAGCTGCCGTCGGAGTAGCCGGTCATCCAGCCGTTCTGGACGGCAGTGCGGATGTAGACCGCATAGGGAGAGTCGCTGTCCACATCGCTGTAGAGGCGGCCGGTGCGGCCCTGTGCCGTAGTGGTATCGCGGTAAGCAGAGAATGCGGTGAGGAGGCGGGCCGCCTGCCCACGAGTGAGGGGCGCACCCAGAGAACCGGCCTGCTCGGCGGTCAGACCGCCCAGTGCCGTCGCCGTCTGGACTGCCGCGTTGGAGCCGACCGCAGAGGCGGGCAGCACCAGCATGGAAACAGCCACGCAGACAGCCAGCAGGAATGCGAGGAATTGTTTTTTCATGGTAAACTCCTTAATCATATCTGAGCGCTTCGATGGGGTTCAGGCTGGCGGCACGGCGGGCCGGCAGGAAGCCGAACAGGACACCGATGCCGCAGGAGATGCCCACGGCGATGGCTGCTGCGTCCGCCGAGGGGGTGACGTTCAGGGTAATATCCGTCAGGATATACGGAAGGATCTGGTTGATAATGGCCGACACGACATAGCCCAGCACGATGCCGAGGCAGCCGCCCAGCGCCGATGTGACGCCGGCCTCCACGACGAACTGGGTCAGGATGGTGCTCTCCTGTGCGCCCAGTGCCTTGCGGATACCGATCTCACGGGTGCGTTCGGTGACGGACACCAGCATGATGTTCATGATGCCGATGCCGCCGACCAGCAGCGAGATGCCCGCAATGGCCGTCAGGACGCCCACCATGACGTTGATCATGGAGGACATCTGCTTCATGGCTGCGCTCAGGCTCATGACGTAGACATAGTCGTCCTTGCTGACCAGCTTCTTGAGCCGCGACTGCAAAAACTCCTGTGCCTCATCCGAGTGGTCCGCGTCCTGCAGGACCACATAGTACTGGCTGACACTGCTGGTGTTGTTGACGCTCATCAGGGTGGTATAGGGGATAAGAACAATGTCGTCGTTGCCGCCCTCGTACTGAGAGGCGGGTTTGGAGCGGCCCTCCAGCACTCCCACGATGCGGTACTCGCTGGCGCCTACCTTGAGGGTGCTGCCGAGGCCGTTGCCGCCGAAGATCCTGCGGTCCACATAGTCGCCGATGACACAGATATTCTTGTTGTCTATCAAATCGGTGTACTGGATGCCGCGGCCCTTGGCCACCTTGTAGTTGTTGATGGTCGTGTAATCTTCGTTGACGCCGCTGATGTAGGTGCGGCGGTACTTCTCGCCCGCCACCCGCAGCGTGTCGCCGACACTGGCAATCGGCGAAAGACCCTTATAATACTCGGGCTTTTCTTTGATGATCCTGTACACATCGTTCACTTCCACCGAGCGGGTGCTGACGGTCATGACGTTGACGGACAGAATATCGCTGCCCATGTCGGAGTAGAAGTCCTGCATCATGTGGGTCATGCCGTTGCCGAGACCGACGATGACGATGACGGCCATGACGCCGATGATGATGCCCAGCATGGTGAGGAAGGTGCGGACTTTGTTGCTCAAGACGTTCTGGACGGCCTGTTTGAAGGTCTCCTTTATCATGCCTGCGTTCCCTCCTCTCCGGCTTTTGGCTCTGCCATCATGAAGTTCGGCTGAACGACTGCCTCGGGTGCGTGGGCGTCGCCGTCGTAGACGACGCGGCCATCTTCGAGGCGGATGATGCGCTCGGCCTGCACAGCAATGGAGTTGTCGTGGGTGATGAGGACGACCGTATTGCCCTGCTTGTGCAGATCCTGCAGCATTCCCAGAACTTCGCGGCTGGTGTGGGAGTCCAATGCACCCGTCGGCTCGTCGGCCAGGATGACCGCCGGGCCGCGAGCCAGCGCACGGGCAATGGACACACGCTGCTGCTGACCGCCGGAAAGCTGGTTGGGCAGGTTTTTGAGCTTATTGCCCAGACCCACCCGCTCAAGGGCAGCTTTTGCCGTCGCGTGGCGCTGTGCGGCGGGGATGCCCGCATACACAAGGGGAACTTCCACGTTCTCCAAAAGTGTCAGCTTCGGCAGCAGGTTGTACTGCTGGAAGATGAAGCCCAGCTTCTCGTTTCGGATGTGTGCCAGCTCACGGCGGCTCATCTTGCCGACATCCTTGCCGTCCAGCAGATAAGTGCCTTCGGTAGGCACGTCCAGACAGCCGATGATGTTCATACAAGTGGATTTACCAGAACCGGACTGGCCGACGATGGCCACGAACTCGCCTTTGTTGATTTTGAAAGAGACGTGGTCGGCGGCCTTTACGAGGGTATCACCCATCTGGTAATACTTGCAGACCCCATCAAATTCTATCAGCGTGCTCATTCGTCATCTCCTTCGGCGGAGGCCATCATGTTGCTGTAGAAGTCGGTCGCACTGACGCTGGAGTTGTCGTAAGCGATGGTATCGCCCTCCTGCAGGCCGCTCTTCACTTCGATGTAATCGTCATCGCTGATGCCGGTGGTCACCTTGACGTAGACGTAGCCGTCGGGAGCGGTCATGGAAGTCTCAGCATTGGCAGCGCTGGGCGAATCCTTGGTCACCAGCACATAGCTGCCCCGGACGAGGGCGGCGTTGGGCAGGGCCAGAACATTCTTGACGCTGGCGGTGGTGATCTTCGCAGTAGCGTTCATTCCGGGCAGCAGCTCGCCCATGTCGTCGATGCGGACGGTGACGGGGTAGCTGGTGGAGCCGTTGGCGGTAGTGCCTGCCACGAGGATGCTGCTGATGACGCCCTTGTAAGTCTCACCCGGGACGGCGTCGGCGGTGATGTCCACCTCCTGGCCGACCTCGAGGGAGCGGATCTTCAGCTCGTCCACGTTGAGCTTCATTTCCAGATAGCTCATATCGTAGATGGTGCAGAGGTTCTGCATGGCGGTGTCGTTGGCGCTGAGCTTGTCGCCGGCCTTGACCTTCTTATCCACGATGGTGCCGCTGATCGGGGCGTCGATGGTATAGTGGCTGATGGTCTTCTCGGCAGAAGACATCTGCAGCTCGGCAGCGCGCAGGCTGTCAGCGGCGTTTTTGGTCTGCTTGTCCAGATCCTTGCCGGTAATGCGGAGGATGACGTCATCCTGACGGACGGTGCTGCCCTCCTTGACGCAGAGTTCGGACACGGTACCAGAGGCAGCTGCCACGACAGTCTCCTCGCGCTGGTAAGTAAAGTGTGCAGAGTTGAGGGAGCTGACGCCGTTCACCTGTGCCACAGCGGCCTGTGCGGTGGTCAGGCTGCCTGCGTTGGGAACAGCGATGGTGACGGTGCAGGTCATCAGGCTGGCGTCGCCGGCAGGGTCTGCACCGGAAACGGAGCGGATGGTGCCGTTCAGCGTCTCAAAAGTGGTGTCCGGCATGACCTGTGCGGCCTGACCGGCGACAAAGCTCTGGGCCTCTGCGGCAGGGAAATCCACGGCCAGCAGCATCACGGAGGTGTCGCGGATGGTGGCCACAGTCTGACCAGCCTGCACGGCGTCGCCTGCGGCGACTGCAAAGGAGCTGACCTCGCCGCTGATCCTGGTGCGGACGTTCTGCATATCCGCAATGTCATCGTAATTGCGCTGTGCCTGCTCCACCGAGAGCTGTGCGCTCGCGAGGTTGTTTTCCACATCCGAAATGTCGATGGTGTAAAGAATATCGCCCTTCTCGATGCTGTCGCCCAGCTCAAAATCGGCGGTGAGCACCGTGCCGGTGACGAGGGACTTGACGGTGTAGGAATCGGCGGCGTTGATGGTGCCGCTGCCGTCGTAGACGTTCACGATGTCGCGGCGTCCCAGCTTCTCCTGCGTGTAGGCAAGGTCTGCCGACGCACTGCGGCTCTTGCGAGGGATGACTACCACCGCCAGCACTGCCACGGCCACGACCGCCGCAATGCAGCGTTTTTTGTGGGTCTTGATAAAGTGGAACACCTTATTTTCTCCGCCGGTATTCTCCTGCGGAGAGGCGTCCTGTGTCTTCTTGTTGAAACCTAGCATGAAAAGCCTGACCTCCTGTGTTTCATGAAAAAGAAAAGTTCTTTCTGCCTGTTTTCATCCGTTCTGCGCTTTCCCCCACAGCGTCCGCCAAAAACGACCTGTCTGCGAGATACTGCCCCGGGTTAGCGGCGCAAATCATTATAATGATACCACCTAACAAAACGAGCTGCAAGAAATTTTTCCTGCACAATCTGCAACTTTTTTGAAAATTTTTCCATCATCTCTGTGTCTGGAA
>ONZU01001167.1_pt1 | contig 15943 bp, 13 predicted proteins | sample 1671161 | NCBI WGS metagenome assembly ONZU01 (sample SAMN06348128, study PRJEB24527) | human gut metagenome | biome: human gut; feature: ankylosing spondylitis patient; material: feces | host: Homo sapiens | place: China | collected 2015-10
GCAAAATTCGGACTTTATTGGAGTCTTTTCAATACGGCCTGCATGGGATGCTTACACTTCATGGATATGGTATATTATATCAATGGAGGAGAATGCTTCCGCTACCCACACGAATCAACATAGGCCCAAAATAGCGTTAATCCTCAGATTACTGGCAGTAGTTTGCCACCTATCTAAGGATTAACGCTACGAAATCAGTTAAAATATTTTATGTGTGAAAAATCAAGCAAGTTCCTTGCTTATATTGCTTATTTTTCCACAATTTATATCAAATAAATACGCTATATAAACTGCAATTTATCTGCCTAATTGGGGGGCGGGTTAATTGGGGGGCGGGTTTTTAACCCGCGGCAGCAGCAGGCTTGAAGATCTGCTTATAGTCGCTAAGCGACTATAAGCAACATGCTACTGCCGCGGGTTAAAAACCCGCCCCCCAATTAGCCCGCCCTCCAATTAGGCAGATAAATTGCAGTTTACCCACATGATTCGTTATAGAGTTTTAATAGTTAAATGAGTGGCATGCCGAGTGTGCGGCACTCTTTGCGCATATCGTCGGGCCAGATGCTGGCTTGAATTTCGCCGATGTGCGCCTTGTGGAGTAATACCATACACAAGCGGCTTTGACCGATACCACCACCAATAGAGAGGGGAAGTTCGTCGTTGAGCAAACGTTGGTGGAAGTAAAGCGACTCACGTTGCTCTTGTCCTGCGATTTTAAGTTGTCGCAAAAGGGCTTCTTTGTCAACACGAATACCCATTGATGAAAGTTCGAAGGAACGTTCAAGCACGGGATACCATATCAAGATGTCACCATTAAGTCCTTCATAGCCATTTTCAGCCTTTGTTGACCAGTCATCGTAGTCAGGGGCACGTCCGTCGTGCTTCTTACCGTCAGAAAGTTTACCACCAATGCCGATGATAAATACTGCGCCATACTTCTTACAAATAGCATCTTCGCGCTCTTTAGGGCTAAGATTGGGATACATTTGTAGCAGTTCTTCGCTATGAATGAAGTGAATCTTTTCGGGCAAGAAGGGGTGAATAGAATCGTAAGTCTCACAAACTAAATACTCTGTGCGGCGAATAGCGGCATAGATGCGTTCGACGACATCGCGCAAGAAAGCCAGCGTGCGGTCTTTAGCACTAATAACGGCTTCCCAGTCCCATTGGTCGACGTAGAGTGAATGGAGATTGTCAAGCTCTTCGTCAGCACGAATGGCATTCATATCGGTATAAATGCCGTGTCCTACGGGTATCTTATAATCTGCTAAGGTAAGTCTTTTCCACTTTGCCAATGAGTGTACGACTTCTGCTTTACGGTCGCCTAAGTCTTTAATTGGAAAGGTTACGGGGCGTTCAATGCCGTTCAAATCGTCATTAATACCCAATCCTTGCATGACAAAGAGCGGAGCCGTGACGCGTCGTAGGCGCAGTTCGGTTGAAAGGTTTTGTTGAAAAAAGTCTTTTATGAGTTTAATGCCTTGCTCCGTTTTGTGCATATCTAGCAGGGCGTGGTAGTTTTTGGGTTGAATGAGTTTGCTCATGTTTGAGTTCCTTTTTGCTTTGATAGTATAGGTTAGGCTACGTTATGTTTGTAACGTAGCTGTTCTTTTTTTGTTTGCAAAGCAAAATTACATATTAATTTCTATTCGATAAAATATTTACGTATATATTTACGTTTTGTGATTATCTATTAGTTGTAGATAACAAAAAGAAAGAATAAGGCATTAGAATATCGCTATATAAATTTGACTTTGTAATGAATTATGTAGGCAAAACTGCAATTTACCGAACAGTTACGCAGTGGAGTTCATGGCGTGTACTATTTGACAAATTACAGTGTTTATATTTTTCTTTTAAAAAGCTTGAACTCACACAATTCGTCACGGAATAAAAAAGCGTTACGCTCCATAGAGAGCATAACGCTTGTATTTAGGTAAGTGTAGGCTTTATGAGCCTATGTTCACTTATCCATTTTAGAAGTTAAAAGGGGAGCGAATTATTCACCCTTCTCCATCTTAGCCTTCAATGCAGCGAGTGCATTGTTTTCACCGAGTGAAGTAGTAGCGGCTTGGTTTTGGATAGAAGGAATATCGCTGTTCTTGCTCTTGTTAGAGCGAGCCTTGCGAGGAGCTGCGGGAGCCTCACCACCACGTTGTGCATCTTCGAAAGTGCGGCTGTGAGAGAGGATGATGCGCTTGCTGTCCTTGTTGAATTCGATTACCTTGAAGGGGAGCTTCTCACCTTCCTTAGCGTGTGAACCGTCTTCCTTAACGAGGTGCTTAGGAGTAGCGAAACCTTCTACACCATATTCGAGCTGAACTACAGCACCCTTGTCCATAAGTTCGGTGATAGTGCCTTCGTGTACGCTGCCTTCAGTGAAGGTGTTTTCGAATACGTCCCAAGGATTCTCCTCGAGTTGCTTGTGGCCGAGAGAGAGACGACGGTTGTCCTTATCGATTTCGAGAACTACTACCTCGATGTCAGCACCGATTTGAGTGAATTCAGAGGGGTGCTTAATCTTCTTAGTCCAAGAGAGGTCAGAGATGTGAATCAAACCATCTACGCCTTCTTCGAGTTCTACGAATACGCCAAAGTTGGTGAAGTTACGTACCTTAGCGTGGTGATGTGAACCAACGGGGTACTTAACTTCGATGTCCTTCCAAGGATCGTCCTTGAGTTGCTTGATGCCGAGTGACATCTTGCGTTCTTGACGGTCGAGTGTAAGGATAACAGCTTCTACTTCGTCGCCTACCTTGAGGAAGTCTTGAGCTGAACGCAAGTGCTGGCTCCAGCTCATTTCGCTTACGTGGATAAGACCTTCAACGCCGGGAGCGATTTCAACGAATGCACCGTAGTCAGCCATAACGACTACCTTACCCTTTACCTTGTCGCCTACCTTGAGGTTAGCGTCGAGGGCATCCCAAGGATGGGGAGTGAGTTGCTTCAAGCCGAGAGCAATACGCTTCTTCTCTTCATCGAAGTCGAGAATAACAACGTTGAGCTTCTGGTCGAGCTGAACGATTTCGTGGGGATCGTTTACGCGGCCCCAAGAGAGGTCGGTGATGTGGATCAAACCGTCTACGCCGCCGAGGTCGATGAATACACCGTAAGAAGTGATATTCTTAACAGTACCTTCGAGTACTTGACCCTTCTGAAGCTTAGAGATAATCTCTTGCTTCTGAGCTTCGAGTTCAGCCTCGATGAGTGCCTTGTGTGATACAACAACGTTCTTGTATTCTTGGTTGATCTTAACAACCTGGAATTCCATTGTCTTACCAACGAATACATCGTAGTCGCGGATAGGCTTAACGTCGATCTGTGAGCCGGGCAAGAATGCCTCGATGCCGAAGATGTCAACGATCATACCACCCTTCGTGCGGCACTTGATGTAACCCTTGATAACTTCCTTGTTCTCGAGAGCAGCGTTAACGCGTTCCCAAGACTTGCTTGCACGAGCCTTCTTGTGTGAGAGTACGAGTTGGCCACGCTTGTCTTCTTGATTTTCAACGTATACCTCTACAGTATCGCCTACCTTCAAGTCGGGGTTGTAACGGAACTCGTTAACGGGGATAATACCGTCGCTCTTGTAGCCAATGTTAACGACAACTTCGCGCTTACCAATTGAAATAACTGTACCGTCAACAACCTCGTTTTCGTTTACGCGGCCGAGGGTTGCGTCGTAAGCCTTCTCTTGTTCGTCGTGGCTTTGAGTTGATTCTACAGTACCGTTCTCGAATGCGTTCCAGTCAAAGTCCGCAAGCGGTGCAATGTTTTTTAAATTCTCCATTTAATGTGTTAATAATAAAGTGAATAATAGTGGCTTTCGCTTCATGAATGGCGAGTCGGAGCAGGAACGGGGTGGGCACACGGCCCTCAGTGGAGAAGTTGTTCGAGCTGCGCTCTTTCCCTCTTTAGCTAAAAGTCGGTACAAAAGTACGTATTTCTTTTGATTCTTACGGCTTTTCTTTTTTTATTTTTGTGTCATTAGGGCGTATTTCCTCTTTTATTGGTTCTATGTGTCCAAAAAAAGGTGCTAAACGTTCATCAAGAGCGTTTAGCACCTTTGAAGGTTTATCTGTGTGTGTAAATCAGATTACAATAGTTGGATTACTGAATCTTAACAGTTGCACGACGGTTGTAAGAGAACGGAGAGAGGTTCATTACACCACCCTTAGCCTCAGTGATGATATTGTCGCGGTTAACACCCATCTTAACGAGTTCGTTAGCAACGGTTTCAGCACGCTTTTCAGAAAGCTTCTGGTTGTATTCAGCAGAACCAGTCTTGCTATCAGCGTAACCAGTAACAACGATCTTAGAGTTGTTAGCCTTAGCGTATTCAGCCAATTCCTTAACGTTAACAAGATCCTTGCGGCTTGCGACCTTGGCAGAGTTGATGTTAAAGAATACGCTTGAAGTAGTACCAACGAATTTAGTTGAAGACTTTTCAACGGTTTGGTTCTTAGCGTTAGCCAACATCTCGCGGAGGCGTGAGTTTTCTTCTTGTTGTTCCTTAATAGATTGGTTAAGAGCGTCCATTTGCTCCTTGTTCATAGCCATCAAAGCGTCAACATCGGGCACCTTATCCCAAGTACACTTGCCGAGGTTGTATGTTACACCAACATCGAGGCGAAGATCCTTGTCCCAGTGTCTCATCTTATTCTTCCCATGATTAGCCCAGTTGTCGGGATTAGCCTGGTCAATTGAACCTTCAGTAGCACCAACGCTGAGGTCAGCAAAGATTTGTACGTGCTTGCTTACGCGGAAGTTGTTCAACAAACCGAAAGTGTAGTAGATATCTGCATTCTTACCATCGTTCCACCTAGTTGCAACGCCAAGACCTACGTAAGGAATGAAGTTCCAAACGCGCTTTTCGTTATAACCGCAGAACATGTTAGAGAGGTTGAACATAACGTCTTCGTGTACGTTCATTGCAGTATAAAGAGGATGGCTTGTTTCAGAATTTACTTGTTTAGCCTTGATGAGGTCGAACTTAGTACGAAGACCAAGACCTGGTGTGAACCATTTACCTACAGCTACGGTGAAACCGATAGTACCACGTTTGTCGCTGAAGGGGTTATTGCTAACACCGTGCTCTTGAGAAGTGTAGTAAGCAGTACCAGATACACCAGCACTTACGAACCAATTAGCCCAAAATGAGTTAGTAGCTACACTGTACTTTTTGGTAGGAACTTCTGTTTCCTGAGCCATAGCCGTTGTGGTCGATGCAAGACCTACAAAGGCAAGTGCAATCATTAATTTTTTCATAACTAGATGATTTGAAACTATTAATATATTTATTATTTCTTGCAAAGAGGAGAGTACGTTTTAACTAAACTTTTAATAATTAGTACTACGTATTTATTGCAAAGGTAGGAAATAGTATAGATAGTTTGCAAGTTTTTGGCTAAAAAAGTAGCCTTCCAGGCTGATTTTTATGCTTTTTGTAAACTATAAGTTGCTATTGTATGCTTATTGGTGCTTCTATTTTCTTTATCAGAGTAGCTTTTCGGGGTTTAAAATGGTCATAATGAGTGTACCGTCTGGGGTAAGATTGGGTGTACTGCTATTAAATAGTTGTTCAAGTAGGGTACTCATTTCTTGCGTGTTGAGCAATTGACCATAGGGTAGTGCCACCTTTCGAGCCATAGCGAGGGAAATAGTGTGTCCCATTGTGTCAGCCGCGTTAGCTTGTCCTGTTAGCGCATCAGCTAATATGCTATTAATTAATGTTGTAGGGGCAATGCCTTCGGTCTGTATGGGTACGCCAGTGAGTATGAAATTACCCTTTTCATCGTTATTAATATCAAATCCGATGTCTTTTAATTGTGGTAGGATTTGGTTTAGTATTACCCCTTCAGAGGGTGAAAGCGTAAGTGTCTCAGGGAAAAGCAACTTTTGAGAGGCAGACTTGTGCTGGAGCAATTGTTGCTGATACCGTTCATATAATATACGTATATGTGCGCGATGTTGATCAATCAGTGCCATACCCATAGGTAACGCAGTGATGATATATCTACCTTGGTATTGATAGAAGTCGCCGTCTTTCTTTTCGTTCCATGCTATTTTTCCCGTGTCTGGCAATTCCTTATATAATAATGTAGGAGTCTCTTCAGGAGTCGGCAGCGGTGTGAAATGCGATGGTAGTGGAACATCATTGTCTTTGTAGCGACTTTCTATCTCAATTTCGTCATCTTGCTTCGTGTTGATGCTTTGTGAGGAAGGATTAGTTGCGGATTGAAAGCTCTTTTGCGTATTTTCGTATATCCTTTGCCAGTCGATTGTAGAGTGGGGGCGGGGTGGCGTATAGCTTGAAGTAAACGAAGTACTGCTTTTGTCGACTGTTGCACCTTGCTCGTTGTGAGTTGGGGGGGCAGGTGTCGTGTCGAATGGATTGAAAGAGGTGTTAATATGTATTTGAGGCGGAGCAATGTTGACACTTTCTCCTCCAGTAGCATTAAATGTAGGAATGTCGGGACGCGCCTCCGTATTAAAGTCGATGGCGGGAACAGCCCCATATTTACCTAACGATTCGCGCACAGCAGCTAATAGAATTTGAAAGATAGCACTGTCGTCTTCAAACTTTATTTCTGTCTTTGTCGGGTGAATGTTTACATCAATACGCGCAGGGTCTACTTCAAATTTTATAAAGAAGGGTACTTGTTGTCCTTCGGGAATAAGGCGTTCGTAAGCCGTAAGAATTGCTTTAGCAAAGTAAGGGTGGCGCATGAAACGTCCGTTGACAAACAGATATTGGTGGGCATTCTTACGTCGAGCAGCAGTGGGCATTCCCACAAAACCGCTGATATTGGCAAGCGTTGTCTTTACCTCAATGGGTACAAGTTGCTTGTCAATGCGTCGTCCGAAGATGCCAACGATGCGTTGTCGAAAGTTGCCGCCTGCGAGATCAAGTGCAATGCTGCTACCGCTTTGTAGGGTAAAGGCAACGTCGGGGTGAGCCAAGGCAATGCGTTCAAACTCTGCCATGATATTGCTCAATTCCGTTTGGTTTGACTTTAGAAACTTGCGGCGAGCCGGAATGTTGAAGAACAGATTGCGCACCGCGAAGTTCGCTCCTACGGGACAACTTACCAATTCTTGTTTGGTCACTTTTGACCCTTCGATATTAATGCAAGTGCCCAAATCTTGCCCTTTCTGTCTGGTACGGAGTTCAACTTGAGCTACTGCAGCGATAGAGGCCAAAGCTTCACCACGGAATCCCATCGTGCGCAGTGCAAATAAGTCGGTAGCTTGTTGTATCTTAGAAGTGGCATGTCGTTCGAAAGCCATGCGTGCGTCCGTTTCGCTCATGCCACAACCATTGTCGATGACTTGAACCAACGTCTTGCCAGCGTCTTCAACCACTACTTGAATGTGTGTGGCACCAGCGTCAAGTGCATTCTCTACCAACTCCTTAATCATAGAGGCAGGGCGCTGAATAACTTCACCTGCTGCTATTTGATTGGCTACAGAATCGGGTAAAAGATGTATAATATCAGACATTCTTTTTCTTCTTATAGTTTTTGAAGTGGGGCTTCTCTTCGTATAGAGGGTTTGAGCGTTGTGCCCGATTTCTTACCGCGCCAGTTAAATACGTCATCTGGCCCAGTGGGACGTATGTAGTCAAACCAAGCGAAGCCCTCTAACTTCGTGCGGTCGGCAGGAGCTAATCCCAAGGGGTAGAAGTAGCCGTGAGAAGCGGGTGCCCATATCTTAGATAGCTTGCGGTTGAGCATAAACATACGCGCCTTAGCCGTTTCGACGTAGTTCTGATAAAGAATCGTGCTATCCTTCTCAAGCGGATAGTTAACCACTCGAACGTTGCCGATGGCTTGATTTTCGCTCACTTCACCTTTCGTGTCAAAATAAGTGCGCATCTGGTTGGCCGAAACTTGATTAAAGTGGGTGGAGTCAACCTGTTCTACCATCAATGCCTGTCGGTCAACGTAAATGGAGTCGACGGTAGAGTCGTTTAAAAAGGCGTTGATCTCTTCGCCCACAATCTGTCGATTGTCGCTCCATACAATGGGGTCGCGATAGAGCGTCACCTTATTACTCAAAGTAGAAAAAACTAAGGAGTCGGCCACCATTTGCATGTTCGTTCGGTAGGCGCGTGCATGAAAATATCCGTGCAGTACACGATAAACGGAGTCCGTCTTGATATTGTACGTAAACATTCTGAGTGTGTCGGCGTGAACGTAGAGTGTGTCTTTTCCTTGCGAAAAGTCACGTGCCAAAGCCTGTCGTGTAGCTATGGCTTCACCTGTTTGTTCATTATACCAAACATAATGTCCTGTCAGAATGTTCTTGTTTACCGTGTCCTTACATTCCACATTATTAAAGGCTTCCAATATTCCTTTCTTTTTGTTGTAATACACCGTGTCGCCTTGCATGATGCGGTCGCGACCGAAGGCACGCGTACCTTTTAGTAATTGAGCCTTTTCGCTTTGCGTATTGTAAAAGCCGTGTTCTGTATAGATGCGGTCCTTGCCCGAATAGATGTTCGATTTACCCACAATCTCGGCCCATTTCGTGATTGTATTGTAATGTAGCGTATCAGTAATGAGTCGAAACTTCGGACTTGTAAGTTCAACATTGTAATTAAAGGAGGCTTTACGAGTGTCAGTATGATATTCGCCCCAATCAGAGGTCAGTTTATTATGTCCGTCAATAAGTTCACCACCATTAAAGTAATATCCTGTATTGTATAATCGGTCATAGTTCAAGCTATCCGTTTTGAGCACTTGCTTGCGGTGAATCATTACTACATTTTTACGCATTTCAGCGATTTGCGTCTCACCGTCATAGTGCAACTTATTACCTTTAAGTGTAAGCGTATCCCCTTGCACAATGTTCACTTTGCCAAAGGCATCAAACGTCTGTGAGGCCTCATAGAGTACAGCACTATCGCAGTGCATCACCATGCCCGCGTGTGCTAATATCACCTTACCGCTCAGACGTTGTGCACCATTCATTTCATTTTCAGAGAAACGCAAGTTATCAGCATGTCGCAGTACGATGCGTTCATCGTTAGCCGTCTTTTTCTTCCTGTGTTGGTTAATAGAAGGTAGCGCGTAAGCAGCGCACCCCATGATAATCAATATATAAAGTAGAATATTTTTCACGTCAAATCTTTTGGGTGCAAAGTTAGTGCAAGGCGAGCGAAGAACAAAATGAAAGTCCTTAAGACTTTCATTTTTTCTTCCGAGCCGCCGCCTAACTTGGCGTAGCAGAGTAGTGCAAGGCGAGCGAAGAACAAAATGAAAGTCCTTAAGACTTTCATTTTTTCTTCCGAGCCGCCGCCTAACTTGGCGTAGCAGAGTAGTGCAAGGCGAGCGAAGAACAAAATGAAAGTCCTTAAGACTTTCATTTTTTCTACTGAGGTTATACGATAAAAAAGATAAACTGCAGCTTACTATATTCCCCACTCAATCCAGCAGAGGCTGAGGATACTGATGCAGAACCATAGTAAGATGCCTTGGAAAAGGGGACGTAGGCCTACACTCTTTAGTGTGTCGCGCGTGAGTGAAGCGCCAATGAAAAAGAGAGATAGCGTAATAAAATGTTTCGCTAAAGAGTTGATACCACCGCCCACGGTGCTAAGAGCGTTAGTTGCGGTCGTACCGATTAAGTCAGCATTGCTAAAGATGTAAGTGTTGAGCAAAATTACAACTACGAACCAAATGATAAAGCGTGGAATACATTGATACCAAGGTGTGCTCGTACCCACTTTTTGCAGTGACCCCTTAAATAGGAAAGGAGTGATGAGTGCTAATACAACAATCCATAGTGCACGTGTGAGTTTGACTGTCGTGGCAACTTCGAGTGAACTTACCCCCTGCTCCGACAACCATTCGGGGTGCATTTGGTCGTATGCAGCTCCAGCACCAACAACAGATGATGTGTCGTGAATAGCAATTGCAGCCCACATACCGAAGTCCTTCATACTCATACCGAGTGCCGTCCCGATATGAGGAAAAATGAATAAGGCTATGGCATTTAATAGAAATACAACGCCCAGTGCTACAGACATGTTTTCACCTTTAGCTTTGATAATAGGCCCTACGGCAGCAATGGCCGAACCGCCACAAATAGCGGTGCCCGAACTAATGAGAAAACTCGTCTGTGTGTCCACCTTTAATAATTTGCGACCCAATATCCAACCTAAAAGCAGTGTGCCAAAAACGCTGATGATTGTAAACGACATACCCTCGCTGCCTGAAGCCAATGCTTTGTTTACGTTCATGCCAAATCCTAAGCCAATAACCGAATATTGCAACATCCTCTTTGACATCGTCTTATTAAAGTCGGGAAACACCTTTCCAAACAGTAAAGCAAAGACAATGCCTATGCCTAAAGCCACAGGTGAGGTGATATGATGGGTTATTTCACCAAAATCACCCAAAGATAAATGAAAACTGGCGGTGATAAAGTTGGTTAAAAGAGCAATGCTCAATAGTGTGATAATTGTGATGTATAAGATTTCTTTCTTTTTCAAGATAGTGAAGTTTTAAGATTTATCTATTTCCGATTAGACACAAATATAAGGTTACAAAGCCATGCGTATGGCTTTATAACCTTATAGGCATAATCATTGCGTTTTTTACTTAATCCAACCTTTGTATTTAAAGTTGCAGTTGCGCCATTCCGGGCTAATGCGAATGTACGTAGTATTGATTTTCTCTTTAATCCACTTTTCGATAGCCTCTTCGCTGCGCTTGTTGACAACAACGTCGCGTAGCGTCTGAAAGTCTTCCGTCATATTGGCGTGGTGGCCTTCAATGCGATTTTTGAGTAGAACGAGCGCACAAACCTCTTGTCCCTTTTCGTTTGTCATGCGGAAAGCACGCGACATCTCGCCCACTTTCAACGTATCGACCACCTTTGCAATGTCTTGTGGTAAGTCTTTCATTTCGAAACGTGAACTGATGCTTCCCGTTTGTTGATTAACGTTGGCCATGAGTCCGTGGTTGTTGCGCGTATCTTTATCGTCGGAGAGTGCTTGTGCAGCAGCATCGAAAGTAAACTTCTTGGCACGAATGTCATCAGCGATAGAGTCGAGACGTGCAATGTCGTGTTCCATTTCGCTCTCGTCAATGCGAGGCTTTAGCAAAATATGGCGTACGTTCACGCGATCACCTCTCTTATCAATCAGCTGAATGATATGGTAGCCATATTCGCTACGAACAATCTTAGACACCTTTTTAGGGTCGTTCAACGAAAAAGCTACATTGGCAAATTCTGGTACCAATTGGTTACGGCCCATATAGCCAAGCTCACCACCATTACGTGCCGAACCGTCCTCAGAATAGAACTTCGCTAAGGTAGAGAAGTCAGCTTCTCCTTTATTAACACGTTGCGCATATTCACGAAGTTTATTTTCGATACGTTCAATCTCTGCGCGCGAGACGGCAGGAGTAGAGGTGATAATCTGCACTTCAACCTGTGTGGGAATGAATGGCAGACTATCGGTAGGCATATTCTTAAAATATTCGCGCACCTCGGCAGGGGTAGCTTTGACATCTTTGGTCAACTTCTGGCGTACTTCATCTGCCATCATCTGTTCGCGATACTGCTTCTTTAAGTTCTCGCGCATCTGTGAGATGCTACGACCAGACATCTGCTCCAAAGCCTCGCGTGAACCATACGTCTGAATAAACTCATTGATACGGTTGTCAACGCCCTTAATGATGTCAGCTTCACTTACGTTGACACTATCAAGCTCAGCTTGGTGAATAAATAATTTGTTAACTGCTATTTGTTCAGGAATGGTGCAGTAAGGATTGTCTATATGTTCACCATAAGCTTCAGAAGAGATGCGAGTCTCTTCCACGTCAGAGAGCAAAATGGGTTCGTCGCCTACTACCCAAATTATTTGGTCTACCACGTTGCTTTGCGCAATGGCAAAAAGTGGCAGAAGGGCTAAGAGTAGGGCACTAAATAGAAATTTCTTCATATTGTTGTAGAAAGCGTTACTTCACGGTTTTCAATACGTCCTCGTTCACGGTGAAAGTGAATTGTTTTCGCAATTGCTCTACCCAAGCCTTTTCACGATCGTTTTGGTAATCGCTCGTGACTTGTGCCTTGGCATCAAGATAAGTCTTCGGTTGCTTCATTACCTTACCGCTAACGCCTGTAAGTGCGTAACCTTTCAATGCTTGAGGCTTCTCGCCCGTCTTGAAAGCATAAGCGTCAATGTATTTGTTTTCACCCTTCGAACAGAGGTAAGGCCCACTAACTGATACGGTTACGCTATCTTTGTTAAACTGTTGTTTTAATTCTTTGCGCCAGTCTCTTTCGCCAAATTTCTTTAGCATTTTGTTAACAGCCTTCGCATCTTTGGCATTCTTGCAATGGAATACGAAACCTTTAAAGCGAGGTTCTTTCCATGCATAGTTGGCTTTATGGTTCTTATACCATTGTTCCAAACCTTTCGTGTCGGCAGCAGCTACGTCCCATACTTGGCGTTTGCTTACTTCGTAAAGCAAGAGACCGTCATGGTACTCTTGAATAAGGTAACGCAGTCCGTCATTTGTGGCGATGTTGGCATTCATAACGCTATCCAACACGGCCTCGCGGTCCAATCGTCCGTTAGAAGCATCAACAATCTTCTTAATTCGATATTCGGCAGAAGCTTCGTCGATGTTTTGGCGCTTCAGCATAGCCATGATTTCGGGGTGAAGCTTTTCATAAGAGTCGAGTGGGTGGCGGTCGGTCATCTTGATGATATGGTAGCCGAAGGGCGAAAGAACAGGTTGACACATTTCACCTTTCTTCAAGGCATAAGCAGCGTCTTCAAATTCTTTGACGAATTGGCCTGGACCGACCATAGGCAGTTTACCTCCCTTAGCAGCACTGCCTGGGTCGTTAGAGAATTTCTTAGCCATTTCAGCAAAGTCAGCTCCATTCTTAATGGCATTGTAGATAGAGTCTGCCTTAGCCTTTGCTTGCTGCTTCTCAGCGTCAGAGGCTTTCTGTCCTAAACGAATTAAGATATGCGCCGTTTCGATGAGGTCCTTACCGCCGAGTTGTTTCACCGTATTGTCGTAAACTACGTGGGCGATAGAATCAGTAAAGGAAGAATCTGTCATGAAAGGAGTAAGCTGCATATCGCGGTAGGTTAAGAACTCCTTCTTAAAACTTGAAAGCGTATCAAGTTGTGCAGCCTCAGCAGCAGCAACTTTTAGCTTATAGTTAATAAACATGGGCACATATTCTTGTACTGACTTCTTTTCTACAGCACCTTCAATGTTTCCATTTTTATGAAAAGAGTATTCAAATTCTCCGCGTGTGATAGCCTTCCCATTGACTGTCATCAATATAGGGTTATCAGCCGACTGCGCCCCAGCTGTAAGAGCCAGGGCGAAGAGAGCTGCAGTAAGCAAATTCTTTTTCATATATATATTAATAATGTATATCATTAAAAAAGCTGATGTGTAAGTGTGCAACAATGCAGGAATCCATTATTGGCACATTTGCACATCAGCTGTTGATAGTTTAGTGAGTTTAATAGGTTTAATGAGTGAGTAGACGCGCGAGCTGGAAAGTCCGCGTTACGTAGGAACGTATAGGAACGAAGTGTCAAAGAGTTATTAAACTCATTAAACTTAATGAACTCATTCAGCTCATTTAATCTTATTCTCCAGGGCGGCTATAGTTAGGAGCCTCGCTTGTGATAGTGATGTCGTGAGGGTGACTTTCGAGAACACCAGCACCTGTGATGCGAGTAAACTTAGCGTCGTGTAGCTTTTCGATAGTAGCGGCACCACAGTAACCCATACCAGAGCGCAAACCGCCAACCATTTGATAGATAACCTCTTGTACAGAGCCTTTGTAAGGAACGCGACCTGCAATACCCTCGGGTACGAGTTTCTTCACTTCCTTTACATTGCCTTGGAAGTAACGGTCCTTTGATCCATTCTCCATAGCTTCGAGAGAACCCATACCACGGTAAGTCTTAAACTTACGGCCGTTGAAGATGACTGTTTCGCCTGGGCTTTCTTCAGTACCAGCAACGAGTGAACCAATCATTACACAGTATCCGCCAGCAGCCAAGGCCTTCACTACATCACCAGAGTAGCGCAAACCACCGTCAGCAATCAAAGGCACTCCAGTACCCTTCAAGGCACAAGCTACATCGTAAACGGCTGAGAGCTGTGGTACACCCACGCCCGCTACGACACGAGTGGTACAGATTGAACCCGGACCGATGCCCACTTTGATAGCATCAGCGCCAGCGTCAACCAACATACGTGCAGCATCACCTGTAGCAACATTGCCCACAACGATGTCAACGCCAGAGAAGTTGGCCTTAGCTTCTTTTAATTTTTCAATCACAAACTTAGAATGACCATGTGCAGTGTCAATCACAATGGCATCAGCGCCAGCTTGAATTAAGGCTTCCATGCGCTGCATAGTGTCTGCTGTAACACCAACGCCAGCGGCAACGCGTAAGCGTCCTTTAGCGTCCTTGCAAGCCATAGGTTTGTCTTTAGCTTTTGTGATGTCCTTATAAGTGATAAGACCTACGAGGTGGCCTCCTTTGTCAACAACGGGAAGTTTCTCGATTTTATTCTCTTGCAAAATCTGTGCGGCAGAGAGCAAGTCAGTTTGTTGAGTAGTGGTGACAAGGTTTTCTTTTGTCATCACTTCGTCAATGCGTTTGTCCAATTGACGCTCAAAGCGTAAGTCACGATTGGTAACGATACCAACTAAGTGCATTTCGTCATCAACAACGGGAATGCCACCGATGTGGTATTCACTCATCAAGTCGAGTGCGTCCTGAACTGTTTTGTAACGTTTAATGGTTACAGGGTCGTAAATCATACCATTTTCGGCACGCTTTACGATGGCTACTTGGCGTGCTTGGTCTTCGATGCTCATGTTCTTATGAATCACACCGATACCACCTTCACGAGCAATGGCAATGGCCATCGTTGATTCGGTAACAGTATCCATGGCAGCTGTAACAAAGGGAATCTGCAAGTCAATGTTGCGTGAGAACTTCGTTGCCAAAGAAACAGTACGAGGGAGTACGTCAGAGTAAGCGGGAACTAAAAGGACGTCATCAAACGTGAGACCGTCCATCACGATTTTGTCAGCAATAAAATCAGATGTCATACTAAGTTGGGATTTTAATTGCACGCAAAATTACACATTTCTTTTTTACGCACAAGGTGTTATGTCGTTTTTTTTGAAAAAACGGCTTACTGTTCGCATGTTTTTGCCAATGCTTCTATAAAGGTTTCTTCTGTAGGTTTATTGTCATAGAGGTAGGCTAACATTTTGCTTACAGCCGTTTTAGACTGTGAAAGAATTTGGAGTGCAGTAATGCAAAGTCCGTGTGAATAGCCTAACTCTTGCATTTCGGCATAAAGTGCTTGCTCGTTTGCAGTCATAGTTCGCTCCTTATTTTAAGAAAGGGTCAAGCGTAGCCAGAAGGTCTGCTTTTGACATAGCTCCGCTTGAACGCCATAAGATCTCTCCTTGTTTGAAGAGTAGGAGTGTGGGTACAGCTTGAACGCGATAGTTAGTAGCCGTATCGTTATGTTGGTCTACGTCTACTTTAATAATGCGAATTTTGTCACCTAACGTCTTTTTTACTTGTTCCAAAATTGGGTGCATCATTTTGCAAGGTTGGCACCAAGTAGCATAGAAGTCAACCAACACAAGTTGGTCAGTTGAAATTACGTCTTGAAATGTTTCCATATTGTGTTGTGTAGTTAATGTGATAGAGTAACTAAGTCCCAAAAGTAGTCATTTAATTCTGCTTGCGGTTATGATGTTATATTTTTTATAGGTTTTTGAGTTTCTTATAGTTTTGGTGTCTACAAAAAACTGAAATTTATCTGCCTAATTGGGGGGCGGGTTAATTGGGGGGCGGGTTTTTAACCCGCGGCAGCAGCAGGCTTGAACATCTACTTATAGTCACTAAGCGACTATA
>ONZU01001217.1_pt1 | contig 15173 bp, 11 predicted proteins | sample 1671161 | NCBI WGS metagenome assembly ONZU01 (sample SAMN06348128, study PRJEB24527) | human gut metagenome | biome: human gut; feature: ankylosing spondylitis patient; material: feces | host: Homo sapiens | place: China | collected 2015-10
TAAAATAAAGATTTAACATAAATGGGGGATTGCTATGAAGAATATAAAGAAGTTTGTAAAACGTAAAGGACATCACATAGCAGCAGTACTGGTAGTTGTATTGATATTAGTAACAGCCGGGGTATGTGTAAGCATACCTGTTATCAAGGTTACTAATAAAAGAAAGGCGAGCAAAGATGTTTTAGTGAGTAATACAATACAGGTAGCTGACAGCACTTATGGGATTCCTGGTAACAGTGCGGATGCAGATAATTCATATGTTGAATTAGCAGATGGTGACCCACAGTCGGATAATATGTCACAGGAATTAAGTGAGAATGGGATAGAGCTTAATATAACAACATTTTCTAATGATAATATGGCATATTCCAATGGCATTGATGTATCCAAATGGCAGGGAAAGATTGACTGGAATAAAGTCGCAGAAAGCGGAATTGATTACGCGATGATAAGAGTTGGATACCGTACAGATATATATGGAACTATATGCGAAGATGAATATGCGTCATACAATCTTGAGGGAGCACAGAAAGCGGGCATAGATATAGGTGTGTATTTCTTTTCGACAGCGGTTGACGAGGACGAAGCAATAGAGGAAGCATGCTGGGTCATAGATTATATATCAGCCTATGACATAACATATCCTGTTGTATACAATTGTGAAGATTATAATAATCCTTCAAGCAGAATGTATAATCTTAGTAATGAAGAAAGAACTAACAATGCACTTGCATTTATGGATACTGTGGACAGAGAAGGCTACGATGCCATGTTATATGCTGGCAAGGGTCAGATTGTTAATAATAAGGAATGGAATATACAGGATATAGAAGCCAGATATCCGATATGGGTGGCATCTTATAAAGAGGGAACATATCCAGCAGTAGAACATCCTTCATACACAGGTGCGTGTGCTATGTGGCAGTATACTAATAATGCCAGAATAGATGGAATATCAGGATATGTTGACGTAAATGTTGCTTATTTTAATTACAATTCAAGCTTTAATTATAATTATGGCACACAGGCATCAGTGTCGGGACAGACACAGCAGAGCCTTAATACAGCTGAATTGGGAATTATCTTTAACAGTGTTAATGAGGAGGTAACTGCTAAAGAGCCGGTTAATCTAAGAAGTATCCCAGAAGTATCAGGTGATATTGTAGATGTGCTTGATAATGGAGATATAGCATTGCGAACAGGAATAGGTGATACCGGCTGGTCAAGGCTTATATATAATGGAAATGTTGTATATGCGGTTACGAGTTATCTTACAACAGATTATTAAATATCTATAATACCAGTGTATGATTGTATGTGTGCAGTACGGAACAATCCGTAGGTATCATAAGCTGGGGGCTTTTCACCCAAGCATTATATATACAATATTTAAGAGCGGAGATTTAATTAATGACAAAAAGAAAAATAACTAACAAAATACAAAGGTTAATATCACTTGCACTTGTTGTAGTTATGGTGTTTGCTTTTGTAGGCTGTGGAACTGCAACAGAAGATGTTAATGTAGATAATTCTGGTTATAATGCCGGTGCAGGTGCTTCAGCTGACAATCCATATACGTTTATAGATGATTATGGAAGAACAGTTACAGTAACTTCTTATAAAAGAACAGCAACACTTATAGGAAGTTTTGCAGATGTATGGATATCTGCTGGTGGAAGTGTAGTGGCAACAGCTAATGATACATGGACTAATTTTGATTTAGGACTTTCAAGTGATGTTGTCAATATTGGAAGTATACTAAATCCTAATGTGGAACTTCTTATAGCTTCAAGACCAGATTTTGTTATTGCAAGCTGTAATACAGATTCTAATATAGCACTTATGCAGACACTTGAAAATGCAGGAATAACAGTAGCATATTTTGATGTATCTAATTTTGAGCAGTATCTTAATATGCTTGACAAATGTACTATGATAACAGGCAGGAGAGATCTGTATAAGACTAATGGAACAGATGTTAAAGAGCAGATAGATACTATAAAATCAAGAGCTGATGGCAGCAATCCAAAGATATTATTTATAAGAACTTCATCAAGCAGTGTCAAGGCAAAGCAGAGCGAAGGCTCAGTAGGCGGTGAGATATTAAAGGATTTGGGCTGTGTTAATATAGCAGACTCAGATACATCACTGCTTGATGATTTAAGCCTTGAGGCAATTGTAGTAGCTGACCCTGATTACATATTTGTTACAACACAGGGCAACGATACAGATGCGGCTATCCGCAATATAGATAAGCTTCTTACATCTAATCCGGCGTGGTCGTCATTAACTGCTGTAAAGCAGGGACGTTACTATGTTCTTGATAAGAAGCTTTATAATTTAAAACCTAATGCGAAGTGGGGTGAAGCCTACAAGCAGTTAGTGGATATATTGTACATTGATAGGTAAAATATTCAGGAGGAATTACTATGGGTTATTTTCCGTTTTTTATTGACATTAAAGGAAAGAAAGGTCTTGTTATCGGAGGAGGCAGAATAGCAGAGCATAAAATAAGCAAGCTTCTTGCATATGAGCCGGAACTTACAGTTGTTGCAAGAAAGGTAAGCGATAGCATAAAGAGCATTGAAGGCATTAATATTATTGAAAGAGAATTTGTTAATTCAGATCTGGACGGATGTTCATTCTGTATAGCTGCTACAGATGATGCAAAATTTAACGCATATGTTGCAGGCGTATGCCGCAAATACCACATTTTTATAAATGCGGTAGACGATAAGGATAATTGTGATTTTCTGTTTCCGTCTGTATACAAAGCAGGAGATTTATCTATAGGAATATCTACCCAGGGAGCAAGTCCTTATGTTGCGGCAGATATTAAGAATAGAATAGCACAGGAGCTTCCTGCGGATATTGAAGATATACTTATGTATCTTGGTTCAATCAGGGATAGTATTAAAGAGAATGTAGATGATGCCTCTATGAGAGCTGATATATTCAAGGAAGCTGCAAGAAAATGTATGGTGTTTGGCAGAGAGCTTGACAAGGACGAATTACAGGATGTTATTAATAAAGTAAGTGAGAGGATTACTGGTAAAGATAATACAAATGCTGAAACAAAGGCAGATGGGAAATATTCTTACAGCAAGGGCAAGGTTGTAATTGCTGGTGCAGGCTGTGGAACTTATGATCTTATAACTGTAAGGGCGTTAAATGCCATAAAGAAGGCACAGGTGCTTGTATATGATGACCTGATTGATAACCGCCTTATGGAATTCTGTGTTGAAAGCTGTGAAAAGATATATGTTGGCAAGAGAAATGGAAGACACAGTATGGCACAGGAAGAAATTAACGAACTCCTTTTAAAGAAAGCCAATGAAGGAAAGCTTGTTGTCAGATTAAAGGGTGGTGACCCATATGTATTCGGACGTGGTGGAGAAGAAATGCTCTATCTTAAGTCAAATGGCATAGAAACAGAAGAAATACCAGGAGTAACATCAGCAATAGCAGTTCCTGCAATGGCAGGCATACCAGTTACACATAGGGATGTAAGCAGAAGCTTTAGTGTTGTCACAGGACATACCAAAGATATGGACTCACTTTATGAAGAAATAAGAAATTCGGCTTCTATGAATGGAACTTGTGTATACCTTATGGGACTTACACATCTTGCACAGATAACTGAGGCACTCGTAAGCGGAGGTAAGCCTAAGAACACTCCAGCGGCAGTTATTACAGGTGGATTTGATGATACATACAGAATAGTCAAAGGTACACTTGCCGATATTGAATTAAAGGTAAGAGAAGCAGGCATAACATCACCGGCAGTCATAGTGACAGGAGAGGTTGTAAACATAGATTTAAAATAATTTTAAAATAAACACATAAACATATTGACTTTATAGGAAATAAGGTTTATTATATCAATAATTTCCAAGGGTTGCCAGACAGCAGCAAAGGTGTCTGGCAATATTTTTTAAGTAATAAACATACTAACACACTATGTATGTATGAATGATGGGTATATAATAAATTTAAAGCCCATAAGAAAGGAGCAGACCTATGAAATATCTTGAACATAACGGACATTCTAATAAAAAAAGGTATAAATTATGTATGCTTCTTATTATGTGTATTACGATGACATATATAGCGGCAGGCTGTGGCAGTAAGAGAGATGGACTTACAATAACTAATGTTTCTTATGACCCTACAAGAGAGTTCTATGAGGAATATAACAAAGTCTTTGCCGATTACTATATGGCTGAATACGGAAAGCAGATAAAGGTTATACAATCTCACGGAGGTTCAGGAAGTCAGGCACGCTCAGTAGTTGAAGGCTGTAATGCAGATGTTGTCACACTTGCACTTGAACATGATATATCGCTTATAGAGAATACAGGTCTTATTGATGCAGGCTGGAAGGACGAATATGATAAAGACTCAGCTCCGTATACTTCAACGATTGTATTTCTTGTAAGAAAGGGCAATCCGCTTAATATATCAGACTGGGATGATTTAATTAAAGATGGCGTTGAGGTTATAACACCAGATCCTAAGAGCAGTGGCGGAGCGTGCTGGAATTTCCTTGCGGCATTAAGCTATGCAAGAGATAAGTATAACAGTGAAGATAAGCAGAAGGAATTCTTAGGAAAGCTGTATGCTAATGTATCAGTGCTGGATTCCGGAGCAAGGGGCTCAACAACAACATTTGTTGAGAATAAAAAAGGCGATGTGCTTATTGCCTGGGAGAATGAGGCACTTACATCATTAGCTTCATATCCTGATGAATATGAGATTGTCACACCATCTGTAAGTATTCTCGCACAGCCAAGTGTGGCAGTTGTAGATGATAATGTTAAAGTCAACAAGACAGAGGAGCTTGCAAGCGAATATTTATCATTCCTGTATTCAAAGCAGGCACAAAGAATAGCCGCAGATTATGGATACAGACCAACAGATGAAGAGGTATTGAATGAATATAGTGGTAAATTCAATCTTACAATAAAGCTTGATACAATAGCTGATTACGGCGGCTGGACTCAGGCATACAAGATATATTTTGATGATGGAGGCTGGTTTGATGAAATCTATAACAACTGATAGAACAATTGATAATAATAAACAGCCAGACTATGATACAGCGTTTGATGAAATAAAGAATAGCAGAAAATTCGGTAAAGATAAAAAAGTACGTGTTATACCGGGATTTCATTTAACACTTGGAATTACAGTTACTATGTTATCACTTATAGTATTAATTCCACTTGCTTCGGTTATGGTATATTCACTTAAGCTTCCACCAGCCGAATTTATAAGGCTGGTTACTAAGCAGAATGTCGTCAATGCTTTTGTTACAAGCATTGGATGTTCATTCATAGCGGCAGTAATCAACTGCGTGTTTGGAACAATAATTGCATGGACGTTTGTTAAATACGATTTTGCTGGAAAAAGAGTGCTTGACGGACTTATAGAACTTCCATTTGCACTTCCAACAGCGGTAGCTGGTATTACATTATCGAAAATGTATTCTGAAACCGGAATACTTGGCAAACCGCTTGCTTCAATAGGTATAAAGGTATCTTACACACATCTTGGACTTATTACAGCACTTGTGTTTGTAGGAATTCCATTTGTTGTAAGAGCGGTAATGCCTGTTCTTGAAAAGATGGATTCTCAATATGAGGAAGCAGCATATATGTTAGGTGCAAGCCCATCAAAGACATTTTTTAAAGTAATCCTTCCAGAAATCAGCCCGGCACTTCTTACAGGCTTCGGACTTGCATTTGCAAGGGGAATAGGAGAATATGGAAGCGTTATATACATATCAGGCAACAGTGCCAAAGAACATACACAGGTTGTATCCTATGTAATAATGCAGAAGCTTAATTATATTGATTATGCTTCGGCGACAGCGATTGCACTTGTTATGCTTATAATATCTTTTCTGATACTTCTTATCATTAATATAATACAGATGAGGCAGGCAAAGCGTACAATGTAGAGAAAATGGAGGTTAAATATGAGCGAGAATGATAAGCTTGAAAAAAGAAAAAGAAGAACAAGAAGCATATGTATTCTTATCACTGTTTTGTTTATAACAGTTATGCTGATTATGCCTCTATTATCAATAATAGCAAGTTCATTAAAAGAGGGCTTTAGTTTTTACATTAAATCAATAACAACTCCATATGTTTTGAGTGCGTTGAAGGTAACAATTATTGCTGCTGTTGCTGCAGTTGTTATTAATACATTATTTGGAATTATAGCGGCATGGTTACTTACAAGATTTGATTTTAAAGGCAAGCAGGTGCTTGCGACACTTATTGATATACCATTTTCTATATCACCGGTTATTGTTGGTCTTGCGTTTCTTATGACATTTGGACGACTTGGTTTTTTCTATCCTGTTATAAGATTGGTTAATGAGTTTACAGGAAGCAATATAAGAATAGCTTTTGCGATACCGGGAGTTGTGCTTGCTACAATATTTGTTACATTTCCATATGTATCAAGAGAGATAATACCAGTGCTTAACTCACTCGGAAAGGATGAGGAGGAAGCGGCGGCTTTAATGGGGGCTAATGGTTTTACAATATTTTTTAAGATAACTCTTCCTAATATAAAATGGTCGTTGATATACGGAATAATTCTTTGTACATCAAGAGCATTAGGAGAGTTCGGTGCCGTTAATGCATTATCAAAGACAAGAGGAGAAACATTCACACTTCCACTTGAGATAGATGCACTGTATATGTCGGGTACAGATACATCAATAACATCGGCATTTGCTGTATCATCAATATTAGTAATTATAGCTATTATAGTTCTTGTATTAAGGAATATATTTGAACACAGACAAAGTGATTATAAGAAAGGAGGGCAAAAGTAATGTATGTTGAGATGAAGAATATTTTTAAGCAGTATGGAAGCTTTCGTGCATCTGATAATGTGAATTTTGGAATAGAAAAGGGAAAGCTCGTTGCATTGCTTGGTCCTTCGGGAAGCGGTAAGACAACAATATTAAGAATGATTGCAGGTCTTGAAACACCAAGCTTTGGAGATATATATATTGATGGAAAGAGAGTTAATGATGTACCAGCTAATCAAAGAGAGATTGGTTTCGTATTTCAGAACTATGCTCTTTTTCGACATATGACAGTTTATGATAATATAGCATTTGGACTTAAACTTAAGAAAGTTCCAAAAGATGAGATTAAGAAAAGAGTTACAGAGCTTCTGGAGATAACAGGACTTTCTGGTCTTGAGAAAAGGTATCCTAACCAGTTATCAGGTGGACAAAGACAGAGAGTAGCTTTTGCAAGAGCGTTAGCACCTAATCCATCAGTGCTTCTGTTAGATGAACCATTTGCGGCGATTGATGCAAAGGTAAGGACAGAACTTAGAACGTGGCTTCGAAGTATGGTTACCAGGCTTGGAATAACAAGCATATTCGTCACACACGATCAGGACGAAGCTGTTGAAGTAGCTGACGAGATTATAATTACTAACCACGGAAAGATAGAGCAGATGGGAAGTCCGATAGAGATATACAAATCTCCAGCAACACCATTTGTTGTTGAATTCATTGGAAAAGCTTCTGAGGTTAATGATTATTCAAAATTAAAAGGTTTTGATGAGATACAGGGAGCTAAAAGAGCAATAATAAGACCTGAATTTGTGAAGCTTTCTAAGTATGGAAAGCTCCAGCAGTACAACAGTGCTGCTGAGGAAGGTTATGTTGAGGATATTCTTTTCAGAGGCAATCATCTTGATGTAACTGTTAATATTGGAGGAACAATGATAACAGGAGAGTGGTCACTTGAGAAAGAGCCGCTACAGGTTGGGGAAAAGGTTCACGTTCTTATATATAGAATATACGCAGTTGATGATGAAAAGACATATCTTTGCGAGAATAAGGGTATGAGGGATGATGACGTATTCTATATTTAACCAGATTAAAGTTATGTTTCTGCCAGGTTAAATGCTTTGTGGGTATATGCACAGCTTCAGATTAGTATATATCTGATAAAGACCTGTGGACAAGTTTTACAATGAGAAAGGAAAGTTTATGCAGATTAATGGTTTAAACAGATTAACAACAGATGTGCTTATTATAGGTGGTGGAACAGCAGGCTGTTATGCGGCACTTACAATAATGGAAAAGTCAGATGCTTCAATTATAATCGCAGAAAAGGCGAATATAAAGAGGAGCGGCTGTCTTGCGGCTGGTGTTAATGCGATAAATGCTTACATAGTTGAAGGCAGAAAGCCAGAGGATTATGTTGATTATGCAAAGAAAGATGCTGATGATATTGTAAGGGAAGATTTACTTCTTACAATGTCAGAAAGACTTAACGAAGTAACAGCCAAGATGGAAAAGCTTGGACTCGTAATTCTTAAAGATGAGAACGGCAAGTATGTTGCAAGAGGAAATCGTAACATTAAGATTAATGGTGAGAATATTAAGCCAATACTTGTAGATGCAGTAAATAGTCTTAAAAATGTAACTGTAATTAACAGACTTAATATAACTGATTACATAGTAAAGGATAATACAATTTTTGGTGCTGTTGGTTTTAATATTGATACTGGTGAAGCTTATGAGATAAGAGCTAAGAAGGTATTATGTGCGACTGGTGGAGCGGCTGGACTGTATAAGCCTAACAATCCAGGATTTTCAAGACATAAAATGTGGTATCCTCCATTTAATACAGGTGCTGGTTTTGCTATGGGTATTAATGCAGGTGCAGAGATGACAACGTTTGAAATGCGTTTTATAGCTTTAAGATGTAAAGATACAATAGCTCCTACAGGAACAATAGCACAGGGAGTTGGCGCAAAGCAGGTGAATTCTTTAGGTGAGGTATACGAGAACCGGTATGGACTTACAACGTCACAGAGAGTATACGGAACTGTAAGGGAGAACATTGAGGGAAGAGGTCCTTGTTATTTAAGAACAGAAGGAATTAGCAGTGAGCAGGACGAGTCATTAAAGAAAGCATACCTTAATATGGCACCAAGCCAGACACTTAAATGGATAGAGTCTGGAAAGAACCCAAGTGAGCAGAATGTTGAGATAGAAGGAACAGAGCCTTATATTGTAGGCGGACATACGGCGAGTGGTTACTGGGTTGATACTAACAGAAGGACAACAATCAATGGTCTTTATGCGGCAGGAGATGTTGCAGGAGGCTGTCCTCAGAAGTATGTGACAGGTGCTATGGCAGAAGGTGAAATTGCGGCAGAAGATATTGTTAAGGAGTTGAATAGATCGGACATCACAGAGAATGCATTTTCACAGAGTACAGCTGATGAATATGCAGACAAGCTTACTGATGAAAGAATAAAAGAATATAATGAATATCTTAGCCGTGAGGATAAAGATACCATTTTCTCGACAGAAGAACTTGAGGAAGCTATGCAGAAGGTTATGGATACATATGCAGGTGGTATAGGAAGTCATTACCAGTTCAATGGAAAGCAGCTTAAGCTTGCCAAAGAAAAGATTGAACAGATAGAAACTCTTTCAGAAAAAGCTAACGCTAAAGATTATCATGAGCTTATGTTTGTATATGAATTAAAGGAAAGACTTACAATCTGTCAGGTGCTTATAGAACATTTGAAAGCAAGAAAAGAAACAAGATGGCACAGCTTTGCGGAGAACCTTGATTATCCAGAGAAGTCAGATGAATGGCTTAAGTATGTTAATACAAGAAAGGTAGACGGAAGGATAGAAGTGAAATATAGAAATCTTGTGGGAAGAGGTGAGACATATGAGCATAGTAATTAATAAGGAGAAATGTGCTGGCTGCGGACAATGCAGTATCGTCTGTCCGGGAAGTCTTATTAAGATGGGAGAAGATAAGAAAGCATATATGAAGTATCCTAAGGACTGCTGGGGATGTTCATCTTGTATCAAGGAATGTAAGTTTGAAGCTATCGCACTTTATCTTGGAGCAGATATGGGAGGTATGGGAAGTAAGATGAGTGTTATTTCCAAAGGCGACTTCCTTAACTGGAATATAGATAAGACAGACGGAAGCAGGGAAACGATAGTAATTAATAAGAAAGAATCTAATAAGTACTGATGTAAGATTAATGCAGTAAAAGATATCAGAAAGAATATATTATATTTAATAACTGACGTTTGTAATAAAAAATAGTTTATTTAACTTGAATGATTATTAGCTAATAAACATATAAACATACTATGGAAGTGGATAGTCATTCTAAACTAATATATAAGGAAAGGACAGATAAAACAATGGCAGAATTATCACATCTTGATCAGCTTGAAGCTGAGGCAATATATATAATAAGAGAGGTGGCGGCTGAGTGTGAAAAGCCAGTTATGCTTTACTCAATAGGAAAGGATAGTTCAGTAATGCTTCATCTTGCAATGAAAGCATTCTACCCGGAGAAGCCACCATTTCCCTTTCTTCATGTTAACACAACATGGAAGTTTAAGGAAATGATTAAGTTCAGAGATGAAACAGCCAAGAAGCTTGGCATTGAAATGTTAGAATATATCAATGAAGATGGTGTTAAGAAAGGAATTAATCCTTTCGACTATGGTTCAGTGTATACAGATATTATGAAGACACAGGCATTAAAGCAGGCACTTAATAAATATGGTTTCACAGCAGCTTTTGGTGGTGGACGTAGAGATGAAGAAAAGTCGAGAGCCAAAGAAAGAATATTCTCTTTCCGTAATGAAAACCACGCGTGGGACCCTAAGAACCAGAGACCAGAGATGTGGAAGTTATACAATTCACGTATTAACAAGGGTGAAAGTATAAGAGTATTCCCAATCTCTAACTGGACAGAAACTGACATATGGCAGTACATAAAGAGAGAAAATATAGATATCGTACCTCTTTACTATGCAGCTAAACGTCCTGTAGTTGAAAGAGATGGTATGCTTATAATGGTTGATGACGACCGTATGAAATTAAGAGAAGGCGAAAAGATTGAGTACAAGAATGTAAGATTCAGAACTCTTGGATGCTATCCTTTAACAGGTGGTATTGAATCAAATGCTACTACTCTTGATGAGATAATTGATGAAACACTTAGTGCTGTATCTTCTGAGAGAACAACAAGAGTAATTGATAATGAAGCAGCAGGAAGTATGGAAAGAAGAAAGAGAGAGGGGTATTTCTAAGATGATAGGATTATTAAAGTTTATAACATGCGGAAGCGTGGATGATGGAAAGTCTACATTAATAGGACATATATTATATGATTCAAAGCTTTTATATGCCGATCAGGAAAAGGCTTTAGAGCTTGACAGTAAAGTGGGAAGCCGTGGTGGTGCTATTGATTACTCACTTCTCCTTGACGGACTTATGGCAGAACGTGAACAGGGTATCACAATCGATGTTGCTTACAGATATTTTACAACAGATAAGAGAAGCTTTATCGTAGCTGATACACCAGGCCACGAAGAATATACAAGAAATATGGCGGTTGGTGCTTCATTTGCTGACCTTGCAATAATTCTTATCGATGCTAAGCAGGGCGTTCTTGTGCAGACTAAAAGACACGCAAGAATATGTGCCCTTATGGGAATTAAATATTTCGTATTTGCAGTAAATAAGATGGATTTAGTTGGTTACTCAGAAGAAAGATTTAACGAGATAACTAAGCAGATTGATGAATTATCTAAAGAACTTGGACTTGCAAGTGTAAAGATTATCCCTGTATCAGCAACAGAGGGTGACAATATTACAGTTAAATCTGATAATACACCTTGGTATCCAGGCGAAGCACTTCTTACTTACCTTGAAAATGTTGATGTAAGCGAAAAGAAGATGGAAGAGGGTTTCTATATGCCAGTTCAGAGAGTATGCCGTCCAGACCATACTTTCAGAGGGTTTCAGGGTCAGATTGAATCAGGTGTTGTATCAGTTGGGGATGATATAATCACGCTTCCTAGTGGTGAGTCAGCTAAGGTTAAGAGCATTCTTATCGGAGATAAGGATAGTCAGTCAGCACAGGAAGGACAGCCGGTTACAATCCAGCTTGACAAAGAAGTTGATGTATCAAGAGGCTGTGTACTTTCAAGCGGGACAACACTTCCGGTAAGCAAGTCACTTACAGCAACAATACTCTGGATGGACGATGCAGAGCTTACAGTTGGTAAGGATTACATTGTTAAGATTGGAACTAAGCAGGTTCTTGGTGTATTAAAGAACATTCAGTACAAGATAGACGTCAATACAGGAAAATTCCTTCCAGCTAATGGACTTAGCAAGAATGAGATAGCAGTGTGCGATATTGGACTTCAGGAAGCAGTTGTTATTGATGAATTTGCAAAACATAAGACGCTTGGCGAACTTATTCTTATAGATAGAATAAGCAATATGACATCTGCCTGCGGTGTTGTCACAGATTCGAGTGCATATGATAACAAAGAAGTAAAATGTGCATTTGTAAATGGAAGCCTTAAAGGAAATGCAGATATATTTGAAGAATATTATTATAACCTTGAAAGTGCCACAGTTACAAAGGTAAGCCCATCAGGCAAGACATACAAGGTCGGAGATGTAATTAACGTAAGCGGTGAGACATACAGCTATCCAGATAACTTTGATGTAATTGTTCTTCGTGACAGAGTTGTTGTTAAAGTAAGAGATAAGAAGATAGAGGCAATCACTAAGCTTTCTGAATATGCATATACAGGAATTCCTGTAATTAACAGCAGAGGTTTTGCTATTAAACTTAACAGTGAGGAAGATTACAATAATCTTGTAAATGACCTTGATAATCTTAAAGCTGCTAATAAGCAGCTCAATGATGAATTCTTCAATAAGTGGACACAGTTTGATGCTTATAGAAAAATCGTATTCAAAGACGAAGTCTGGGAATATGTAATATAATGAGCCGTGCCTGACTTAACAGCAAAGTGATGCTTGTGCTTGCACAAAGCATCACTTTGAAGCTAAGTCAGATAGGGCGAAGCCCGACAGTTCCAGAAGCCAGAGGCTTCTGGAACTTGCACGGCGTAAGCATCTTCTCCCACCCACCAGCCTATGAACAGTGCGTTAGCACGCCTTCATAGGCACAAATATTAAATACAAACATATATACTAACAATATCCTCTCGTCCAGAGAGAAAAAACTACCATATATGCCCCAGTAAGTCATTATCAGACAATCATTGCAATTATTACAATATTCTTCACCCCACATTATTGCGAACCAACCTAAGATTATGTATAATATTATCTATTATGATATGCGTGTAGAAAGTATTTTTGCTACTCACATCATTATATTATTAATGTACGAAAGCAGGCAGATAATTATGGAGTTTGTTATATGTGATGATGATAGATTGTACGCATCCCAGTTTATTGAACAGCTTAAAGTGTTGGAAAGCCAATACGATGAGCTGTTCAATTGCGTTTATTATGATAACTATATGAGCCTTATTGAGAGTCTTAAGAATAAGGAAAGTGATAAAGCAGATATATATTTTTTAGATATAGAATTTGGTGAAGTATATGGAATGGACGTGGCAAGACTTATAACAAGAATGAACAGAAATGCCGGTATTGTATATATTACGAATTATGAGGAATATGCTATTAAAGCATTTGTGTGCAGACCGCTTGGATTTATAAGAAAGAAGCACGATGCAGAAGATATCAAGGTTACCATGGATAAGATAATATCATATATGAATGATAAAAATGTGTTGTATACATTTAAGAATAACAGGAATACGCTTGTGTTAAATCTTTCGACAGTATTATATATAGAGATGTCTAACCATGATATGAACATATATATGACAGATGACTGCCGGGTTGTAAGGGATAAAATTTCAAGAGTAGAGAAGGAGCTTTCAGCTAAAGGCTTCGTTAAGATTAACAGGTCAAGCCTTGTTAATATGGAACATATTGTTAATATTAAAGATGATGTGGTAATAATCGATAATGGTACAAAGCTGTATATAACTGGAAATAAGCAGGAAATGATTATACGTGACTGGCAGGCGTATATTATGGGGTATAGTGATCATTAAGAATATGTGATGGAAATAGCTGAAATAATATGCAGATATAGTAAGCGTTACAGGCACATACAGTTTAGCGTATGCAGGATAGAATATACATAGTAAATGATAAAATGATTGGAGAAAAGTATGGATAAAGTTTCGTTTATAGTTGAAACACTTGCAAATATTAATCAGAGCATTTTGCTTATATATTTTTTATGCGGTACATTGAACATTAATAAAAAGATTAATTCCAAGATTGCAGTAATATCAGGTGTTTCGATAATATTTGCATATCTGGAAATTCAGTATATGGTTGTTCCATTTGAGGGACTTGGCGTTGGTATATTGTGTGCAATGCTTGTCATATATGCATGTCTTTTTATGGATGGCAATATATTTCAGAAAATGTATGCTTCAATGTTTATTATAGCAACGATAATATTTGTTACGGTACTTTTGGGCAGTATAATGGGAGCACTGTATAATGCACATTTTATAGAATTCACAGGAACAGCTTCTACGGAAAAGTGCCTGCTGGTTATTCTTATACAGATAACGATATGGATTCTTGCAGTATTGCTTGTAAGAATATTAAGAAGATACAGCTATGGTGTGAATATTAAGGATACTGTAATAATTATGGCAGCTATGATAATGTCAATTATTATTACCAATGAAGTGCAGATGATGTCAACAGACAGTGATGCTGAGAAAATGATAGTGCGCTCAATTATAATAATGATATGTGTAACAATAATGTTTATTTTATGTGTGGCATTGTATGAGATTATACAACGCAGTACATATGCTCTTATGGAGCAGACAATAATGGAACAGGCATATAAAAGCAGGCTGGAAAATGTTGAGGATATAAAGACTAATGTTGAACGTATATCAAGGATTAAACATGAGCTGAATAAAACATTGATTGCAGCCAATCTTATGCTAAAAGATGGGCGTACAGAGGAAGCTATGGAATTCCTTAGCCAGTTTGATGGGGATCTGGATAAAATAATAGTTGATAAAATGTATACTGATAATATAGTTGTTAATGAATTCCTTGCGAAGAAATCTAAAGATTGCAGGCAGAAAAATATAGATTTTGTTGTGGTTGTCAATGGAGAATTGAAGCTGATTAAAAATGTGGATATATTCTGTGTGCTTTCTAATCTGATAGACAATGCCATTGAGGCACAGAATGTTG
>ONZU01001233.1_pt1 | contig 14966 bp, 9 predicted proteins | sample 1671161 | NCBI WGS metagenome assembly ONZU01 (sample SAMN06348128, study PRJEB24527) | human gut metagenome | biome: human gut; feature: ankylosing spondylitis patient; material: feces | host: Homo sapiens | place: China | collected 2015-10
AAATGGCGGGATAGCTCAGCTGGTTAGAGCGCATGATTCATAATCATGAGGTCCCCGGTTCAATCCCGGGTCCCGCTACTAAAAAAGGCTTTCAGAATTTCTGAAAGCCTTTTTTAGTTTTACCTTTATTTCTGCCGTTCTTTCCACAAGCGTGTCATGTCTTCCAGGGTTTTACCTTTTGTTTCCGGTACTAATTTCCATACAAAGATGGCTGCGATGATGCAGATAGCTCCATAAAGTCCGTACACAAACATGTGGCCGAACTTATCGCCCATATCACCGGCACTCATGTTGTACATGGGCAGGAAGGTAGATGAGACGATAAAATTGAATATCCACTGGAAAGCGACAGCGATGGCTACGGCTGCGCCACGGATGGTGTTAGGGAATATCTCTGCGATGAGCACCCAGCAGATAGGCCCCCAACTGAACATGAATGATGCACTGTAGACCATGATGCTGATGACGGGTACCATAGGGCTGATGCCAGTCGCGGCATTGCTGAGGGCTACTCCGAGTGCACCGATGGCCATACCAATGGAACCGTAAATGAGCAGAGGCTTGCGTCCCCACTTTTCTACAGTAAAGACAGCTAACAAAGTGAACAGGATGTTGACAATTCCCATGAATACCGTTTGTACCATCGGATTGCCCATACCCATACTTTCGAAAATACGTGGTGCAAAATAAAGTACGGCGTTGATACCCACTGCCTGCTGGAATACACTCAGCATGATACCGATAAAGATAACCATCCAGCCGTAAGTGAACAGCTTTTCTGTCTTTTCATGGGCAGTAGCCTTGATTTCCTGCAGAATTTCTTTTCCTTGTGACAGTCCGTTGATACGGCTTAATACAAACAGGGCTTTTTCGTCACGACCGGTCATTGCCAGGTAACGAGGTGTTTCTGGAACAAACAAGACTAAGAGAGTAAACAATCCGGCAGGAACGGCTTCACTGACAAACATCAGTCGCCATCCGGTTTCAATACTCCAGGCAGCATCTTCCGGATTCATGATGCGGTTGACACCATCCACTATTTCTACTACCGGATTCAGGTGATCGCCTAAGATGAGGAAGTTGACAAAATAGACTACCAACTGGCCGAAGATAATGGCAAACTGGTTCCAGGAAACTAACGTACCGCGGATACTGCTCGGGGCGATTTCAGCGATATACATCGGGCAGATGGCAGAAGCCAGTCCCACACCTACACCACCTATGACGCGGTAAAAATTGAACGCTAACAGAAGCGAATAGGAGGGTTCCCCGTATGGAAATATCAAAAATTCCGGATAGTATGAGCCTAAAGCAGATAAAAAGAACATGACGCCGGCCATCAGTAAAGAGAGCTTTCTTCCGAAACGGGAAGCAAAAAAGCCTGATAAAGCACTACCGATAATACAGCCTAAAAGGGCGCTTGAAGAGGTTATTCCATGCCAGGAATCAGTGTAAACAAAGTCGTCTGCTCCCATGAAGAAGGCTTGAAGACCTTTTTCCGCACCTGAAATAACAGCGGTATCGTAGCCGAACAGTAATCCTCCTAAAACGGCTACCAGTACGATGGAAAACAGATAACTTCTGCTTCCTTTTTCTGTGTAATTCATGATTATAGGTTTTTAGAGAAATAAAAAACCGGCATACCCGGTCGGGAAAGAGACTTTCGCCGATGGACATGCCGGTCGGATACTGACAAATCAGCGTATTAGCAATACATATTTACAATAGCCTCATACAGTTCTTGTTTTCCACTGGTCTGTTTCGGTTCACCTACAGTCTTTGCATAAGCTACTACATCTTCCAGTGTCAGCTTGCCTTCTTCAAATTCTTTACCTTTTCCGTTGTCGAATGAAGCGTAGCGGTCAGCCAGCATTTTCTTGTAAGGAGATTCTTCCAGCAGGCGTGCTGCATTTTCCAAAGCACGTGCCATGGCATCCATACCAGCGATGTGAGCGATGAAGATGTCTTCCAGGTCAGTAGAGTTACGACGAGTCTTCGCATCGAAGTTTGTACCACCGTTGCCCAGACCACCACCACGGATAATCTGCATCATAGCCTGAATCAGTTCATAGTTGTCGATAGGGAACTGGTCAGTATCCCATCCGTTCTGGTAGTCACCACGGTTAGCGTCGATAGAACCCAGCATGTTGTTGTCTACAGCTACTGCCAGTTCGTGTTCAAATGTGTGACCAGCCAAAGTAGCGTGGTTTACTTCGATATTTACCTTGAAGTCTTTGTCCAGGCCGTGTGCTTTCAGGAAGCCGATAACAGTTTCAGTATCTACGTCGTACTGGTGCTTGCTTGGTTCCATCGGTTTCGGTTCAATCAGGAAAGTACCCTGGAAACCTTTGCTGCGTGCATAGTCACGAGCCAGTTTCAACATCTGAGCCAAGTGTTCTTTTTCACGTTTCTGGTCAGTGTTCAGCAGTGACATGTAACCTTCACGGCCGCCCCAGAATACGTAGTTTGTACCGCCCAGTTCGATAGTAGCATCGATGGCATTCTTAATCTGTACGGCAGCACGAGCTACTACATCAAAGTCTGGGTTAGTAGCTGCACCGTTCATATAACGTGCATGACCGAATACGTTGGCAGTACCCCACAACAGTTTGATACCAGTTTCAGCCTGTTTCTGTTTCAGGTAAGCTACTACTTCTTTCAAGTTAGCTTCGTATTCTTCGATAGTAGCAGCTTCGTCGCACAAGTCTACATCGTGGAAGCAGTAGTATTCGATACCGATTTTCTGCATGAATTCAAAACCTGCATCTACTTTATCTTTTGCAGCCTGTACTTTGTCAGGATTTCCTTTCCATGGGAAGCTCTTTGTTCCGCCACCGAACTGGTCGCCACCTTCAGCGCACAATGTGTGCCACCATGCCATAGCGAATTTCAACCATTCTTTCATCGGTTTGCCCAGGATGACTTTTTCTGCATTATAATAACGGAAAGCCATCGGGTTTTTGCTCTCTACACCTTCAAATTTGATTTTTCCAATACCCGGAAAGTACTCTTTTGTTGCCATAATATCTTTGTTTTATAAGTTAATGAATTGTTATATTTAATTGTTTGTTGATTTTTCGAGACATTCTTTCCAACGTGCGTATGCGTCGGCGTATGCCGCTTCGTCGGCAGCTTTCGGTTCAATGACAGCCAGTTTGTCGAGAGTAGCAAAAGCTTCCACATTGTCGCGGTAGATGCCTGCACCCATTCCGGCTCCCTTGGCTGCTCCTACCGAACCGTCTGTGTCATAGAGTTCGATGGTAGCACCTGTGACTCCGGCTAGCGTGTCGCGGAACAGCGGACTCAGGAACATGTTGGCATGTCCGGCGTGAATCTTCCGTACATCCATTCCCATACCCTTCATGATGTCGATACCGTAGCGGAAAGAGAATACGATGCCTTCCTGAGCGGCACGAAGCAAGTGGTTGCGGTTATGCAAGTTGAAGTTGACACCCTGAATAGAACATCCGGTTTCCTGGTTCTGCAACATACGTTCAGCTCCGTTGCCAAACGGAAGGATGCTGATGCCGGCAGCACCGATGGGAGCCTGAGCGGCAACCTCGTTCATTTCTGCATAGCTGAGGTCGGAAGCTAATGTGCGTTTCATCCACGAATTGAGGATACCCGTACCGTTGATGCAGAGCAATACGCCCAGACGAGTCTGTGAAGCAGTGTGGTTGACGTGTGCAAATGTGTTGACGCGTGACTTCGGGTCGTAGTTGACACTACCGTTCACTCCGTATACTACTCCGGAAGTTCCAGCTGTAGAAGCAATTTCACCCGGATTGAATACATTCAGAGAAAGAGCGTTGTTCGGTTGGTCACCGGCGCGGTAAGTTACCGGAGTACCGGCTTTCAGTCCTAACTCGGCAGCTACTTTTTCCGTTACTTTACCCTGTTCAGAGAAAGTCGGACGGATGTCAGCCAGCAAGGATGCGTCGATGCCGTAATAATCCAGCAAGAAATCAGCTACCTTGTTTTCCTTGAAATCCCAGAACATACCTTCCGACAATCCGGAAACTGTCGTGCAGATTTCTCCTGTCAGTCGCATGGCGATATAGTCACCTGGAAGCATCACCTTATAGATACGTTCATAAACCTCCGGCTCATTTTCCTTTACCCAAGCCAGTTTGGAAGCCGTGAAGTTGCCCGGTGAGTTCAACAGGTGTGACAAGCACTGCGCTTCTCCCAATGTCTGAAATGCTTTCTGACCGTAAGGTACAGCTCTGGAGTCACACCATATAATAGAAGGACGGAGCACCTGCTGGTTCTTGTCTACGCAGACCAGACCGTGCATCTGATAAGAAATACCGATAGCCTTGATTTCTTCTGCTCTTGCACCAGAAGCCGTGAGAACGGCTTGTGTAGCCAGTTTCAAATTATCCCACCAGCTCTGCGGGTCCTGTTCAGCCCATCCCTGTTTGACAGCGAGGATAGGCGCTTCTGTTTTCGGGAAAAAGGCAGATGCTGCACATTTTCCACTTTCTACATTGACCAGACTCGCCTTTACTGACGAGCTTCCTATGTCATAACCTAATACGTACATCGTTATATAGTCTTTTAAAATTATCTTCTTGTCTTGTTGTAGATTTTCCGGTCAAACCGGTAATACCTTGCGGCCCGGTGAGATACTCCCTGTTCGTATTCTTCCGTCGGCACGATGTATTCCATCATGGAAATCTTTTTATGGAAGTTGCGTACATCCAATGCCTTGCCGTAAATCACCTCATACAGCATTCGCAGTTGCAGAGCAGTAAATTTCCGTGGAAGCAGTTCGAAGATGCACGACGGGTTGAATTCGATGTGTTGCCGGATAAACTTCATGGCTTCTGCAATAATCAGATTGTGATCGAATGCCAGGTCCTTCACCTCTTCCAATGCCACCCATTCTGCCTTGTATTCATCCAAGTTCTTGTTGAGGGTCTTGTCTATTTTTACCATGGCAAAGTAGGCGATGGTCACGATTCGTTCCACTTTGGCCTTTTCGGCTCTTTCCAGCCAGTGAACATCTTTGGGATTCTTGGTACGGTCCTTTGAACCGAAAGCCTTGAACTGCATCAGGTCTACGTTCTTGAGTCCAGTCAAATCACGAAGTACTCGTTTGGCTGCATCATCCAAGTCCTCATCCATATAGATAAGACTTCCGGGGAGTTTCATATCGTGGAAAACTTCTCCACTTTCTTCCCCCATTCTTTTTACGAGCAACACCTTTAGTTTCTCTCCATCGAATCCGATGACCACGCAGTCTACCGAGATGTGATTATTGGCTAATTGTTCAGTGTATTCCATAAGCATTTTTTCTGTCTACACCGCAAAGGACGTTTTTTTTATTGATATATGCAATAGGGTGTCTTATGTGTGTAAAACCTTATTGTTCAATAGGGTAAATATCTTATTTGATACAATATCGTGATGCGATGTTTTTGTAGTTCATACAATATGTATAAAAGGTAATTTCCCGTGCAAGCTTATTGGCAAAAGTACAACAACCCGAAAAATCGAATTTTCAATATCTTACGTGAAGAATAGGAAAAGTCTCCTGCAAGGGACTTATTGTATTTTATGTTTAATCCGGAATTCCGGTGTTTTATTTTGAGTAAAGAAGGGGATAGTGGTAAGAATCCTTATGTGTTAAAAAAAATAAAAGCAGGAAATTTGTATCTTTGTCCTGTGTTTTAAAGGATACATTGTATGGAAAATTCGATGAAACTTATTATGCTGGGTACGGGAAATGCGGCCACCGTAGCCTGCTACAATACCTGTTTTGCCTTGTGCCGGGAGGATAAATACTTTTTAGTGGATGCCGGAGGAGGCAACGGCATTCTGTCGCAGTTGCAGAAGACACATATCCCGTTGTCCGGCATTCATGAGATATTTGTGACGCATGCACACACCGACCATATACTGGGTGTGATATGGATGATTCGCATGGTGGCTCAGGCCATTCAGAAAGGAGAGTACCAGGGTGAGTTACGCATATATGGGCATGACAAGGTGGTACAGGTGCTCGACTGGATTTGTCGGATGACTTTACCCAAGAAGATTGTGGCACGCTTAGGAGAAGAGATACTGTTGTGTGAGGTGAAGAACGGAGAGAAATTTCAGGCTATCGGGTTGGAAGTGGAATGCTTTGACATTGCCTCTACAAAGGAGAAACAGTTTGGTTTCCGTACCTGTCTTCCCGACGGACAATCGCTGGTTTGTCTGGGTGATGAACCCTATAATGCATGCAACCAGATGTATGTGGAAGGAGCTGACTGGCTGTTGTGTGAGGCGTTCTGTCTGTATGAAGACCGGGAACGGTTCAAGCCCTACGAGAAACATCATAGCACGGCTTTGGATGCCGGACGGTTAGCAGCTCAGCTTGGAGTGAAGAATCTGCTACTGTATCACACGGAAGACAAGACACTGGCTACCCGTAAAGAGCGTTATACAGCAGAAGCAGCTTCGCAGTTTAGTGGTAAGGTCTATGTGCCTGAAGATTTGGAGGTAATTTTACTGCGGGGTAATGAGTGAATTACTACGTAGTAGTCGGTCTGTTACTGCGGGGTAACGGAGACACTACTACGTAGTAGTTTAAATTGCATTCGAAGAGGTTTTAAATGCAAAGAAGAAAGCCGTTCCGATTGTGTGGACGGAACGCCTTTCTTTATGAAGAGATATGTTTTTTTTACTTCATTACCTTGACGAAATAGGTGAGGGTGGGCAAGTGGTCACTGAATCCATTCTGGAATGTGGTACCCGAGAATGTACGAAGTGGGTATCCTTTGTATTTTCCTTCTTTTTGAAGCAGGAATGGACGGTTGAATACTTCGCTCTTCCAGAATTTCAATGTGCTGCGGTCCTTGCCAATCAGGTTGCCTGATATAATCTGTTGGTCGAACAAATTCCATTGGTTTTGGTAGCAGAGAGAACCGATACCCTGATCATACAATTTCCAAGTGGCATTGTAATACCCGTCAGGTTTTACTTCCTTGATATTCTTTTTAGCGCCCAGTACCTCGCTGCAGCTCTTGTTGAACGGGTCATCATTCAAGTCGCCTACAATGAGCACTTTTGCTTCCGGATTCTGTGCATGGATAGAATCGCCAATGTGTTTCACGATGCTGGCAGCAAATTCTCTCAGCGGAGAAGAAGCAGAACCGCCGTAACGTGAAGGCCAGTGGTTCACAATCAGGTGGAACGGTTCTCCGGCCAGTATACCACTTACAAGCAGAATATCACGTGTCTTATAATTGGGCATATCCGGCTTGTTGAAAGGATAAGTTCTTGCGTCAATCAGCTTGAACAATTTGGGGTTGTACAAGGCCGCTACGTCAATACCTCTGTGATCGGGTGATTCGAAATGCACGATTTCATATCCCATTCCGCTGATTGGAGCTGTTTTTGTCAGGTCTTCCAATACTTTCCGGTTTTCTACTTCCGAGATACCAATGATAGCTGGACCTGCTGGGCAATAATCTCTTCCCAGTTGAGAGATTACCTTGGCAATATTCTGTAACTTTTGCTCATACTTGGTCTGAGTCCATTCATACTGTCCTTCCGGAGTGAAATCATCGTCGCCCTTGTTATTAGGGTCATCCACCGTATCCCAAAGGTTTTCTAAATTGTAGAATGCGGCTGCATAGACGCCCAGTCTGTCTTGTGCAAACAGACTGGTTGTATATATACAAGTAATGAACAAAGTGAAAATAAGTAATCGTTTATTCATGACTTTCATAGTTTGGTGTGTACATTAGTTGTTGGGGGTGGGTTCGATGGTTGTACCTCCGTCACCGCCGGTGCTACCACTTCCTGGAACATAGAGTTTGACGCTATATAAGCGTAAACCATAAGTGTTTTCTGATGTGGTACAATAGAACTCTAAAGTTGTATTGTCAGATATTGTTACATTTTCAATCGTCATTTTGAATGGAGTATTTCCTTGTTTGGCATCACCGGTTACTTCTTTACTAGGAATAGTTAATTCTTGTCCATTACATTTAACTCTCAGTGTTTTTAAATCTTGTTTTTCTCCCGCATTATAAACATTTGCGCCTACTTGATATTCTAAAGTAGCAGATGTATTTCCTTGTGCATTGATATTTTTGATAGCAATTGCTACATCTTTTGTACCAGGGAACCAGACATTAGTAAGATTGCTAACAATGCGTACGGATGCTTTTTCTTCCGATGTGTTCTCAAACATGCTGGTTGGGTTATCAAATCCAGTGTAGTCACTAAAATATGGCCAGTAATTTCCACTCTTTTCAGGAGTTCCAAAAGATTCTTGGAATAAAACAGTTTCACCACTTGGAGTTTCTCCACCTTCATCTCCACCTTCTTCAGTGCTTCCGGTAAAGTCGCTTACGTCATCAGCAGTGCGTAAAGTGAGCTGCCAAGTACCTCTGAACCGTCCTAAGATACCTGTTACATTACCTTTCCCTTCCGGAAGCTTGTTACCTGCAAAGCTGGCATAATTGCTGGTACGGATCATTAAAGTATTTCCATGGCTGTCGGTGATGTTTTCCTCCCCATAACCATCTTCAGGGGCAAAGATACCTTTTCCACCGTTCTGGAAAGTAACTCCGGTAAATTGTACTAATTTGAATTTATAGTTATCGGGAGCAGCATTGACTGTACTGATATCATCAATTACAACAGGTTTGGCATTTTCAGGATTAGCCCATCCGTCTTTGCTTACATGCTTTTCAAAATCTTCCCACGGTGTACGATACAAATATCCTTCAGGATGTCCTAGCTGTTGTTCGTCACCGTATACAGAAATACTTAGTCCGTTCAGGTCTACATATACTGTCTGACCTACAGGATAATAGTTGTACACACTACTTTGGTCTACTTCCATTTCAATGGCACCCGTTTCATCCTGCAAGTAGATTTTCTTGAAGATATTTCCTGACTCATCGTTACCTGTGATAACGGCTTTCAACACCTGATCCTGTGTGATGATGACGGGAACATCCTGGGTAGCGGCTGCAGTTTGGGCACGTAATTCTGAAATTGTAATGTTGGCTGCCGGACCTGTGTATTCAGGTTCTGTCAAGAGAGGAGCATCATAGTCTCGTTCACAAGCGAAGAGGGCGAGTGAGGCAATGAGTGGCAGACTGATATTTCTTAAAAGTTTCATATATTCTAAGTTTTATGTAGGTTAATGATTAAAAACGGTAGCTCACATTCAGGAAGCAGTTAATTCCCTGCATGTAGTAGTATTTTCCTCCAAAACGTTCCGGATGTTCAAGGTCGAATCGTCCTTGTTCATATCCTCCGGTGCAGATATCTTTCTTGTTCAATACATTGTTTAGAGAAAGATTGAAGTTGATAGATTGTCTTCCTGGCAGATAGAAAATCTTTCCGACTGACAGGTCTAATGTATAAGCAGCCGGGAAGCGTTCTTGTGTAGTCAGTTGCTTGAAAGCATCATAGTACTGGTTATAGGGGGTTACTTCTGTATAACTTGAAGCCAGACGACGGAGAGGAGCAGCTTCAATGTAATTACGTGCAAATCCATTCAAGTTGGCTCCTAAGAACCAGTATTTGATGAAGTAACGGATTCCAAATGTACCGGCAATCTGTGGTACTCCACCCACATAGACATCTTTCATGTATACCTGTTCTCTTTCTACAATCTTTCCGTTTTCAGAGTTTTTGATACCATCCGGGTTGTTGCTGTAATAATATTCACCTACAGTTCCTGCCAGGTCAAAGCTCCAGTGATCATCCAGTTTGTAGGTTGCTCCCAGTTCGATACCTCTGTGAATACGGTTTACTCCATACAGTACGTGGTTGATGAATGTACCTTCAATACCGTCATAGTAACTGCTGCGTTCCATTTGGTCGTAGAAGTTGGTTTGGAACACTCCGATGCGTCCGGCCAGACGTGGAGTTGAGAAAATGTAATTGATGTCGGCAGAAAGAATCCGTCCGCTCTTTATATCATCAATGGTACGGTCAGTAATACGCGGTGAAACGTATGCTTCATTGGGCAGCGGAGCTTCACTTCCGTAGCTGATGTTGGCATTAATCATGTGACGTCCGTTGAACTTGTAAGTCAGTCCTCCCTTCACCATCAAGTCTGTAAACTGGTGGCGCATACCTTTACCAAAAGAACTGTCAGGATAACGTCCGTTGCGCATCTTACCATCGCGCTGGAAGCTGGTGTAGGTCAGTTTCATACCGTAATAGTAATCCCAGTAACGTGAGTGATACTGATTGACAATCCAGGCATTCAGTGAATAAATGTTCAGATTATAATTGTAACCAAAAATGCCGTCCTCGTATACTTTTCTTTGTGGACGATTCAAGTCATTCTGGATTTTATCCGGGTCGCCGGAGAAATCTTGTTCTGCAAACTTGTCAATATCCAGCACATATTCTGCTCCCAGCAAATCGGCTACAGTTTTGAACTGGCGTGACTGAGTGTAGCGTGCTCCAATTCCAGCTGTGATGTCAAAATGGCGGCTCATGCGTGCATTCAGGGTTGAGTTGAATGAAGTTTCCAGCAGGTCACTGCGGCGTTCTTCCAGCATGTAAACAGCGGCTCCATTGCCATTGCGTATGTTGTTGGCATTAGCCAGATAGAGGTCATCCCAGTTGATTTGAGTAAAACTTGTCTGGTTAGTACGCCACAATTCCTTGTATCTTAATTGGGTCGCTTCGTTGTCAAAGTAGGAAGGCAGATAGCGGTAATAGTCCGGACGAGGGTCTGGGGCATTGTACCAGTTTAGTGCCGTATTTCCATAGCGGGCATAATGTGCCCCTACACCTGTAGTCAGCGTCATGTTATCGTTAATCTTCCAAATGTGTGAAATGATGGCAGTCGGGTCGAATGCCGTAACGACCTTTGCATTTCTTTTTTTTCCGTTTTGGTATCCCCAGTTCGGGTTGTAAAGGTAGTTTCCTGTCAGTTCATACACTTCACGGTAAGAGCTACCTTGCTGTCCGCGTTGTACCGGTGATACGAAAGCTACCATTGACAGACTATGCTCTCCTCCTTTCCATTGCTTTTCAGCAGAGAAGGCAAAAGATACGTTTTTGTAAAAAGTACCGTCGATGTTACCTTCATTCGAATAGCGTCCACCAATAGAAGTCGTGAATGCCCATCCATTGTCCTTCAGTCCGGTAGAGTAGGTAAACATACCACGGAGATAATAGTTTCGGTTGGTATAGCTTAAGGTTAACTTTCCTCCAGGAGTATAGCTGCTGGCACGCATGTTGATGTTTTCCGTACCTCCTAACTCACCAAAAGTAAAAGATGAAGGAGCTGTGAAATTGGTCACATCACCGTTACGTGTCATGTCGTTCAGTGCGCCTACTGCTGCATAGTTAAATACACCTCTGTTCTGGTCGTTGAATTCTACGCCATTGATGTATTTCACTTCCTGTGTGCTATTGTATCCACGCGGAGAGAAGCGTGCAGGTGAAAGCTGATAGGCAGCTTTGTTCAGGAAAATATCATTTGATAGAATTACGGTAGAGCTGACATCCTGCCCGGAAGTTTCCACATCATCGTCTACCATGCCAGCATCGATGATACCAATCATGGATACGTCTTCGTTTGCGTTAAGTTCAGTTACTCGAATAGGTTTTAGTTCAGTTACGCCTAAGTTTTCTACTTCAATGGAGACACTCTTGGGCGTAATCATTACGGAGTTAAGCTGAATGACGTAAGTTCCCGGCTGAATATTTCGGATGGTGAAATTTCCGTCCGCGTCGGTTGTGACTTGGCGGTTCAGTTCTGTCACCGTCACAATTACACCTGGAATAGGGTCATTGCTTACTGCTCCGATCACACTTCCTTTCACGCTTACATTTCCTTGTGCAAAAACAAGGCAAGGAAGGAAGAATGCCATGAAGAACAGTAATTTGTGTTTCATAAAAAATAATTGTTAGTTTAGTGTTATTTTATAAGGGGCTGAAAGAGAACATGAAAAAGTTTTATAGAGCTTTTTCATGTTCTCTTTAATAAATTAAATTCATTGGTCAACTCTTTTATTAGGGTAATCCAATAAGTTTAATATTATAAATTCTTAATCCAACAGTGTTTTCACCTGCTGTAGCTGAGAATTCCAAAGTTGAATTTTCAGAACCTGTAGCTTCAAATTCAGTTTCTATTGTATAAAAGATATTTGCATCATTGTTGTCTTTAGAAACAACTTTGCTTGGTATCGTGATACTTTGAGTATTGAGAGTTACTTTTAGTACATTTAAGTCTATGCTTGTGCCTGCATTGAATACATTGGCAGCAGCTTCGTATGAAAGTTTGAATTTGCTGTAGCCTGTTGTATTGATTCCCGAAATAGTGAGTTTGCTATCTTTTCCTGATGGGAGCCATACATTATTGACTTTTGCTGTTTCGCTTGGATTGCTTTCTGTTTTATGGGCTATACTGCGTACATCGGCGGTTTCACTTTCATCACTGAAAGTTAGATTTGAATTATCCCATCCTGTAAATGAAGCGATTTTAGTTTTATTAGCTTCTTTTCCATCATTACTCATAGTTTCTGTGAAAAAGGTCTTCTCTTCACCTGGTTCAGGGTCAATTGTTCCTCCTCCTTCTCCATTGGCAACTACTTTCACGTTTTTGATTTCCCAGGTTGCAGAAGACGATGTTGTGCTCTTGTATTGGAACGCAATTTTCACTTTGGAGCCAGCAAAGGCAGATAAGTCAATATTTCCAGATGATACAAAATCCCAGCTTGTACCTTCTGGATACGTCAAATCGGTTAATGCTGTCCAGGTAGCACCATTATCTTTGGTGATATTTACAACCTGTTCATTTTTAATATTTGCTACATTTCCCTTATTAATAGCATGTTCAAATGTTAGGATTGCACTTGTTGCAGTTGTTAAGTCTATTTCAGGAGAAATAAGCCAGCTTTCAGAAGCATATGACTGGTTTTTATATGCACTTGCTTTTGCATATTGATATTTAGAATCGTGTTGCCATATCCAACTTAGCTCTGAAGGTAATTCTTTGTTTTCTATTGTAAATCCATCCAAACCAGTTGCAAAAGGAGCATCTAATGCTATAGTTTCTCCACCCGGTTGAGTTCCGCCGTCAAAGTCTACGTTAATGTCTCCACCTGGTTTTTCAACCCAGTCATTGATTGTTGCGTTACCTACGCTAACCACTGGTTTACCGTTGTTGACAGATAAGTTGGCATTGAAGCTCACATTTGTTCCTTCTTCGAAAACGCTTACATCATTAATCGTGTAAGTGAATGATTTTCCGGCCAGATTAAAAGTCAGATTAATAGCGGTTTGTTCACTGGCTGTTGCAGACGGAAGAATGATGGCTGTAGCCGTAGCTGTAGCGCCTTGCGTATTTACATACATTGCTACCTCTTTATTGTTAGTACCCGCTGTGGCAGTTAAGTTTCCATCGGCCAGATTGAACTCACCTTCCGTACTTACACCTTTCATGTTTACTCCTAATCCGTTAAGAGTTTCAATTGTTTCATCTTTGGTTACATTCAGGGTGACTTTAGTCAGTTGGTGTGTAAATCCCAGACTAATAGTAGTGGCTGTATTTGCTGCTACTCCTTTCGTTCCGTTTGAATAAATCAAGTCAATGGCAGCCGGATTACTTTGGTCAGAAACATTAACCGCAATTTTATTGCCACTCACATTTGTAGTATAAGGATAATATGCAATAAAGTCCACGTTTCCGCTTTCCGGAAGATAGATGCCATTCCCCGGAGCAGCCGTCAGCGTACCGTTGGTTTGTGCAATGTACTTTTTGTTTTGTGCGTTTGCACTCTCAATTCCACTTCCTGCGTTCATCATGTAGATACCTACTTCGTCGTTTGCATTCCAGGCATTACCCGAAACTCTTGACTGAATGGCTGTGGTAAATACGATGCCTTCACTTCCGTACCATTCGCTGTTGTCGTCATTGTTTGTACAGCTCACTAGAGCTAGGGTTGATAATGCCCCCATGTACAATAGATTCGAGATTCTCATACTAATTTATTTTTTGTGAACATGATTATTCTATTTCCAGCTTGTTTTCTGGCTTTTGATGCTTTCAGTAATTTCAGGTTTGTCAGGGAAGAACGTGAATCCGGTCATTTCTTCCAGCTCTTTTACAGACAAGATTCCTACATTGTAATTTCTATCACTGTACTCTTGGTTGTTCAGTTTGTAAGCTATTGTCTGGAACTGTCCGTTAACTTTCCGTGCCAATGCCTTAAAATAGTATTTGGGAACTGCCATGTTTCTTCCACTATTATCTTGTGTATATTTAATGGTCTTGTCTGTGGCTGTAGTAGGCATAGCGCCAGTTACCACATACATTGTATCTGTGGCGCTGCTCCATCCTCTGACGGCATTTTCTAAATCTGCCCAAATAGCTTGATTCATTTTTTTCCCTATTTGAGGAGTCATATTGGTATAATAAAAGGTTTGGCTGTTGATTGAGTTTGAACGTGTCCGGTCGCCACTGGGAATTTGATGTCCTCGGTCATATCCGGTGATTCCTTTGAGTAAGTTAGGTTGTAGATTTTCTGCTAATTTATCATCATATCCCCAAGCATCGGTACGTCCACTATCCCCTAAATACCATGAACATAGCGGATATGCTACCCAATAAGCCATTTTTAAATCCGTATCATAAAGCATGCTGTAATTACGGATTTCAATGCCGTTGAGTGGACTGTTTTGATAAGTTTCTCCAGTGTAATGAACGATGTATTTAATGTTAGATTTAGCCAATTGAGACTCGGTAATTAATGGAGTTTCTGCCCATCTTATGTATTTAGCCTGGGGATCGGTAGTGATTTCTCCCCCTTGGTAATTCACATTTACATTATATATATATTTGTTGCCTTGCTCAATGCTTCCAGAAATTTTTGTATCAATTTCTTTACTCTGTCCGTTGAACTCTAGTTTGATTTTTAAGTTCTCATTTAAAATTTGTGGTAGTAAGATAGCTTCCGCTTGTGTTGCTTCTTCATTTATGTATAAAG
>ONZU01001242.1_pt1 | contig 14891 bp, 11 predicted proteins | sample 1671161 | NCBI WGS metagenome assembly ONZU01 (sample SAMN06348128, study PRJEB24527) | human gut metagenome | biome: human gut; feature: ankylosing spondylitis patient; material: feces | host: Homo sapiens | place: China | collected 2015-10
GTGCTCGGTGCCGATGGACAGACGGATGGTGTTCTGGTAGATCTGCTGCTCGGCCAACTCCTCATCGTTCAGCTGGCTGTGGGTGGTGGAAGCCGGGTGGATGACCAGGCTCTTCACGTCAGCGACGTTGGCTAGCAGAGAGAACACCTTCAGGTTATCAATAAACTTGAAGGCCTCTTCACGGCCGCCCTTGATGTTGAAGGTGAAGATGGAAGCACCGCCGTTGGGGAAGTACTTCTCGTACAGGGCGTGGTCCGGATGATCCGGCAGAGAGGGGTGGTTGACCTTTTCCACCTGCGGATGGTTGGCCAGGAACTCCACGACCTTCTTGGTGTTCTCCACATGGCGCTCGATGCGCAGACTCAGGGTCTCGGTGCCCTGCAGCAGCAGGAAGGCGTTGAACGGAGAAATGGTTGCGCCGGTATCACGCAGCAGGATGGCGCGGATGTAGGTGACAAAGGCAGCGGGGCCGGCTGCGTCGGCGAAGGAAACGCCGTGGTAGCTGGGGTTGGGGTCAGCAATGTTGCCGTACTTGCCGCTGGCCTTCCAGTCGAACTTGCCGCTGTCCACGATGATGCCGCCCAGGGTGGTGCCGTGGCCGCCGATGAACTTTGTGGCGGAGTGCACCACGATGTCAGCGCCGTGCTCAATGGGGCGGATCAGGTACAGGGTGCCGAAGGTGTTGTCGATGACCAGCGGCAGGCCGTGCTTGTGCGCGATGGCGGCAATGGCGTCGATGTCGGGGATATCGCTGTTGGGGTTGCCCAGGGTCTCCAGATAGACAGCCTTGGTGTTGGGCTGGATGGCATTCTCCACCTCGGCCAGGTCATGGGCGTTGACGAAGGTGGTGGAAACGCCGAACTGGGTCAGGGTGTGCTCCAGCAGGTTGTAGCTGCCGCCGTAGATGGTCTTTTGTGCCACGATGTGGTCACCGGCCTGTGCCAGTGCCTCAATGGTGTAGGTGATGGCAGCAGCGCCGGAAGCGGTAGCCAGAGCAGCCACGCCGCCTTCCAGAGCGGCAATGCGCTTCTCGAACACATCCTGGGTGGAGTTGGTCAGACGGCCGTAGATGTTGCCGGCGTCTGCCAGACCGAAGCGGTCCGCAGCGTGCTGGCTGTTGCGGAACACATAGGAAGTGGTCTGGTAAATGGGCACTGCGCGGGAATCGGTCGCGGGATCGGCCTGCTCCTGGCCAACGTGCAGCTGAAGGGTCTCAAATTTATAGTTAGACATTGTAGTATACCTCTATCATTAAACTTCTAGTATAATTTCCTGATACAAAAACACCCGATACGCACTCAAGTTCCAGCGTACCGGGCAGATCATTTCCGTTTGCTTTTGTTCAACGCTCCATCTGCGTACACATTCGTGCACAGGAGGGCATCGTACAGGTCACGGTGAATTCTTCTGCCCGTTCCCCACACATTCGCCCACAGCGGAAGTTTGCATGCAGCAGCTCGTTCCAGATCAGTTTCATCTTCGTGCCCTCCTTTCCGGCTTTTTCCCACTCCTCTACAAACTCGGGAATCTCCATTTCAATTCCCCACAAGGTTTGTGGATTTGTTGTTTGCATTATATCCTCCAATACCCAGTTTGTCAATAGGTTAATTCCATTTTTTTCGATTTTGCATCTTGTGCATGATGAACGGCCGCTGCGCGGTGCCGTGCCTTGTGCATTCCGGTCAAGAGTATTACTTTGCTTGATTTCCCGGCCCGTCCGACGGCGTACACCGGCACAAATTCATGCTCTGGTCACAAAACGGCAAAATCTACACCTTATAATAAGACCGGAATGACCCTTGTCAAACCGGCCAAAATCGTTTATGATACAGTCATTCGGGCCACCGCCCGGAAAGGAGCACACCATGCATACCGTTTTTCGTTTTCTCCGGCAGCTGCTGCTCACGGTGCTGCTGCTTGCCCTACTGGCCCTCGTGGCAGCGGGCGGGTACTTTGCCGTCACAGGCCACAAACTCTATGAGAGCGCCATCCAGGTCACCCCCATTGATACCCTGTACAGCAGCATTTCGTCCCGCGAGGGGTTCGTTCCCTATGCCCAGCTGCCCCAGACCTACATCAACGCCGTGATCTCGGCGGAGGATTCCCGCTTCACCCACCACAAGGGTGTGGACCCGGTGTCCATTGCCCGGGCACTGGTGACCGACCTGCGCACCGGCAGCTTTGCCGAGGGCGGCAGCACCATCACCCAGCAGCTGGCCAAGAACACCCTGTTCACTCAGGAAAAGCATCTGGCCCGCAAGGCGGCGGAGATGTTCGCCGCCCTCGCCATTGAGAAGCAGTACAACAAAGAACAGATCTTTGAAATGTACGTCAACACCATCTATTTCGGCAGCGGGCACTACGGCATCGGCGAAGCCGCGCAGGGCTACTTTGGCAAAACGCCGCTGCAGCTCACCGACGCCGAAGCCGTGATGCTGGCGGGCCTGCCCAATGCTCCATCGGCCTACTCGCCCAACAGCAGCCCGGACCTGGCCGTCAAGCGGATGCAGGTGGTGCTCAACCGGATGGTCGGGTGCAAAAAGCTGACCCGGGAGCAGGCCGACGCCCTTGCCGCTGAGGCGGTCACCTTGCAGTTTTTGCCGGCCTCCTGACACAGACCCGAACATGCTGCTGCACAACATTGGTGCAGCAGCATGTTTCCTGTTGTTCCGGGACGCAAAAAGCACCGCGCAACGGGTCCATTTCCCGTTGCGCGGTGCTTTTTTTACGGTATTTGGTTTGGAAAAGGAGGAATCATGTTGTCCCGGAGAAGGGATTTGCGGCGTTCCCGTCCGGTGATTCTATCTTACCAGAGAATTTCGGCAAAAGTGTTGTGCATCCGTGAATCTTTTATGAACCCTGACGTTTCTTATTCCGGTGCCTTCATGCTCTCCACCATGCTGATCTTCTTCACATGCCGGCGCATGACAAAGCAGACTGCCAGCGTGAACAGCATGGTCAGTGCCACGCTCAGCAGATAGCTGTGGGGGGCAATGGTCCGGATGAACATGAGCTGGTCCATTTCCACGGTGCGGATAATGAACTGATGCAGGGGGATGCCCAGCAGCAGGCCCACGCAAGAGCCCATGAGGGCCAGCAGGTCGATCTCCCGGAAGATGTAGCGGTACACTTCCTTATCATAGAAGCCCAGCACCTTGATGGTGGCCAGCTCCTTTTTGCGCTCTGCCAGGTTCACGCTGATCAGGTTGTACAGCACCACCGCCGCCAGGGCCGCAGCACACACGATGATCAGCACCACCACCGAGTTCAGGCTCACGATGAGGTTGTCGAACATGGAGGTGGCATCCTCCGTAAAGGAGGCTCCGGTCACATAGTTGCAGGCCAGCAGGGTCTCCCGCATGGTGTTGCGGTCGGCGGCACTGTCGCAGCGGGTCTGGGCGTACACCGTGTTCCAGGGGATATCCTGGGTGCCCAGCAGGGTCTGCAGCTGGGCATTGGACACATACAGCCGGGTGAACATATAGTTCTCCGTCACGCCGGTCAGGGTCATCTCCACCCGTTCTCCGTCAGGGTTCTCCACCCAGATGGAGTCTCCCGGCTCCACCCCCAGGTTCAGGGCGGTCTTTTCTGTCAGCACCACGCTGTCCTTTTCAAAGGGGATGGCCTTGTGGCCCCGCCGGGTGCGGAAGGTCACATAGCGGCTCAGCTGGCTGTCGGTCTGGGCTCCCACCACGCTGACGCCGGCACTTTCTCCGTCGGCATTGTAGATGGTCACAGACTTGCTGTACACCGCCGCCCAGTTCTCCACCTGGCCCCCCTCCAGGGCATCGGTCAGACCCTTTTCCACCGTAAAGGCGGCAGGGTCACTGAGGGTGACGGTCAGGTCGTTGTGGGACAGCTCTGTGGACTGCTTGGTGACGATGGGCAGCAGGGAGTCCTGGAGGCCGAAGCCGATGAGCAGCAGGGCCGTGCAGCCTGCCACACCCAGCACCGTCATAAAGAACCGCTTCTTATACCGGAACAGGTTCCGGGCGGTGGTCTTTTGGGAGAAGCTCATACGCTTCCACAGCGGGGTGATGTACTCCAGGAAGATGCGCTTGCCTGCCACGGGAGCCCGGGGCAGCAGCAGTGCTGCACTTTTTTCCTTCAGGCTGGAGCGGCAGGCACTCCAGGTAGCCAGGCCGATGACGGCGGCACTGATGGCCATGCTGGCGGCTGCCATGCCCGGGTAGAACCGCAGGGTGAAGGTGGGCAGGCTGAAGATCAGCTGATAGGCGTACCAGATAATGCTGGGGAACACCAAAAAGCCCACCACCATACCGGCCATGCTGCCCAGCACGCTGGCAGTAAGGGCATAGAACAGGTACTTGCCTGCAATGCTGGCGTTGGAGTAGCCCAGGGCCTTCAGGGTGCCCATCTGGAGGCGGTTCTCGTCCACCATACGGGTCATGGTGGTGGTAGCCACCAGGGCCGCCACCAGGAAGAAGAACACCGGGAACACCCGGGCAATGGCAGCCATCCGGTCGGCGTACTGCTCAAAGGTCACAAAGCTCAGGGTGCTGTTGCGGTCCAGCACATACCACTCGCCCTTTTTGATCTTGCTCACCTGCTCCTCAGCGTCGGTGAGCTGCTGCAGGCCCTCGTCCAGCTTTTGCTGGGCATCGGCCTTTTGGGCCTCGTACTGGGCACGGGAGTCTGCCAGCTGCTGCACCCCGGCCTGATACTCCTGCCACCCGGCGTCCAACTGGGCCCGGGCCGCCTCAAACTGGCTGTAGGCAGTGGCGGTGCCGGTGGTAAGCTGCAGCTGGCCTTCCAGCAGCTGCAGCTTCAGCCGCCGCAGGGCGGCCTTGGCCTCCACCACCAGCTGATCGTTGTCCAGGTTGGGGGAGGAGATGAGCCCCTGGGCGTACATCTGCTTTTTGCCTTCATCCAGCTGGGCCTGGTAGCCCTGGAGCTGGCCGTTGATGTTGTCGTAGGCGGCCTGGGCCTTGGCCAGAGCGTCCCGCAGCTCGATGTAGTCCTCGTCGGCAGACTCCGCCTCGTCCAGAGCCTTCTGGGCGTTGTCCAGGGCGGTCTGGGCGTAGGTCAGCAGGGGGTCTGCCACCTTTTTCAGGTTCACCAGCAGCTGAATCTGCTGCAATTGTTCCTCAAACTCCAGCACCTGGTTTTCGCCGTCCACCAGCTGGTCGGCACCGTTCTGCATGGTTTCGGGCAGGGCTTCCTTCTGCTTGGCCAGTTCCGTTTCGCCTGCGTCCAGCTGGGCCTTGGCCTGGTCCAGCTTCTGCTGGGCATCGTCCAGCTGCTGCTCTGCTTGGGCAAACTGCCGCAGGGCTTCGGCCTTCTGGTCGTCGTAGGTCTGACGGGCCTCGTCCAGCTTCTGGTTGGCGGTGTCGATAAGCTGTTCCCGGCGCTGCACACACTGGGCGTCGCTGATCTGCTCCAGCCGATCCGCCACCTGGTCCACCGCCTCCTGGTACTCCTGGGAATAATTATCGTACTGCTCGGCATTTTCTGCCTTGATATAACAGACAGTGTAGTAATCCGCCGTCAATTCCCCGTCCAGCACATAGGCGATGTAGTTCAGCTGACCGTTGCCCACGGTGCTGCTCTCTTTGTCGGTGGAGATGTGCTGTGGGTCCTGCACCAGCCCCACCACCGTATATTCCTTGTGTTTTGTCCCCTCCGTATCTTCCGGAAGGGTCAGCACGGTGCCCTCAGCGATCTCGGCCTGGTAGCCCATTACATGGACCACGCACTCGTTGGCGGCCTGGGGCATCCGGCCGGAGCGCAGCACCAGACGGTTCATGTTGGCGTCGGTGTCCGCTGCCGGGTCCTGCTGCAGGGCCTGCAGCTGCACCACCATGCGCTCCTCCTGGCCCTGCCAGTTGGCCTCCAGATCCAGGGTCTTTACCGGCATCACAGCCTCCACCCCGGGGGTGGCGGCAATGGCGGCAATATCCTGGTCTGAAAGGCCCAGGGTGGACAGCACCCGGAGGTCAAACACATTTTGCTGCACATAATATTTTTGGGCTGCGCTCCGCATACTGGGGGCAATGCTCATAAGGCCTGTCAGCATCATGACCCCCAGGGCCACGATGCCAAACAGCGAGACCATGCGGCTGGCGTTGCCCTTCATCTCCCGAAGGATATTTTTGCGATAACTTTTTTGCACTGCACTCACCACTCAATTTCTTCCACTGGCACCGGGTGCTCGTTGACCTTGTTGGACACGATCTGCCCACTGCGTACCTGAATGACACGGTCGGCCATGGCGGTCAGGGCCGTGTTATGGGTGATCACGATGACGGTGCGTCCGGTCTTGCGGCAGGTCTCCTGCAAAAGCCCCAGCACCTGTTTGCCGGTCTTGTAGTCCAGGGCACCGGTGGGCTCGTCGCACAGCAGGAGCTTGGGGTTTTTGGCCAGGGCCCGGGCAATGGACACCCGCTGCTGCTCGCCGCCGGACAGCTGCGCTGGGAAGTTGTTCAGCCGCTCCCCCAGGCCCACACTGGTCAGGGTCTGGGCCGGGTCCAGAGGGTCCCGGCAGATCTCGCTGGCCAGCTCCACGTTCTCCAACGCCGTCAGGTTCTGCACCAGGTTGTAGAACTGGAACACAAAGCCCACGTCGTACCGACGGTAGGTGGTAAGGGCCTTTTCCGAAAAGCGGCTCACGTCCCGGCCGTCCAGCCAGACATGGCCCTCATCGCAGCTGTCCATGCCGCCCAGAATGTTCAGCAAGGTGGTCTTGCCGGCACCGGAGGGGCCTACGATGATGCAGAACTCCCCCTTGTCCACATAAAAGTTCATGTGGTCGGCGGCGGCGATCTTCACACTTCCGGTCTGGTAATATTTGCAGACGTCCTCAAACTCCACAAAATGATCCATGGCGTTTTCTCCTTTGCAACCATGTAGTTTTATCCACCTTAACTATAACACAACCCGGCAAAGGTTGCACCCTCTGCCGGGCAAATTTTCAAAAACTTAACAGAAAAACTCCCACCGCAGCAGCAGTGGGAGCTTTTGGATGCTTATAGAATTCCGGGGGCTGGGGCTCAGCGGCCGATCAGCAGATCCCGGCGGCCCCGGCCATTGACGCTGAGGCGGACGGTGCTGCCGCACTGGTGCAGTTTGACCTTGGCATCGGCATCATAGCCCTCCGTCAGCAGGCTCAGGTTCAGGGTGGTGGAGGTCTTTTCGGTCTTGAACTCCAGGGTGTTGATGCCGTTGTTCATCATGGTGGTCAGGTCCTCCATGGTGCAGCGGAAGGTAGCCACGCTGGCAGGCACATCCAGGGTCAGCACAGTGCCGTTCTGCCGGGCAGTGTACAGCACCTGGCGGCCAAACAGGCCCTTGACGCTGTAGTTCAGCTTCAGGGTGTCGCTCTCAGCACCGTCGGCACCAATGAGCATGATGTTGCCCTGGATGGCAGGGCCTTCCGGTGCGCCATAGCCGCCGTAGGTGGGGCCCTTTTCACCAATGGCCACGTCGGCAGCAAATGCGCCTACGCTGAGCATGGCAACGGCACAGGTAGCCACCGCAGCGGCAGCCAGGGTACGGGCAACTTTATGATTCAGCAGTTTCATAAGAAAATCCTCCTGTATTGCAGCCGGGGTCCGGCTGTGTTTTTCATGTTCTATCAACCATGGTTTTTTCTGCGGGGCTCTGAACCAGAACCGCCGCATCTGTCTTATAAACGGATGCGGCGGTTGGATTATTGCAGGGAATGCAAAAAATTATTCAGTTTTTTCTTCTCCGTTCAGGATGGCCATAAATTCCTCCCCGGTGATGGTCTCCTTTTCATAGAGGAACTTGGCCAGCTGGTCCAGCTTGTCCCGGTTCTCGGTAAGGATCTGCAGAGCCTTGGCGTGCTGGGCCTTTACCAGCTCCACCACCTTCTGGTCGATCTCCCGCTGGGTCTGGGCAGAGCAGGCCAGGGAGGTGTCCCCACCCAGGTACTGGTTGTTCACCGTTTCCAGGGCCACCATGTCAAAGTCCTGGCTCATGCCGTACCGGGTGATCATAGCCCGGGCCAGCTTGGTGGCCTGCTCGATGTCGTTGGAGGCTCCGGTGGTAACAGAGTGGAACACCAACTCCTCGGCGGCACGGCCTCCGGTAAAGGTGGCGATCTTGTTTTCCAGCTCCGTCTGGTTCATCAGGTAGTGGTTGCCCTCGTCCACCTGCATGGTGTAGCCCAGGGCACCGGAGGTCCGGGGGATGATGGTGATCTTTTGCACCGGAGCCGAGTGGGACTGCTTGGCTGCCACCAGGGCGTGGCCGATCTCGTGGTAGGCCACGATGCACTTTTCCTGATCTGTCAGGATGGAGTTCTTTTTCTGGTAGCCTGCAATGACCACCTCGATGCTCTCCTCCAGGTCGGACTGGGTCACGCTCTTGCGCCCGGCCCGTACCGCCCGCAGAGCGGCCTCGTTGACGATGTTGGCCAGCTCGGCACCGGAGGCACCGGAGGCCATGCGGGCCACAGTGTTAAAGTCCACCCCCGGGGCGATCTTTACCTTTTTGGCGTGGACCTTCAGGATCTCCTCCCGGCCCTTCAGGTCCGGCAGCTCCACCGGCACCCGGCGGTCAAAGCGGCCGGGACGGGTCAGAGCCGGGTCCAGGGAATCCGGGCGGTTGGTGGCTGCCAGGATGATGACCCCCGTGTTGCCCTCAAAGCCGTCCATCTCGGTCAGCAGCTGGTTCAGGGTCTGCTCACGCTCGTCGTTACCCCCCAGATTGCCGCTGTTGCGCTTCTGGCCAATGGCGTCGATCTCGTCGATGAACACGATGCAGGGGGCCTTTTCCTTGGCCTGCTTGAACAGGTCCCGGACCTTGGAGGCACCCATGCCCACGAACATCTCTACAAACTCGGAGCCGGAGATGGAAAAGAAGGGCACGTTGGACTCACCTGCCACAGCCTTGGCCAGCATGGTCTTGCCGGTGCCCGGAGGGCCCACCAGCAGGATGCCCTTGGGCATCTTGGCACCAATGCTCTCATACTTGCTGGGGTCGTGCAGATAGTTGACAACTTCCTGTAGGTTTTCCTTGGCCTCGTCTTCACCGGCCACATCCGCAAAGCGGATGCCTGCCGTGGACTGCACATAGACCTTGGCGTTGGATTTGCCCATGCCGCCAAACATCATGGAGCCCGGGCCGCCGCCGGCCTTTTCCATCAGCTTTTTGTTCATCTGGTTGCCGATGGCCGAGAACAGGATGATGGGCAGGACGAACCAGATCAAAAAGCTCAGTACCGGCGAGGACTGTTCCACAATCTCGCTGGAGAAGGTGGCTCCCGCATCGTACAGCCGCTCGGTCAGGCCGGTGTCGTTCATCAGGCCGGTCTTGTAGACCTGCGTCTCGTCCTTATCGGTAAAGATGATCTGGTTGGATTCAATGTCTACCCGGCCGATGTTCTTCTCCTCGGTCATGGTCATAAAGGTGCCGTAGTCCACCTCTTTGACCTGGCGCTCCTCCATCCACGGCAGCAGCACAAAGTTGAGGAGCAGCAGCATCAGCAGCACGATGGCATAGTAGATCGCCAACGGCTTGCGCGGTGTCTTGACTTCTTTCATAGGATTTCCTCCTTAGTAGGCTTTGTCTCTACCCCAAAGCATAGCACGACTGATTTTAAGAAACCAGCCTTTTGAGGGCTTGTTTCCAAAAACTTCCCAGATTCTTAACAAACCCAGAAGCCTGGCGGGAGGGAAGCGGGGGGATGCCCACGCAAGTGAAACGGGCCATTCCATCGCCCGCCCTATTGCCTGCGGCAACAGGGTCCCACCCCAGCGGACACTTGCTTAGGGCATTCCCCCGCTTCCCCAGCGCTTTGCGATTCGATACAGAAAGCGCAAAATTTGGAAAATTGTGCCGCTCCTGATATGAATTTGTTTCATTTTTGATATGAACCAAACTTCTTGACAGCAAATCCAGCGTTTGGTACAATAAGCTCACTTTGAAACACAAAGACCAAATGCATTGACGGGGAAAAAACGATCTTCTTCTGCTTCAGAGAGCTGCCGGGCGGTGCAAGGCAGTGCGGAGGGTTTCGGCTACTGGCCCCTGAGCGGCAGAGCTGAACGGAGAGTAGGCTCTGACGGATGCCCACCGTTACCGGGGCAGCGATTCGCCGCCAAAAGCTGATCGTGTGAGTGGCTGGTTTTCCAGCAAAGAGAGTGGTACCACGGGTGCTCTGTTAGAAAAAATGACAGGCCCTCGTCTCTCAAGGCTTATCGCCTTGGAGACGAGGGCCTTTTACTTTAATTCTAAATAAGTGTAGGATCTGGAGGAAACGAGAATGATGGACGCAACCAAGTACGCACCGGGATATTACCCTGTCCCTGCCGGTTATGACAGCTGGGTGAAGAAGGATCACATTGAAAAGGCCCCGGCCTGGTGCAGTGTGGATCTGCGCGACGGCAATCAGGCCCTGATCGTTCCCATGAGCCTGGAGGAAAAACTGGAGTTCTTCCAGATGCTGGTAAAGATCGGCTTCAAGGAGATCGAGGTGGGGTTCCCCGCCGCCAGCGATACCGAGTACGAGTTCCTGCGTACCCTGATCGAGAAAAACATGATCCCGGAGGACGTGACCGTGCAGGTGCTGACCCAGTGCCGCGACCACATCATCCGCAAGACCTTTGAGGCTGTCAAGGGCGCTCCCCGCGCGGTGATCCATTTCTACAATTCCACCTCTGTGGCCCAGCGCGAGCAGGTGTTCCACAAGAGCAGGGAAGAGATCAAGAAGATCGCCACCGACGGCGCAAAGCTTGTCAAGCAGCTGAGCCAGGAATACGAGGGCAACTTCCTGTTTGAGTACAGCCCCGAGAGCTTTACCGGCACCGAGGTGGACTATGCTGTGGAGGTCTGCAACGCAGTGCTGGACATCATGCAGCCCACGCCTGACCGCCCCATGATCATCAACCTGCCGGTGACCGTGGAGATGAGTATGCCCCATGTTTACGCCAACCAGATCGAGTACTGCGACAAGCACCTCAAGTACCGTGACAGCGTGATCATTTCCACCCATCCCCACAACGACCGCGGCACCGGTGTTGCCTGCGCCGAAATGGCCGTTCTGGCCGGAGCCCAGCGCGTGGAGTGCTGCCTGTTCGGCAACGGTGAGCGCACCGGCAATGTGGATGCCGTGACACTGGCCATGAATCTGTACAGCCACGGCGTAGACCCCAGACTGGACTTTTCCGATATGCCCGCCATCTGCGCTGCCTACGAGCGCGTGACCCGGATGCACATCTACGAGCGCACCCCCTATGCCGGTCAGCTGGTGTTTGCAGCCTTCTCGGGCAGCCATCAGGATGCCATTGCAAAGGGCATGGCCTACCGCAAGGAGCGGGGAGAGCACCGCTGGACCTGCCCCTACATCCCCATCGACCCCCACGATATCGGCCGCACCTATGATGCCGATGTCATCCGCATCAACAGCCAGAGCGGCAAGGGCGGCATCGGCTTTGTGCTGGAGCAGAACTACGGCTACAACCTGCCCCCCAAGATGCGCGAAGCTCTGGGCTACAAGGTCAAGAGCGTGTCCGACCACAGCCACAAGGAGCTGAGCGCCACCGAGGTGCTGCACATCTTCGAGGACACCTTCCTCAACCGCCGCAAGCCCCTCAATGTCATCGAGGCACACTTTGCTCAGGTCAACGGCATCACCGCCACGGTCACGCTGGACCTGAACGGTCAGCGCAAGGTGGTCACCTCGGTGGGCAACGGCCGTCTGGACGCCGTGGCCAACGCCATCCAGAGTGCTACCGGCATGGAGTTCCATCTGGAGAACTACTCCGAGCACAGCCTGGACGAGGGCTCCACCTCCCGTGCGGCCTCCTATGTGGGCCTGACCTGGGGCGACGGCACCGTCACCTGGGGTGCCGGTACTGACACGGATATCATCGTGGCCGGTGTCAAGGCACTGGTGAGCGCGATCAATAATAAGTAAAAAGGCTTTTTTAAAAGGAGAGTACCACCATGGGAATGACCCTGACGCAGAAGATCCTTGCCGCACATGCCGGGCTTGCCGAGGTCAAGGCAGGCCAGCTCATCAACGCAAAGCTGGACATCGTGCTGGGCAACGACATCACCACCCCCGTCGCCATCAACGAGTTTGAGCGCGCCGGTTTCGACAGCGTGTTCGACAAAGAGCACATCGCCATTGTGCTGGACCACTTTGTGCCCAACAAGGACATCAAGAGTGCCACCCAGTCCAAGCAGTGCCGCGAGTTCGCCAACCAATACGATATCCTCAACTTCTACGATGTGGGCCAGATGGGCATCGAGCACGCCCTGCTGCCCGAAAAAGGCATCGTGACCGCCGGCGACTGCGTCATCGGTGCGGACAGCCACACCTGCACCTACGGTGCACTGGGTGCCTTCTCCACCGGCGTTGGCTCCACCGACATGGCCGCCGGTATGGCCACTGGCATGGCATGGTTCAAGGTGCCCTCTGCCATCAAGTTTGTGCTCAAGGGCAAGTTCAGCCCCCGCGTGTCCGGCAAGGACCTGATCCTGCACATCATCGGCATGATCGGTGTGGACGGTGCCCTGTACAAGAGCATGGAGTTCACCGGCCCCGGCGTTGCCTCCCTGACCATGGACGACCGCCTGTGCATCTGCAACATGGCCATCGAGGCCGGTGCCAAGAACGGCATCTTCCCGGTGGACGAGGTGACCAAAGCCTACCTCAAGGGCCGCAGCCAGCGTGAGCCGGTGTATTACGAAGCCGACCCGGATGCCGAATACGAAAAGACCATTGAGATCGACCTGTCCGCTCTGGAGCCCACCGTCAGCTACCCGCACCTGCCGGAGAACACCCACCTTGCCAGCGAGGGCAAGGAGATCAAAATTGACCAGGTGGTCATCGGCAGCTGCACCAACGGCCGCCTGGAGGACATGGAAGCTGCTTACAATGTGCTCAAGGGCAAGCACATTGCCAAGGGCGTGCGCGGCATCATCATCCCCGCCACCATGGCCGTGTACAAGGAGTGCATCCTGCGCGGCTGGACCACCGCCTTCATTGATGCGGGCTGCATCGTGTCCACTCCCACCTGCGGCCCCTGCCTGGGCGGCTACATGGGCATTCTGGCCGAGGGCGAGCGCTGCGTTTCCACCACCAACCGCAACTTTGTGGGCCGCATGGGCCATGTGAAGAGCGAGGTCTACCTGGCTTCTCCCGCCACCGCCGCCGCCAGCGCCCTCACCGGCTATATCACCGACCCCCGCACGGTCTGATCGGAAAGGAGAACAACAATGAACGCAAACGGTTCTGTTTTCAAATACCCGGATAATGTGGACACCGATGTCATCATCCCGGCCCGCCACCTGAACACCCAGGACGCAAAGGAGCTGGCCAGCCACTGCATGGAGGACATCGACAAGGATTTCGTCAAGAACGTGAAGAACGGTGACATCATGGTGGGCGGCTGGAACTTCGGCTGCGGCTCCTCCCGTGAGCACGCTCCCCTGTGCATCAAGACCGCCGGCATCTCGGTGGTCATTGCCAAGAGCTTTGCCCGCATCTTCTACCGCAACAGCATCAACATCGGCCTGCCCATCATGGAGTGCCCCGAGGCTGTGGATTCCATCAGTGCAGGGGATACCGTCAGCGTGGATTTTACTACCGGCCTCATCACCGATGAGACCACCGGCAAGACCTTCCAGGCGGAACCCTTCCCGCCGTTTATCCAGAAGATCATTGCCGACGGTGGCCTGATGAAGTCCATCAAAAATAAGAAGTAAGGAGCTTTCCCATGGAAAAAAACATTGCTGTCATCTGGGGCGACTGCTCCAGCCCCGAGATCGTGAAACAGACCATCCGGGTGCTTGATAAGGTGGCTGAAAAGTACGGCCACACCTTCCACTATACCGATGCCGCCATGGGCGGCGAAGCCATTGACAAGTACGGCGACCCGCTGCCCCAGCATGAGCTGGACAAGTGCCTTGCTGCCGACAGCGTCCTGCTGGGTGCCGTGGGCGGCCCCAAGTGGGAGGGCCTGCCCGGAGAGCAGCGTCCGGAAAAGGGGCTGCTGCGCCTGCGCGCGGGCATGGGCCTGTACTCCAACAACCGCCCCGCAAAGATCTGGCCCCAGCTGGCCCCGGCCAGCCCCCTGAAGCCTGAGATCGTGGCACAGGGCATTGACTTCATCATCGTGCGGGAGCTGATCGGCGGCGTGTATTTCGGCAAGCACGAGACCCACACCCTCGAGAACGGCGAGAAGCAGGCCATCGACTCCATGCCCTACTCTGAGCACGAGATCGAGCGCATCGGCCGCATCGGCTTCGAGACTGCCCAGAAGCGCTGCAAGAAGCTCTGCTGTGTGGACAAGGCCAACGTGCTGGACACCAGCCGCCTGTGGCGCAGTGTGATGCACCGCCTGCAGGCCGAGTACCCCGACGTGGAATACAGCGAGATGTTCGTGGACAACTGCGCCATGCAGATCGTGAAGAATCCTGCCCAGTTCGACGTCATCGTCACCGAGAACATGTTCGGCGACATCCTGTCCGACGAGGCTTCCATGATCACCGGTTCCATCGGCATGATCCCGTCCTCCAGCCTGGGCAACGGCACCCGCGGCCTGTACGAGCCCATCCACGGCTCCGCCCCCGACATTGCAGGCAAGGACATCGTCAACCCCACCGCCTGCATCCTGTCGGCTGCCATGATGCTGCGCTACTCCTTCGGCATGACCGAGGAGGCCGATGCCATCGAGAATGCCGTGAACAAGGTGCTGGACAAGGGCCTGCGCACCGCCGACAACATGAGCGAGGGCTGCACCTGCCTGGGCTGCACCGCCATGGGCGACGCCATTCTGGCCGAGATCTGAAAAAGACAAACCCTCTCAGTCATCTTCGGTGCCATCAGGCTTTGACTGAGAGGGTTTCATACAACACAAAAGGAGCGGCTCCGCGAGGAGCCGCTCTTTTTGTGTTGT
>ONZU01001255.1_pt1 | contig 14783 bp, 11 predicted proteins | sample 1671161 | NCBI WGS metagenome assembly ONZU01 (sample SAMN06348128, study PRJEB24527) | human gut metagenome | biome: human gut; feature: ankylosing spondylitis patient; material: feces | host: Homo sapiens | place: China | collected 2015-10
ACCTTTTCTACCACCGCTGACATCTACGCACATCTCGATTACAAAAGCAAACAGGGGTCTGCTGGGGTCATTGCGAACCTTTTGGGAGAATCCAAACTCCCCAAGTAATTATGGATTTATCGTTCGCGTATAAAGCATACTGTGATAAGGCAAAAACTGTCTTTCTCTGCTTGATGCAAAAGAAAAAGTCGCTGATCCGTTTGAACCTGCGACTTCTGGCGGAGATGGTGGGTATTCTCCCGCAGGCTAAGCAACAGCCCGCAGGGCTGATTGCTTGCGGCCTGCGGGCCGCCGCCCTGTTCTCATCCGCACCATCTTTGCCGCAAAAAAGGCACCAGCCTAAGCCGGTGCCTTTTATTGGCGGAGATGGTGGGATTCGAACCCACGTGCCCGATTAAGGTCAAAACGATTTCGAGTCTTTGAATCGGTTGGATGAAGCTGGTTTCGTTCGGCTGTCATGGGCAGTCGTCGGCATTTTCTGCGCCTCGCAAAAGTGGCACATCATCGCAATTTACAGGCAAAAATCGACCACTTTTTGCGAAGTGCCGTTAGAAAATTCTCCTTTCACACAAAGCGTCAGGGGCTGCATTTCAGGTGCAGTTCCGTTAGATGTTCGTTAGAATATACCAGTGCTGCCGTTGCTGTGCCAGCTCACAGCAGGCTTCTCTGTCTGAACGCAGCGTTTCCCGAAAGCCGGGGACGCTGCGTTTTCTTTTGCCCGCAAACCGGGCTGAAAGGGAAGCCGCCATGTCCACATTCCGCGTCAATAAAAACGTCAACTACACCGTCATGAGCAACCACCACCTGCAGGATAAGAGGCTGTCCCTGAAGGCCAAGGGACTGCTGTCCTATATGCTCTCCCTGCCGGACGATTGGGATTACAGCCTGAAAGGGCTGACAACCGGGTGCAGGGATGGCATCGACAGTGTGAGAAGTGCGGTTCACGAACTGGAAGATGGCGGGTATCTGTGTCGGAGCAAAGTCCGTGATGCCCGTGGCCGCATTATTGACTACAACTATGAAGTCTTTGAACTGCCGCAGAAAGAACTGATTGAAAAACGCCCTGCTCCAGTGCCAAATTCACCATCATCGGAAAATCCAATGTCGGGTTTTCCAACGTTGGAGAATCCAACACAACAAAATACTAATAAACAAAATACTAAAAGACAAAGTACTAATCTATCAGAACAGACAGCCGAAACAGAGGATTTCGACCAGATGGCAACACGGGTGCGGGCAGAGTTCCGGGAGAAGCTGGAAATCGACATCCTTGCCAAGCGGTACGCCCCGGAGATGCTGCAAGAACTGCTGGACAACATTGTGGAGATGTACTGCTGTCCGCTCAGGACCCAGTATATCGGCAAACAGGCGCAGACCACAAAGGCCATCCGACTCCGGCTGGATAAGCTGACCAGCCAGCACGTGGAGTACATCTTCGATGTGATGGCCAACACCACCCAGCCCATCAAGAACATCATGGCCTACCTGCGTACCACCATCCTGAACGCGCCCACTACCATGGAGCACTACTATCAGGCGCAGGGCAACTGGCTGACAGCGCAGAACCGGAAGAAGTGACAGCTGTTTTCCGCCGCAGCCGCAAAAGACGTTGAAAACCAAGCAAGAAGGAGATTTACCATGAAAAACGAAACTACTGTCCGCACCGAAATCCACTACGCACAGGTCGGGGACTATCAACTGCCCCTGCTCATCCTGCCGCAGACCGACGGCCGCGAACCTCTGGGCAAGTACGCCCGGATGCGCCTGACCTATCTCAAGAATCAGCGTCCTGTGCTGTACAACCAGATGCTGCTGAACGGTACGCTCTGGCCGCATTTACAGGATGTCCAGAAAACGGCCTGCAAGTGGCTGGAACGCACGATGACCACTCTGTTAGACAAGTACCCCGCGCCGGACAAAGAGCGCGCACAGCTTCTCTGGGTGGCGCACATGAACGGGCTGAAAGCGCAGGCCGAGGAAGTGATGGTGAGGGAGATCGTGTATGCAGAATGATTCCCGATAGCATCTGAACGATATCAAAAGCCGATATTTTAGATTTTATTCTTGATTTTTGCGGAATATTTGCAAATTTCAAAATCAAAATTTGACTTTCTGCCTAGAATAGAGTACACTAGATTCAGAAAATCATCTGGGAGGAATCGCGATGCTGCTTCAATTTTCAGTCACCAACCACCGCTCCATCAAGGACACGGCTATTATCAGCTTGAAAGCATCTACGGATAAAAGTCTGTCTGATTGCCTGATTTCGCCGGACGAGAAGAAACAGCTTGTGCCTGTGCTGGCACTGTACGGCGCAAATGCAGCCGGGAAGAGCAATGTTCTCCATGCTCTCCTGCTCATGCGGGAAATGGTCTGTGGCCGATATGCCAAGCTGCTGAAAGGCGAGTCCCTTCCGCAGGAGCCGTTTGCTTTCACTGACCAGCCCACACAGCCGACCAGCTTTGAAGCCATCTATTTTTATGGCGGCATCAAGTATGCCTATGGGTTCTCGTTTGACAAGTCCAAAGTCCTGACCGAATATCTCTACCACTGGCCGAATGGCCGGGAAGCCTTGATTTTTTCCAGAGAGGGAAATGGCTACCAATTTCGTGAAAACATCCAAGAACAGCTTACGCTTTCTGGACGAACTGCTGAAAACCGCCTTTATCTGTCCAGCTCGAACGAGTGGAACTGCCCCCAGACCGAAAAAGCGTATCTGTGGTTCTTTGAAAAGCTGACAGGCTTTATGGGAACCGAAATGCGGCTGGATGCTACATTGTCTGCCATTCGGCAGGGCGGCTCTGAAAAGAGCCGTATCCTGCATGAAATGCTGTATGCAGACCTCGGTATCAAGGACATCCGCATTACAGGCTCCAAGGAAGAGCCTATCATTTCCGCACTGCACACTCTCGATGCCGAAGATGGCGCATCAAGGGGCTTCTGGCTTCCATTGGGGCAGGAATCCGTTGGTACACAGCGGTTCTTCTCCCGCATCGGTATGTGGCTCACTGCACTAGAAGCAGGCTCTGTTTTGGTAGTAGACGAGATAGAATCCAGTATGCACCCGCTGCTGACAAGGCATCTGATCGAGATGGTGCAGGATGCCGCTATCAATACAAACCATGCACAACTCATCTTTACAACACACGATACCGGACTTCTCGACCTGATGTTGCTGCGGCGCGATCAGATCTGGTTTGCAGAGAAGGACGAGAGAACCATGCAGACCGATGTTTATGCGCTGACAGAATTCTCCCCGCGGAAAGGTGAGAATATCGCCAAAGGCTATCTGCAAGGCCGGTATGGGGCGATTCCATTCATTAAAAAGTGAAGTAGATTTACCTTGTTTACCCGTTTGAACATGGTATAATGGAGCAAAGGAGCGTGATACCATGAGCCCGATTGAAATTCCTTCAAGTATTCAGCTAATTGAGAAGCAAGAAACACGGACAAGTCGTGGAGTTCTCTCAAAGGGCTGGTATTGCATCGAAGGCAAGACTTTTATGGTTAAGGGAAACTCTATTACAGAAGCCGGAACAGCAGGATATGAACCATATTCGGAGGCAATGGCATCGCTGATTGCACAGGTATTAAAGCTGCCTCATGTAGAATACACACTGATGCCCGCCCAATTTTTTCCTGACATCAAGACATATTCCTGTGATGTAGTTAGTGTCTGTCCTAGATTTACAACAGATAATGAACGACTTTATCATTTTGCTGATGTCGCTGATTCCTATTGTTTTTCTCATGGCCTAACAGCCTCGAAAGAAACCCGATTCCAATATGCAATCAAGCTTTATGGTAAAAAATGGCTTTATCAAATGCTGGTATTTGATGCTTTTATCGGGAATGCTGACCGTCACGAGAACAATTTTGACATTGTCATTCAAAACCGTCAAACAGATGCTCCATTGATTTATGCTCCTCCCATCTATGATAATGGCGGAAGTCTACTCGCATGGGCGATGGACGAAGAATTGATTGATACAAAACTCCACTATCAGTTTGATGATGCCAAGCCATTCCGCAGTCGCCATGCCCAGCAAATCAAGCTGATTGACGAACCGGTGATTCCTGTGCGTGATTTGGATGAACTGTATCAGGAAATCATTCAGACCATCTCTCCAATTCTTGGGTTACTGAGCGAAAAACGAGCATCCGCAATTCGCCAATACTTGAAATACCGTCTACACTATCTGAAAGCTGCCATGGGGTGATAAAATGGCCTACCTTAAATTGATGATGGATAAAGAAGAACTTGCTCACCTAAGTGAAGATGGGCAGTATCTTTGCGCAAATGAGGGTGTGCCGCAGTATGACCTCCCACTGAACCTTTTCATCGGTGACAAACGCAAAGTTCCATTAGTCGATGTGGTAGTTTGGGCAAAGAAGCGTATTTTTCCGAAAAATCGGATGGACTGCAAGGAAATCCTGAAAATGATGGGCCTGCCTGATTACAATGCTTGGGAAATCGTCAAACGCACCAACGCCTGCCTAATGGAAGACCCCTATTGGCTGCGATTCAGCGAGGATGAAACCTTTGAGGATACCACGCGCGGACGAGCCAGAAGAATCATGAACGAAAATCAGAAAAACAGCTGATAGTAATTGGTATCAGTTGACAAGTATAGCAAAACCCACAGGTTGGATATGAGTACCAGCCTGTGGGCTTATTATTGGGATTCAGTCTATAATATAAATTTCAATAAGGAATCATACATTGTTAAAAATCAATGTGTTTAGCAAACTATTGTATTCCTCACTGGAAAAGTCTGATCCAGAAAAGACTTTCAAACAAACAGGTTCTATACATTTAGATTCATCTAAATCTAACAGAGCCATTTTTTCGTTGATAGCCATTCGGTAGAAATCCAATTGCTCTATACCATAATCTGAATCTTCAGGACCGGCCAACAACTTTCGGCACATTGAGTAATCCCATAGATACTCGCCAATCTCGCTTATTATAGACTTTGCAAGATTATCTTCTGCTTTTTCAACTATATATTTTTGCGAAAAGCATCCTAACATTTGCGGTGTTACCTCTACACGATATATAGATGTCCGATTTTCTTGTACTTCTGCCGATGGAGATTCCAAAGCATTTTTCACATAGGCCAAAAACTGTTTTGGAATACGATAGGCAACATTTTCTATTTCTCCCTGATTTGTCTTAAAAAGCACCTCTAAATAATCAAATTTGGAATTCAAAATTTGCATTCCGCTAATCAGCAAAGCATTCCAAGCATCTTCGGAACTTTTATCAAATCCACCAATTATGATAGGATAGTAATTTAATATTCCGGCATAATAATTGTTCTCTGGAAAAATCACAGAATAAAATTCAGTCAAGGCAGAAAGCCCTTCTTGAATTTTTTGCCTTTCTTTAGTGCATCTTGCCTTATACCAACCATCTATTGTGTACTTGTCAAAACCTTTGTTCATCGGGTTGTCATAATAATAGTAACATCCCATCATAAGGCGGCTAACATTCACTTTTTCTAACTCACACAATTGTAAATGCTTCGTTTTTAACGGAGTGTCGAATACTATTTCATCAAAGAATTGCTGAACATCTGATAGCGCGCGCTGTGCAGCCAAAATATTAAACATTGCAAGCTTCGCATTTTTTGGATCTCTTTTTAAGAGTCCGGGAAATTGTCCTGTGAAGTTTGTTATAGACCAAAAATATTTTCTTTTTATACCTTGAAATTTTCTTACACAGGGAACATCTTCTTCAAATGGATTTTCTTCTCCGGGATATTTTCTTTCATTATTTATGAGCTTCTGATATTCACTATAAATACAAATGCTCTTTCTGATTGCACTTTCTTTTAGTTTTGGACTTTCCGCTTTGGTTAAACACTCACAGTAATCGTTCGCCATTGTACAAATATGGCTTCTAAGATTAAACCAGTATTCTATCCAGTCTGTCACCATTTCAAATTCGTAATTGCTAAGAATTGTTTTATTCCATAAAGACGTTAAATGCTGATGGAACATTATCACTACGTTCTCAATTGGCATTTCTTTATGTGCATCATCCGGAACAAAATAATTTTTCAGCATCTCGATTTCTGGTTTTAATGCATCTGTACAATATTTTTTGAATATCGGGAGCATCCGACAAAGTTGCTTGATTCTTGAAACGCTTTCTTCATTCGCATTTCCAACTTCACTTAAAGAGAGTATATACTCAACATGGATAGCATCTGAAGTTTCATCAACGTAGACACTATGTGATTTCGTCATGTGCTTATAGTACGTCAAAATTTCATCCATATTTTGAGAAATATACGCTCTATATGCCGTTTGGTTGCTACAGAACGAGAGATACATGAGTCTTGCCATACATTCCAAAGACATCCTATCAGACTTTTTCCATACCTCATTTAGTGGTATTTCTGCCACCAAGCTAAGTTCAGAAGTTATGTCATAAATCCATTCTGCAATTTGGGAATAGGATTCAAGATCTGTAACTTGTTCAAAAGAAACAGTCTTGGCCCTTTGGTAAAGCGTGCTGCAAAATCCAAAGATAAACATTTGCGGCAAATCACAGTCAGGTATTTTATCTCGAAGTCTTTGTAAATATTTTCCGTTGAGACTATCTGGATGTATTTTTTGCAGATTATCAAGCGTTTGCACTGAAACGCCAAATTTATCAAATATCTTAAATGGACATTTTTCCATTGCGATAAGTTCTAGTCCAAAATGAGCATTTGCATCATCAAAAAAATCTTTGTTATCCCGATAATACTGTAAAACATCCCCCGAAAAAAGACCTTTTACTGCCCGAAGGCATCCGGACAGATCGTTTTCGTCCCACAAAAAATCTAGGACCTCTTTGAAAAAAGCACTCTTATTTAACGAAAATTCGGGAATATGAGAAAATAGTACTGCATAATCCTTCTTTTCGACCATTTTAATTACAGAAATTGCCGTGTTTTCGAGGGGAACAAATTCATGTAACTGATTTACAATATGCCACGAACGGATTGGATGCAGTCCTTCTACATAATTATCATCTGTGTTGAGATGAATTAAAAATTCCGACTCTAGATTTTTTAACAGTTCGCCAAAATCTGCTCCTGCATAATCTTTTTGACTGCAAAAGAGATTTCGGACAGTAAGCTTTACCCCACAAACATCAGCAAAGCATACTTTACGCAAAATGTCACATTTTAGCTGTCCAAATGAAGACTGCCCAAGTTCTTTCATCTGAGCTGTAATTCGTTCAGAAAGCATCTCACCATGAGTCAGCAAATAAACATACTCTATTAAAAGTTTCCGTTCGGCAATTCGATTCCACTCTCGTTTCCAATTTGTTATGCTGGGGTGCAGATTTCCTGTTTCTTTTAATTTTTGGAAAATATTTTTTGCTTCTTGTTCTTCTAATGTCGGGACTATAATATTTATTGAGCGGATATTGCTCAAATCACCACTATAATTGTACCAATCAATTTCCCTTGTCGTAAGAAGAACCTTATAATTAGTTGGTAATTCAGCTTGCAAAAGCTGCACAAGTCCATTCCACTTTTGTACTCTGCCATCCAAGTTGTCAATCAAAATCAGAAGCTTCTCTCCAAGACGTAACCGAGAGTTAAAATATTGAAATGTATTGCCTAGTTGTTCATTATTATCGCATACTGTCACTTGATAGGCAGTATATTCATTCTGAAGCAAATAAGCTGATCTTAATGCGAGTGTTGTCTTTCCCTGCCCGCTGGAGGCTTTTATTACAGTCACTATATTTTCTTGTATAGACGTTATAATTTTCCCCTCTAGCATTGGACGTTCTACCGGAAGATTTTTTGCTATATCCGCAGGAGTCGCTTTTTTCCCTTCATAGAAATCATTCTCATGTTCTGCTGCATTTTTTGAAAAACTAAGTTTTCTAATCCAGCTATGCGCTGGATTTTGAGCCCCTTTGCTAATGTCCATCTTAACTGCTTCAACACAAGAAACCAATTCTTTTCTTGTTATTAAATCGCGATTCTCCATTTTTTTAAGGCAAAGGATTTTTATGCTATTCACATATAATTTGAGATTATCTGTACTGATATCGTGGTATTGAATTAGTGCCTTTTCTATTTCATCTTCAAAAATTTCTTTTTTTAGGTTTTCAAACGACAGCCTAGACAAAAAATCTTCAAAATTATATTGGCTCCAATCCCATGATGTTTGGCTCTCTTTAATTTTTTCAATCACTTCTTTCCAATATTTAAGAGAAGCTTCATCTAATTTTCCCTCAAGAATTTTCTTCAAATTTCCATTTGCAACTGGGAAATCATAGACCATCTTAAAATATCTGTCTTTATCAAGAAGATATGCCTCAAGAAAATTTTGCAGAACATCAGCCAAAAAGCTTGCGTTTTGCCGATTGACGGAGTACTTGAGCTGAATATGTGTAATTTGGCCGCCGTCTTGTTTTTCAATTCGGTCAACATCTTCGATGCCTTCAAGTTGAAAGATTGTATTCTCATTCTGGTTCGTCAGCATCAAATAACAAGCATACAAAAACTGGTAGGTATATCCTCTAAGCGCAATTTGACCACCATCTCTTGATTCTTGAAGGCTCTGAATACTTTTCTTCGGAGAAATCGGCTTTTTCTTCTTACCTTTACCCATAATTTTACCTCTCAGCCACAGCCTCGGTTCTGTTTACAGTTCCCTCAGCAGCGTCAAAAACTCATCAAATCGGTACGCGCCCTCCATTTGCAAATCCTTATTCTGGAACACCATATAATAGCGGTATGCCTGCTTGCCAGCGGCATCCTGCCATGCACGACCCAGACGAATTTTTTCTCTGGACTCTGCATTTTCCAGCTGGTCGCCTTTGGTTTCAATCAGAATAATCTTTCCACTGGTCGTGCGAACGATAAAATCCGGGTAATGGTTGCGGAAGCCGTTCAAACAGAACGAAAACTTGTTACGCTCCGGGTTGCGATGCCACCAGCGGATATTGTCCATGTTGGTCATTGCCAGAGCCATTTTATATTCCAGACCATCCATCTTGCCCTCGGTCTGGTACAGGCTCTTGCTCATTGAAGAAGTGCTATCCGGGAGGGTGATATACTCCGTCAACTGAAAGCGGGGTTCACATACGATTTTCTCCGTTTCCAGCCACTTGTAGAAGTTTTCCCGTGCAGTTTCCTCTTGAAGTTGCATGACGTATGCACGAATTTTTGCTGCAAAGTTAACAGGCATCCGTTCCAGTGCGTCCAGCTCTTCGCGGTTCATATTATCCACGATACCATCGACATAACGCCGCAGTTCATTATCATCCACCGCATTCATCTTGCAAAGGCTCTTGTGGATAATATCCTTGCAGATACGCAGTTTATCCTCGCCCGGAAGCAGTGGAAACTGCCTGTTCATGTACTGCTGATAATCATCTTTCAGCTTGGAGATACGCGGTATCGTGGTATCGCGGTCTTCCAAATCGACTTGCGCCAAATCGTCGTCCAGATGGCCGAAGTCGATTGCGCTGGGTTTTCCCTTCAACGTAAAGTTGCTGAGCAGGTTTTCCTTTGAGAGTTCTTCGCTGTCGTACAGCGAGAAAAGCGATGGCTGTACTTTTAGGCAGAATTTCGGAAGTTTGAGGGTGTGAATATCCTCCAAAAACGCCGGGTTTACATGAGAGGTATCCACTTTATCCTGCACCTCCAGCGGCAAATCGCTCAACGGGTCATTCTGGTGCTGCTGCATAGCAACATCAAAATCGTTCTGTTCCTTTTCAGAGCGGTCAAAAATATTCTGCACCGAGGGAGAAACACTTGCCTTTGCCAAGGTGCTGCCCAACAGTGTCGGGTCGAAATCAAAAAACTCTTCCTCTTCCGCCGATGCCGCAGGCATTGCTTCGTTTGTCGGCTGTGCCGGGAAGATGGTCTGCTCCACTTTGGGCAGCGGCTCGACCGGGGCAGCTTCTTCCTGCACACGGTAATCGTGGTCAGTGAAGCCTGCGTTATTCAAGCCCTTGACGATGCCGTCCAGCGTACGCTTGAAGTCCGCAGACGAGGTCAGAACATACGAAGTATTCAGGATCGGAGAAGAATGTTTCCGGGTATAGGGCAGGCGCAGAATACGCCCCACGATTTGCTCCACATCTACCTGACTGGTGCGGTTCGCCAGTGAAGCAAGGATATACGCAAAGGGGCAGTCCCAACCCTCTTTCAAGGCATTGACTGTAATGATAAAGCGAATCGAACACTTTTCCGACAGCAAATCCACATTTTTCAACTCGTTGATCTCTGCCGTCTTGATGGCAATTTGCTCTGCTGGAATGTTGGCGGCAATCAGGCGTTGGCGCAGTTTTTCAAAAGTCGTTGCATTTTCCCTGCCCTTGGGCTGTGCTTGAAACAGTACGATGGGGCGAATGTAGCTGCCACCTTTTTCGTAGGCATCTTTTGCGTGAATTTCCAGTGTCCGCTGCATCTCGATGGCATCATGCAGCACATCCTGCTGGTGGTTGCGGTTCATCACGATGACAGGCAACTTGACCATGTTCTCGCGTTTCAAGTGAATCGCATCCACAATGGAGATGATGTTGCTTTCCTTAGTGGGCGTTGCCGTCAGATCCAGCACAAAGCAGGGATTGAAGTTTTGCAGCATCTGCTTGCTCAAGTTGCTGCGCGCATGGTGGCTTTCGTCCACGATAACCAGCGGATGCAGCTGATTGATGACCTGCATCAAGGCGGTCGGGTCGGTATCTTCCAGCGGCATATCGGGTTCGCCCAGTGCATTTGCCAGCGCAACAAGGCTGCTGTTCTCCTGCTTGGCCTTGAGCTGTTCCTTCTTACCACGGAACGAATCATAGGACAGTACCATGATGGAAAGCTGCTCGTTGACCGCAGAGATATTGAAGTGCTGCCCCATCAAAAGCTGTTCTTTGGTATACACTTCTACACGGCTGCCAAAGGCAACATCAATTTTCTGGCGGTAAGGATGTGCAGGGTCACGCAATGCAGCCAAGGTTTGGGTCAGGATAGCATCTGACGGAACCAGCCAAACCACTGCACGGCGTTTTACCACACCCAGTGCGGAGAAAATCGGCTCGATGGCATTTGCAGCCAAAAATGTTTTGCCGCCGCCCGTAGGAACTTTCAGGCAGACATTCGGCACACCGGGCAGAAGATTCTGATACTTGGGCATTCCGCCAAATCCGACTTTTACATCTTTCTCCTGCCAGAGCCGAGTATAGGCTGTTTCGATGTTCTTTGTCTTCATCAGGATTTCCAGATAGCGTTCCAAATCCCGAATGACGGCTTTCTGATAATTTTTCAATTCCATAAGAGCCGTCCTCCTTACACCCGCGCAATGTCGCGCGGAATTTTCTTAAACGTGATACCAAACCGCAGCAGGTCACTCTCACTCAATGCACAGCGGTCAGCATAAATCAGATAGTTTTCCGCTTTTTCCGGGATGGTAGACAAAAAAGCATAGTCCAACACGCACATCTGGTCTGGCTCATAGTAGAAATAGTAAGCGGTGTGGTTGTTCTCGCCGAGGAAATATGGGTTTCCGTTCTGTTGATTCACCGCAGGTTTCTTCGTTTCCGTATACCAGATGTAGTCACGAATTTTGTCCGTGCCGATGCTTTCATTCAGGTTGCCATCCGGCAGAAGCAGCCGCTCGCCCAGTTCGTAGTAACTGAAATTGCCACCAGTGCCTTCTACGGCGTTCTTGTCTTTGCCATAGCCGTTGATCACACGCTTCACACGTTCAGCAGTCGTAGTATCGGCATACCGTTCCATCTCAACGAGTACAAACCTGCGATGTCCTTTATCTTCATTATTGGCATTTAGAACGGCATGAGCAGTTGTGCCCGAACCCGCAAAAGAATCGAGAATAACATCGCCGTCCTTCGTTATCCATTTGATGATTCTTTCGATAAGAAAAACATTTTTCTCAGTATCAAATCCTGCATACGAGCCAGAAAGGAGAATATCCATCCAGTTATCACTTAATAATTTTCCTGTCTGTGGTGGTACATAATATTGAATTGTACCCTTTTCGTTCTTTCTGACAAAATCCATCTTTTCATTAGTTGCCATAAGATGGTCAATATAAAAATCATCTATCGACATTGATGCTGCATAGTTCGATAAGTAATTTTCATAATTTTGCATTGCTTTTGTGGCTCGTCCAATCTCCCATCTCCACTGACCCGATTCAGGCGTGATGCCAAAAATTTCATACCGCATGGTAGGGCGATCCGTTCCGCGCCAGAATGTATCCCATTTTCCTGCCTTATCAGCTTCAAACCCTTTTGACAACTTCGGCAACTTAGTTTGAGGATTTTTTGAGTACAGATAAATATACTCATGTCCTAACGAAAGCGACTGAACTTCGTCAAATTGAGCCTGAACATTTTTAATTCCACGACGAACTGCAATACAGTTTCGGAAATTGGCAGAGCCAAAAATCTCATCCATAATGCATCGAAGATAAGCATACTCAAAAACATCAATGCTAACAAAAATAAACCCATCATCCGCCAACAACTTCTGCAGCAGCATCAGCCGAGGATACATCATGCAGAGCCACTTGTCATGGCGTGTCAAATCCTCGCCTTCTTTACCAACGACTTCGCCCAGCCACTTTTGAATATGCGGATCATTGACATTATCGTTGTAGCACCACTTCTCATTGCCAGTGTTGTAAGGAGGATCAATGTAGATGCACTTCACCCGACCCTCATACTGCGGCAGCAGAGCTTTCAGGGCTTCCAGATTATCGCCGTGGATAATCATGTTATCACTGCCGTTGTCCTCGGTGTGCTTGCCCATTTCGTCAAAGCTATACTGATGCTCCAACACCCGGAACGGCACTTCCTGATGATGATTGACAACTTTGCTTTTTCCGATCCATTCCAAAGTAGGCATGGTGTTTTCTCCGTTTCTCTGTGAAAGTTCTTTCACGTTTAATAATAACAAGTTGGGCGGCAAAGCGCAACGGTTCCGGCAAAGAAATACAAGTTCGATGAACAAAATTGCAAGATGCAAAAGCGTTTTGCAAAAACGCGTAGCCTGCATCCGTCGGATGCAGTTCAAGGGTTTGGGATTTCCCAACAAGCATTTTGCAACGCAAAATGGTCTTTGTATATACGAAGACACTGCTTGCTACGGCTATGAACGCCTTTCGAATTGCAAAATGATTTTTCAGTTGCTATACTGGGCTTATCGAAAATTTTCGGGAGGATGCCGCAATGACCGCACAGACAATGCAAATCGGGAACAGACCTTGCCGCATTTACGGCGAACCCCATGCAGAATACCTACTGCTCCAAATGACCGGCGAACACGAGCTGCAAAGCATGGACAGCGAGGTTGCCACTATTGCACAGAGTGCGCACCACTTTCTGTTTGCGGCCATCCCGGTGGAAAGCTGGAACGATGCACTTTCTCCGTGGAAGTCTCCTGCCGTGTGGGGAAAGCAGGGTTTCGGCGGCAATGCTGCGGACACGCTGCACTTTCTGACAGAGCAGGTGATCCCCACGCTGAAGCAGCGGTTTGCACTGCAGGAAAACGTCAGAATCATTCTGGGCGGCTATTCGATGGCTGGACTGTTTGCCCTGTGGGCATCCACCCAGACGAATCTGTTCTATGGCGTCGCCGCCGCCTCGCCCTCTGTATGGTTTCCGGGCTGGATGGAGTTTGAACAGCAGCACCCGATGCAAACACAGCACATTTATCTGAGCCTTGGCGACAAAGAGGAACACACGAAAAACGCCGTCATGGCTGTGGTGGGGGATAACATCCGCACTCTGCACAGTCAGCTTATAGCGCGCGGTGCAGACTGCACCTTTGAATGGAACAGCGGCGGGCATTTCAAAGACGCCGATTTGCGTACCGCAAGAGCATTTCGGTGGGTGATGGAGGAAAGCCGATGAATATTTTGATCGATGCAGACGGCTGCCCGGTCGTCGATCTGACGTTGCAGATTGCAAAGCGGTTCGGCATCTCGGTCATCATCCTGTGCGACACCTCTCACCAAATCGAGCGAGAAGGTGCGCAGACATTGGTATTCGATAAAGGTTCTGACAGCGTGGACTTTGCGCTGGTGAACCGGGTAAAACCGGGGGATGTGGTCGTAACACAGGACTACGGGCTGGCCAGTATGTGCCTTGCCAAGCGCGTCCGGGTGCTGAATCAGAACGGTTTGGAATACACCGCCGACAACATAGACGCTCTCATGCTGCGACAGTATGAAAACAAAAAGCTCCTCCGTGCCGGAAAGCACCCCAAGGGGAGCCCAAAGCGGACGAAGGAGCAGGATGAAGCATTTGTCGCCACACTGACAGATATTTTAGCGAGCATCTGATTTTCTGAATCAAAAATTTGATATTGCAACCGCCACTCACTCTTTCCCGGAGTGAGCGGCGGTTGTTTCTTGTTCAGCGCATCTTGCTTTGTTAACTTTCTGTTGATTTTCAAAATAAAGGTTGTCAATGAGCCTTTCTCGATGCCTACCAAGTGAGTGAGTTTTTTCAATTTTCAATGAAGGCAAAAAAATCAGCGTCAACACCCCCCATTTTAGGCCGCTTTTTCTGTTAATAGTAGAAACGCTTCTTTGAAGGTCAGTCATTTGTGACCTTTTTGTTAATTCTCAAAAAGATGGTTTCTTTTGGTCTTTTTCGTCGGCTACCAAGTGAGAGGACTTTTTCAAAAGTGGAGATTCGGCCTCAAGAATTACAACTCAATTACAATTTTCCCTTCGATGCTATGAAACAGGCGTTCTCGATGCCTACCAAGTGTAGGGCATCTTTTTCAAGACCATTC
>ONZU01001257.1_pt1 | contig 14771 bp, 9 predicted proteins | sample 1671161 | NCBI WGS metagenome assembly ONZU01 (sample SAMN06348128, study PRJEB24527) | human gut metagenome | biome: human gut; feature: ankylosing spondylitis patient; material: feces | host: Homo sapiens | place: China | collected 2015-10
CACCTACACTGAACTCTTTTCGGACATGGGTTCGACTCCCATCGCCTCCACCAAAAACAGAACTCCCCTGCCGCGCTGCGGTGGGGGATTTCTTGTTTTTGTGGTCCCGGCGATGAGGAGGCGAACAGCACGCCCCTGCGCAGCAGGGGCAGCAATCAGCCCAGTGGGCTGTTGCTGCGTGCGCGGGTCCCAACCATCCGGAATGTCTACCAGGGAGAGGTTGGGTGGATACCCTGCACCTTGGCCGTCCCGGTATTGTTCATATCATGGTTGACAAGATGGCAACAATCAAGTATATTAAGCTCAGAAGAACCGGTAGGGGTTTCCATGTTGAAAGCAATTCCAGCATCGTACCCCTCTGACCCGGCTCTTTCAGAAGAACCGGTAGTCACGCTGTCGGTGGTGGAAACGCCATCTCCACGGGACTCTGACCCGGTTCTTTTTTATTTGCCATATCCGACCATGCAAAAACGCCCCGTCTGGCAGACTGTATCGTCTGCAGACGGGGCGTTCGTTTTCGGTTTACAGTTCTCCGCGGCCGGAAAGCGCACGGTAAAGGGTGGTCTCGTCGGTATACTCCAGGCTTGCACCCACCGGCAGACCGTAGGCCAGACGGGTGGTCTTGATGCCCAGCGGCTTGATGAGCTTGGCCAGATACATGGCGGTGGCCTCCCCCTCTACGGTGGGGTTCATGGCCATGATCACTTCCTTGACCTTGCCGTCACCCAGACGGGCCAGCAGTTCCTTCACGCTGAGCTGCTCGGCCCCGATGCCGTCCATGGGGCTGATCAGGCCGTGCAGCACATGATACAGGCCGTGGTACTCCCGGGTTCGCTCAAACGCCTGCACATCCCGCGGCGTTTCCACCACGCAGATGACCGACGTGTCCCGCTTGGCGCTGGCGCAGATGGGGCAGATCTCGGCCTCGGTGTAGTTCTGGCAGATGCGGCAGCGGTGGAGCTTGGTGTGCGCGTTCTGGATGGCCGAAGCCAGGGCCGCCGCGTCCTCATCGGACATGCTCAACACCTGATAGGCCATGCGGGTCGCGCCTTTGCGCCCGATGCCCGGAAACTTGCCGAACTCTTCGATCAGCTTTTCTAGCGGGGCAGCATTGTAGCCCATGTTCTTCCCTCCAGCCGGATCAGAGACCCGGAATGTTCATGCCGCCGGTCAGCTTGCCCATCTCGGCCTCGGCGGTCTCGTCCACCTGCTTGACGGTGGCGTTGACGGCAGCAGCCACCAGATCTTCCAGCATCTCGATGTCATCCGGGTCCACAGCTTCGGGCTTGATGGTGATGGCCAGCACCTCGTGCTTGCCGTTCATCTTCACGGTGACCATTTCACCGGAGGCACTGCCGGTGTACTCGGCGGCTTCCAGCTCGGCCTGCTTGGCCTTCATGTCCTCCTGCATCTTCTGGGCCTGACGCATCAGGGCGTTCATATCGGGGCGGCCAAAGCCTGCGGGCATTCTTGCTTTCATAGTTTGTTCTCCTTTGTCTTATCGGTTGAAAAGCCTTCCCCAAAGGGGAAGCCTTATTTCTGTTTTCGGGCGGTGTCCTCAATGGACACATCCAGCCCCAGCTTTTCCAGTGCGTGGAGCGACTGCTCCGCGTTGGACACGGTTTTCCCTGCGGTTCTGGGCTCGTAAGGGCCGATGGGGATCGCCTTGCCGGACACCTGCAAGATGAGCTTTTTGATCAGCCGCTGGCTGTCCTTGTTGGCCCGGATGAAATCGCGGAAGGTCTTGCCGCCGTCGATGAGCACCCGGGTACCGTCAAAGTACGCCTTGGATTTGCGCAGGTAACTGTACAGCATGGGGTCCACTTCCTGCAGCTTCTGGGTGATCTGTGCCCACTCCGGGTATGGGGCCAGACTGCCCGCTGCCGGTCTGGGCTGTGCGGCAGCGGCTTCCTGCTTCGGGGCCGGGGCCGTTGTCTGCGGCGCAGGAGACGGTTCCTCGCGGGGCGGCGGCACGGGCTGTGCCGGTGCGGAGGGTTCCTCCCAGGGCAGCGCTTCCCCGCCCTGCACGGGCGGTTCTTCCGGCAACGGCGGCAGCTCTTCGGCCTGCACGGGTACCTGCACAGATGCAGGTTCCTGTGTCGGCTCCGGTGCGGACTGCACCGGCTCTGCCGCAGACTGCAGCGGTTCCGGCAGCGGGGCAGGTTCCACGACCGGCTGCTGTACGGGAGCCTGCTGTACCGGTGCGCTCACAAAGGGCTGCACCGCCGGAGCCGAAGCAAACGGCTGCACGGCAGCGGGCTGTGCGGCACGGGCGGCCGGTGCTGCCTGCACTGGTACGGTCTGCCGCTGCTGCGGCGGTTCCGACAGGCTGAACAGCGCCAGTTCCAGCTCAATGCGCTGGTCACTGCCGCGGGTCATGTGCTCCAGTGCCGTGCCCAGGGTGCGGATGGCCCGGATGGCCTCCCGCTGGCCCAGCTGCGGGCCTTTTTCCAGATACTGCGCCTCCTCTTCCGGCGACACACCGGAGAGCAGTGCCTGCCCGCCGGGCAAAGCCGCCAGCATCAGGGCGCGGTAGTGGGCGATGAGTTCTTCGGTCAGGCGTTTAACGTCCACCGACTGCTGCCGCAGCTGGGCTAGCTGGGCCAGTGCGGCGGCTCCGTCCTGCGCTTCCAGCGCGTCGGAGATGCGAAACAAATAGCTGCGGTCGGTCACACCGGCCATGCGGCGCACCACGTCCGCGTCGATCTTTGCCGTGACGCCTGCGCAGGTATCCAGAATGGACAACGCATCGCGCAGGGCACCGTCGGCCAGGCGGGCGATCAGCTCCGCGCCGTCCGATGTCAGTTCCAAGTGCTCTTCCCCGGCGATATACTCCACCCGCTGTGCGATGTCCTCCGGCCCGATGCGGGTAAAATCATACCGCTGGCAGCGGGACAGGATGGTGGCCGGCACCTTCTGGATCTCGGTGGTGGCCAGAATAAAAATGACATGGGCCGGCGGTTCTTCCAGCGTCTTGAGCAGCGCATTGAAGGCCGCCGTGGACAGCATGTGCACCTCGTCGATGATGTATACCTTATACTGGCAGGCGCTGGGGGTGTAGGCAGTCTCATCCCGCAGGTCACGGATATCGTCCACGCCGTTGTTGGATGCGGCGTCCATCTCCACCACATCCAGAATGCTGCCGTTGTCGATGCCCTTGCAGATCTCGCATTCGCCGCAGGGGTCGCCGTTCTGCGGGTGCAGGCAGTTGACCGCCTTGGCAAAGATCTTGGCACAGGTGGTTTTGCCGGTGCCGCGCACGCCGGTGAACAGGTAGGCGTGGCCCACACGGCCGGTGGCGATCTGATTGCGCAGGGCCGTCACGATGCCGCGCTGACCCACTACATCTTCAAACCGCTGGGGTCTCCACTTGCGGTACAGGGCTCGATACATGAGCAGCACTCCCCTTTCCGGACAAAATCGGCAATAAAAAAGGACAGCGCATGACGGGGTTTTGTCCCCGCCCTGCGTAGCTCGGCATACGGATGCAGGCTGTCTGAAACGCACAGAGCACACCGCTTAAGGCTGCTTGGTTCCCCACCTGACCTGGTTCACAGCGGCTCCATCGTACAGGACCCGCATCCGTATGCCGAACCACGCCGCAGGCGCTGTCCGACGCACTTTTCTGAGTGCTTGAATATTGTACCACAAACGCAGGCAGAATTCAAGAGGGAGACAAAAAAGGACCCTGGAAGCATCCGCAGACACTTCCGGGGCCCTCAGGTTCAATTCAGCTCAGATGGGTGCGATCAGGACTGGCAGGCAGTGATCAGGCTCATCTTGTAGACCTCGTCAGCGTTGCAGCCACGGGACAGGTCGTTGATGGGAGCGTTCAGGCCCTGCAGGATGGGGCCGTAGGCAGCGTAGCCGCCCAGACGCTGTGCGATCTTATAGCCGATGTTGCCGGCCTCGATGCAGGGGAAGATGAAGGTGTTGGCCTGACCGGCGACCTTGCTGCCCTTGCACTTGACCTGTGCCACCTCGGGAGAAACGGCTGCATCAAACTGCAGCTCGCCGTCCACAGCCAGCTCGGGGTCCATCTCCTGAGCCTTGATGGTAGCGTCGTGGCTCAGAGCGACGGTGCCGCCCTTGCCGGAGCCCTTGGTGGAGAAGCTCAGGACAGCGACCTTCGGGTCGATGCCGAACAGCTTAGCGGTCTTAGCGGTCTCGACAGCCACCTCAGCCAGCTTGGCAGAAGCAGCCACCTTGACCTCGCCGGTAGCCTTATCGACGGTATCGGTGTAGTCGATGTTGACGGCGCAGTCGCCCATAGCGATGCGCTTCAGGCCCTCTTCGCCGCAGTCACGGTCCAGAATGAAGCAGGAGCTCACCAGATGAGCGCCCTTCTTGGTCTTGACCAGCTGCAGAGCGGGACGGATGGTGTCGGCGGTGGAGTAGGTAGCGCCGCCCAGCAGGCAGTCAGCCTTGCCCATCTTGACCAGCATGGTGCCGAAGTAGTTGGACTTCTTCAGCAGAGCGGTGCACTCCTCAGCGGTCTGCTTGCCCTTGCGCAGCTCCACCATGGTGTTGACCATCTCGTCAAAACCGGCGTAGTTCTCGGGGTCAATGATCTCAGCAGCGGAAATATCAAAGTTACCGGCGGCGGCAGCAGCCTTGCACTCTGCCTCGTTGCCCACCATGACGACCTTCAGCACGCCCTCGGCCAGCAGCTTGCTTGCTGCCTCCAGGATGCGGGGGTCATTGCCCTCGGTGAAAACGATCGTCTTGGGATTTGCCTTCAGCTGTGCTACCAGCGGTGCAAACATATCAGCCATTGTGATTACCTCCGAATTTACTTTCCAAAATTCACACCCCGTGTCTGTTGGACACAAGGATGCCTTTCTTCTTTATTCTAACACACCGGGCAAAAAGTTCAAGACAAAATTGTGTTTTTGTGCTAATATTTAAGAGAAAACAGGTTTCAAATTGTGAATAAAATATCATACTGTTTCAGAAGGAGATCGAACCGCCATGGATTGGGAAACGCTGAAAGCCGACTGCCTTGCCTGCAGCCGCTGTGAGCTGTGCAAGACCCGCACGAATGTGGTGTTCGGGCAGGGCGTGCCGGACGCCGAAGTGCTGTTTGTGGGCGAGGGCCCCGGCCAGAGCGAGGACGAGCAGGGCCTGCCCTTTGTGGGCCGCAGCGGTCAGCTGCTGGACAAGTATCTGTTTGCCATCGACCTGGACCGGGAAAAGAACTGCTACATTGCCAACATCGTCAAGTGCCGCCCGCCCCAGAACCGTGACCCTCTGCCCGCCGAGAGCGAGGCCTGCATGCCCTGGCTGCGGGAGCAGTTCCGCCTGCTGCGGCCCAAGATCGTGGTGTGCCTGGGCCGCATCGCCGCCCAGCGGATGATCCGGTCCGACTTTTCGGTGACCAAGGAGCACGGGCAGTTCATTGAGAAGAACGGCATCCTGTTCATGGGCACCTTCCACCCGGCCGCCCTGCTGCGCGGCCCGCAGAACAAGCCCAATGCCTTTGCCGACTTTGTGGCTCTGCGGGACAAGATCCACGAAGTGTGTGAGCATACCTATGAATGAATAACCCTCTCCGTCTGCTCACTTCGTTCGCATCCACCTCCCCCGAAGGGGGGAGGTTTTGGCAGCGTAACAGCCAGATGGCGAAAAGCTCGCTCTTCGGGAGAGCTGGCATCGCGCAGCGATGACTGAGAGGGTTCCATTTTCATTCACCCCACGCCTCTTTTTTGCATATTCTAAAGCAAAAGCGAGGTGTTTTTTATGCAGCGTGTTTCGTTTGACCGGGTCGATTTCTTTCTGGGGGCCACCACCCCCGCCGGGTTCAAGGGCTATTTTGAGCCGCTGCGCCGGGAGCCCGGCATGCAGATGGTGCTGATCAAAAGCGGGCCAGGCTGCGGCAAGTCCACTCTGATGAAGCAGCTGGCCCGCCGGGCCATCCAGCAGGGTGAACCGGTGGAGTGCATCCACTGTGCCAGCGACCCTGACAGCTTTGACGGAGTGATCTTTGTTCGGCAGCGCCGGGCCATCGTAGATGCCACCGCGCCCCACACCATAGAGCCGGATGCGCCCGGTGCCGACGAGGTAGTGCTGAGCCTGTACCATACCATTCAGGCCGACGCCCTGCGCCCCCATGCTGAAGAGGTCAAGGCGCTGTTTGCCCGCAACGCTGCGCTGCGGGCGCGGGCTGCGCGGTATGTCGCTTCTGCCGGGAGCCTGCTGCTGGACAGCCGCCGGGCCGAGGCCTGCAGCGCTAACTTTGAAAAAGTGCGCCGCTACGTCAAGCGATTGTGCACCCGGCTGCTGCCCCGCACCGAGAACACCGCCCGCGAAGAGCTGCGGCTGCTCTCGGCTGTGACCCCAAAGGGTGAGGTGTTCTACCAGCACACCGCGCAGGCGCTGGCTGACCGGTTCATCGTGTTCCGGGACGAATATGGTGCCGTGTCGCGCCTGCTGCTGGAGCTGATCCGTGCCGAGGCACTGGCCCGGGGCTATCACATCATCACCTGCCCCTGCGCCATGCACCCGGAGGATAAGATCGACCACATCCTGATCCCGGAGCTGCGGCTGGCCTTCCTCACCGACAACCGGTGGCACCGGGTGCAGCTGCCCGGCATGCAGGCCGTGCGGTGCACCCGGTTCCTTGACCGGGAAAATCTGGCGGGCTACCGCGCCCGGCTGCGGTTCAACGAGCGGGCGGCCGCCGAACTGCTGGAGCAGGCCACCGCCCTGATGGCACAGGCCAAGAGCTGCCACGACGAACTGGAGACTTATTACCGTACCACCGTGGACTTCGCCCAGGTGGACGAAGCTGCCGCCCGGTGCGCGGAGCTGTTCGGGCTGGAAGCGCCGTCACCCGACTGCTGAGTTCTTTATGATAAGGGAAGTGAAATCATGTCCGACATCCGTCTGCCCATCCGGCAGCTGGTGGAGTTTCTGCTGCGCAGCGGCAGCATCGACAGCCGGTTTGCCGGTTTTGACCGTGCACTGGAGGGTGCCCGCATCCATCGCAGGCTGCAGAAGGCCGCCGGGGAGGGTTACGCCGCCGAGGTGCCCCTCTGCGCCGATTATACAGTCGACGGCATCCACTTTACGCTGGAGGGCCGGGCCGACGGCATTTTTACCAACGAAACCGGCGTTGTGACCATTGACGAGATCAAGACCACTGCGGTGCCCGAGGAAGAGATCTGCGAGGATATGAACCCCTGCCACTGGGCGCAGGGCATGGTGTACGGAGCCATCTACAGCGCACAGGAAAGCCTGCCCGCCGTGGATGTGCGGCTGACCTATTACCAAATCGACACCGACCGGATCCTCCGCTTTGTACGGCACTTTTCCCGGCAGGAGCTGGAGCAATTCCTGCACAAACTCCTGCACCGGTATCTGCCCTGGGCACAGCGTCAGCTTGCATGGCAGGAAACCCGCAGCGGCAGCCTGACCGCCATGCGGTTCCCGTTTGAAGCCTACCGCCCCGGGCAGCGGGCACTGGCGGGCGAGGTCTGGCGGGCCTGCACCGCCGCCCCCTCCAAAAAAGGCACACGGCTGTTCTGTCAAGCCCCCACCGGCATCGGCAAGACCATGAGTGCGCTCTTCCCTGCCCTGAAAGCCATGGGGAGCGGCTGCGGGGAGAAGCTGTTTTACCTCACCGCCCGCAACACCACACAGGCCGCCGCCGAGGATGCCATTGCCCGCCTGCGGGCCGTACAGCCCGACCTTGCCCTGCGCAGTGTGACCCTGACCGCCAAGGAAAAAGCCTGCCTGCACCCGGACGCCGAGGGCCATCCGGTCTGCCTGCCGGAGGTGTGCCCCTATGCAAACGGCTACTACGACCGCATCAAGAATGCGCTGGCCGCACTGCTGGACGGCAGCGGCCAATTCAGCCGTGCCGCACTGGCCGACACCGCCCGACAGTTCACCGTGTGCCCCTTTGAGCTGGGGTTGGACCTGAGCGAATGGTGCGATGTTGTGATCGGGGACTACAACTATTTGTTTGACCCGGTGGTACACCTGAAGCGTTTCTTCGACACCTCCGGCGACTGGCTGTTCCTGATCGACGAGGCACACAATCTGCCCGACCGCGCCCGCGCCATGTACTCGGCCCGCTTCTGTAAGAGCAGCCTGACCGACGCAAAACGCACGCTTGGCAAGGGCAAAAGTGCCCTGAAAACCGCCCTGACCAAGGCCGACAAGGCCATGCGGGAGGCGCGGCAGGCCTGTGTGCGTCTGGCACCCCGCAGGCACGCGGAGGACGCCCCCGGCGAACCGGCCCAGACCAGCCTTCTGCCGGAACCGGATGCCCCGGCGTTTGCCCTGCCGGAGCCGTTGTATGCGCAGGACGGCACGGTGTTTTTGCAGGAGCTGCCCGCCGCACTGCTGACACCCCTGCGGGCGGTGCAGGCCCCTTTGCAGGCCTGGCTGGAAGACAACCCGGAATCCGACGCCCACCCGCAGATGCTGGAGCTTTATTTTGCGGTACAGGATCTGGTGCGGGCTGCCGAACGGTACGACAGCCACTTTGTGACCCAGCTCACCGCCCGCGGCAGCGAGCTGGAATTGCAGCTGCTCTGTCTGGACCCGGCACTCTTTGTGGATGCCAGCCTTTCCACCGGGCGCAGTGCCGCGCTGTTCAGCGCCACCCTCACCCCGCCCGCCTACTACCGCAGCGTGCTGGGCTGTGCCGACGCCCGGGCCGTGGCGCTGGAAAGCCCGTTTCCCGCCGGGAACCTGGGGCTGTTCTGCCTGCCGGGCATCTCCACCCGCTACCGTGACCGGGAGCGCAGCGTACAGAGCGTGTCGGATGCACTGGCCCGGCTGGCGCAGAGCCGGGTGGGCAACTATCTGGCGTTCTTTCCCAGTTACGCCTATCTGCGGCAGGTGCAGGAAGATTTTGCCACCCGCTATCCGGGTATTTCCACCCTTGTGCAGGAGAGCGGGTTGGATGACGCCGCCCGCGCCGCTTTTCTGGCAAGATTTGAGCCAGACCCTGCCCATACCCTGCTGGGCTTTGCCGTCATGGGCGGCATCTTTGGCGAGGGCGTAGACCTTGCCGGCGACCGGCTCATCGGCTGTGCCATCGTGGGCGTGGGGCTGCCGCAGGTGAACCCCCGGCAGGAGATGCTGCGCCGCTACTACGACGCCCAGAATGGGGCCGGGTTCGATTACGCCTACCGCTACCCCGGCATGAACAAGGTCCTGCAGGCCGCCGGACGGGTCATCCGCACCCCGGAGGACAAGGGCGTGGTGCTCTTGCTGGATGACCGCTTTGCAAAGCCGGACTATCAGCGGCTGTTCCCGCTCCATTGGAAACACCTGCAATACCTGCCCGGCCCTGCCGCACTGGAAACTGCGCTGGCCGCCTTCTGGGGCAGCAGGCCCGAATAAACGCAACCCCCGCCCACGGACCGGACTTTTCTGTCCTTCTGTGGGCGGGGGTGTCGTTTGAGCGCAGGAAGCTTTTGCGCTGCTGCGTTGTTTGCCAAAAAAGTACAACTTTTTTCAAAAACAGGCTTGACAAGCACCGCATTTGCGGGTATAATAGCACACGTTGAGCGGCTCATACCGCAAGACACGAACCAAATGATGGGGATTTGCATAGTGGTAGTGCGGTAGACTCTGACTCTACTTGTGGGAGTTCGATTCTCTCATCCCCAACCAGAACAAAGCCATCCGATGAACAATCGGGTGGCTTTTTGTTTTCTGTCGATTTCACGCAGTGAACACACCGCACTGTACCAAAGGTCTTTGGGCAAATCAAACACCCGCACCGCATTCCCTTTTCTTGGGAGATGCAGTGCGGGTGCTTTTTCAATTCATGAACTGATTACCGGACTTTGCCGCAGTTTTTGCAGGACCGCCCAGAAGCAGCGTTGAGTGTTCCGCAGTCCGGGCAGTACCACCGGCCATCCGGCATCGGGTCAACCGGCGATGGAGTCTGATGCTTTTTTACAGATGCTTCACTATCAGGTGCTGTAAACAGCGGAGCGATATTCACATCTCTGCGGCCCGAACCCGCAAGGCTCCGAAAGTCCCACGATTTGATTTCCTGTGCCAATGTAGCTTTTGGCTTCAGGTATTCTCCGCATCGTTGGCAGTAACGGACCCCTGATTGGTTTTCATAGCCACAATTTTTGCAAGTCATGTCAATACCTCTTAAAGGATGCTGATGCGGCCTGCACCGTAGGGATTCTCGTAGTCCAGCAGGTAGCCGGGGTACTCTGCCAGCACACTGTTGGCGCTGGAAAGGTGCGGCAGACCCTCTGCGTCCACACCGCCAAAGGTCATGGCGTAGGTGGACATGACAAGGTAATCTTCCGACACATAGTCCTTGATGAGCTCAGCACCGTCAAACATGGCAAAGCCGTCGCCCAGATTGCGCAGGGTGTAGTTCATACCGGCCAGTGCGTAGGTCTTGTTCTCGTCCAGCGGCACATAAGTACCGTTCGCGCGGTCGTAGATCTTCACGTTCTGCACACGAGGCGTGCCGGTAGCACTGCCGATCCAGACGTTCTTGTCGTCGGTCTGCACGGTGTTGGGGATGTCGGTGTGGATTTCATAGGTCGCACCGGCCACCTGCAGGAAGCCGCCGTTCTCCTTGCCCTCTGCACCGGCAAAGCGGGCTGCAAACTCCAGTGCGTCCTGGATCTGCTTGCCGGTCACCGACATCAGGCAGGCCACGTTGCCAAAGGGGCTGACCTGCTTGCAGGTCTTGAAGGTCCAGTACCCGGCGTCCTCGTCCGAGCGGATGCCGCCGCCGTTCATGATGGCGATGTCACAGTGCAGCTGCTCCACCTCATTGAAGTAGGTGTAGATGCCGTCGGCCACAAAGTCGCCCAGGTTGGTCTCGCCGGAGCGGATGCGGCGTTTGCCGGTAGCAGGGTCGGTGATGTAAAACTTGGTATCGGCCACGGCGATCTTCTCGCCCAGCATGTCATCCACTGTGTTGACCCATGCGGCCTGCTCTGCTGCCACGGCGACATCCTCCTGATCGTAGGTGGACACCAGCCGGGTGGAGATGGTGCCGTCCGGGACAATGGTCATCTCGCCCACATTGGCAAAGTAGGAGCCGGTCTGGGTCAGGGTGACCAGTCTGCCGGAAGCGTCCGCCACCTGCTTATTCTCCATCACCGTGTGGGAGTGGCCGTCGATGAAGGCATCAAAACCAGTGGTGTGGGCAATGACCTCCTCGCTGGTCCAGGGAGAGGACGAGGGGTCCACGCCCAAGTGGCCCAAGCCGATGACCACATCGGCCAGGCACTTTGCCTTGTCAACGGCCTTCTGCACGGCGCTGTAGAGCTTCTGGCCGTCCTCGCCGCCCAGGATGTCGTAGATGTACTTGGTCTGGGCCTTGTTCATGAAGTAGGCCGGGGTGGACTTGGTAAACGTCTCGGGCGTGGTGATGCCCACAAAGGCAATGCGCACACCACCGCGCACGAACACCTTGATTTCCGGCAGCACCCGCAGATTGGTGCGCAGGTCCACCCAGTTGCAGGACAGGTACGGGAAGTCGGCATCCCGCATGAGCTCCTTGGCACGGTCCATGCCGTAGTCGAACTCATGGTTGCCAGGAGTAGCGGCATCGTAACCGGCGGCGTTCATCAGCTCAATGATGGAAGCGCCCTGGTCCATGGAGCCGTAAGCCGTGCCCTGCACATGGTCACCGGCGTCCACCAGCAGGACCTTTTTGCCGGCGTTCTGATAGCTCTGCTTCAGGGCAGCAATGGCCGCATAGGTCAGCTCCGGGGCCTGCTTGTCGATGTAAGTGTGCACGTCGTTGGTGTACAGGATGGTGACCTCGGATTTTTCACCGGTCCAGCAGGCAGACGCAGCCGGGGCCCCGACGGCCATGGCGGCGGCAGCGGTGGTGACACCGGCGGCCTTCAGGAAATTGCGGCGGGAGATAAGATGTTTCACAGGAAAACGACCTCCTCTTTTTCTGGCATTTGATGGGGCAGGCTCTCCCCTGCCCCTGACTGGTTCAAGCATAACACAGAACCGCGCCAAGAGCAAGACAAAACATGTCGTTTTGTTCAATTTTCTTTCCCATATCAGCCGTTTTTCTTGCATTGTGCATCATCACCGCGCAAAAAAAAGAACGCCCCTGCAGCTGTCCCAGCATACAGGGGCGTTCCCATCCGTTTAAAAAGGCCGGAGAAAGGGGGCCTTAAATGGCGTTGTATTCCCTGAGGATCTTCTCAAGGTCGCTGCCCTCGATCTTCTTCAGAGCTTCCTTCAGGGCCAGACGCGGGATGAGCGGCAGGTCCATGTCGGTGATCTTCTTGCCGTCGCGCAGCTTGACCGTTGCATTCAGCAGGTCACGCACGTCGTAGGTGCTGCCCCAGACCTCGGGCACACCGCGGTCCACGTTCAGCAGGGTGTATACGGCCTCCATACCGGTGCGCATGGAGTACTCGGTGGTGAAAATGGTATCGCGCTTGGTCTCCGCAAACTGGCCCAGGAAGGCAAAGTTCACAGCGCCCTCCGGCACGATGTCGGGGCGGTCGCCCATGGCACGGGGCATGAAGAAAGCGTCAATATAGGGCATCATCACCGGCACGGTGTTGGCGCTGTGCTCTGCCAGCTCTTCGATCTGGTCGGTGGGCACGCCGATGTGGTACAGCCACTCCATGCAGATCTCCTTGCCGGTGCAGTCGCGCATGGGCTTTTTGACATAATCGCCGGGCTTGTCGCTGAACAGGCCGTAGACCCAGACACACAGCTGATCCTTGGGTTGATCGCGGAACTGCTGCTGACGGTTCAGCGTCCAGCTGAGCAGCCAGCTGGAGTCCTTGACCGTAACGATGCCGCCGGTGACAGTGTGACCGCTGAAGGGATCGCGCTTGCAGATCTTCTGGATATACTGCGGGATCTTGTCATCCAGGGTGGTGATGGTGGCGCTCTCCCAGTTGGACAGCTCCGGATCCGAGCAGAACTTTTCGGGGTGGCCGAAGGACGGGTCCTGTGCGGCGATCTTCTTCCACAGATCCCAGCCGTTGCCCGGCTTGATGGTGGGGTCGAAACCGGCTGCCTTGTCCTGGGCACCCACGGTGCAGCTCTCGACGCAGCCGCCGTTGGTGATGAACAGCAGATCGTTCTCGGTCAGGTCGATGTTGGACACCTCGCCTGCGTGCTCCACGGTGACCGAGCTTGCCATCTTGCGGCTGCCCTGAATGTCGAACTTGACGTCCGTGACCTTGGTGTCGTAGTGGAACTGCACGCCAAAGCCCTTCAGGTACTCGATCATGGGCAGGATGATGGACTCATACTGGTTGTAGCGGGTGAAGCGCAGGGCGGTAAAGTCCGGCAGGCCGCCGATGTGGTGGATATAGCGCTTGATATACAGCTTCATTTCCAGTGCGCTGTGCCAGTTCTCAAAGGCAAACATGGTGCGCCAGTACAGCCAGAAGTTGGAATTCAGCACCTCATCGTCAAAGAAGTCGGTGATCTTCTTGTCCTGCAGCTGCTCGTCCGGGGTGAAGAACAGCTTCATGATCTCCATAGCGCCCTTGTCGGACAGGCCGAACTTGCCGTCGGTGTGGGCGTCCTTGCCCTGCTCCACGGTAGCACGGCAAAGGGAGAAGTTGGGGTCCTCCTTGTTCAGCCAGTAATACTCATCCAGCACGCTGGCACCCTCGGTCTCCAGCGAAGGGATGGAGTGCAGCAGGTCCCACATGACCTCAAAATGGTTGTCCATCTCACGGCCGCCGCGCATGACGTAGCCGATGCTGTACTTGTAGCCGTCGCAGGCACCGCCGGGCAGGGCCTCCTTCTCGAACACATGGACATGCTCGCCCTTCATCTGGCCGTCACGCACCAGATAGCAGGCTGCGGTCAGGGCTGCCAGGCCGGAACCGACGATATATGCGGATTTATGATCGACGCCCTCCGGCTTTTTGGGACGTGCAAATGCTTCGTAGTTGCCACTGGAATAGTACATGGAAAAGCCTCCTTGCTTCGCTGTTTTTCTTCCTTACAGCAGTTCAATGCTGCTCTCTATGGCAACAGTATACCCTGCCTTGGCCCGCAGAACAACAAACAAACTCTGCCCCATGTATAAAATTTAGACAACTGTCCCGTTTTGTTGGAAATGCGTACAAATTGTGACAAAAAAGCGGAATGACCGCTGTCATTCCGCTTTTGCAGGCGTTTGTTTTATTTTGCGGTGGGCTGGGCCACCTCAAAGTCAATCTTGCCCAGATTGACGTCGGAACGCACGATGGTGATCATCATGGTATCGCCCAGGCTCCAGTTCCTGCCGGAGACGGGGTCGGACAGGCGCACGCCCTCGGTGAGCATCGTGCCGGAGGGGGTCAGGCTGGAAGCCGGTACAAAGCCCTCCACGCCGTTCTCCAGTTCAATGAACAGGCCGCGCTGGGTCACGCCGGAAATGCGGCCCTCGTAGCTCTCGCCCAGATGGCGGCGGGCATACTCGGCCTTGTAGCAATCCTCGGCCTTGCGCTCGATCTGCATGGCGATGACTTCGCGCTCGCTGGCCTGCTTGCTGGCCCGCTCCGCAAAATCGGTGTAGCGCAGGATCATGGTGTCCTTGTCGGTGCCCTTGAGCTGCGCGGTCATGATGCGGTGGATGGCCAGGTCCGGATAGCGGCGGATGGGGCTGGTAAAGTGGGCATAGTCCTGCAGCACCAGACCGTAGTGACCCTTGGGCTTTTCCTCGTACAGAGCCTTGGACATGCAGCGCAGCATACCGGTGTTAATGATCTGCTCATACGGGCCGCCGCGCACGCCCTCCAGAATGGCGCTCAGCTCCTTGGGGGTGGGCACTTCCTTGGCAAAGTGGT
>ONZU01001262.1_pt1 | contig 14700 bp, 10 predicted proteins | sample 1671161 | NCBI WGS metagenome assembly ONZU01 (sample SAMN06348128, study PRJEB24527) | human gut metagenome | biome: human gut; feature: ankylosing spondylitis patient; material: feces | host: Homo sapiens | place: China | collected 2015-10
GAGTTTGCCCGCTATCTGTGCCCAGGCAGTCCTTGCTGGTAAAAGGCAGGGAAGCTCCGTCCAATTAATAATTGGGCGGGGAGGATTCACGTTTCAAGCTTTCGAACCCGCTGAGTCGCTTCGGGACGACGCTGAGGCGGAGTGCCCGTTGGAAGAGTAGACTTAAACGCTTTCCCTCCGTGCAAAGTGCCCGCCCCGCGCAGCGGAACGGAACGGAGAGGAACGGACCAGACTGGACAGACCAGAGGAGAAGCGGCCTTGACCGATCAGTTTTCCATCATCACCACGCTCGTGACGGGCTTCGGGCTTGCGCTTGTTTTCGGGTGGCTTGCAGAGCGTTTCCTGAAGACCCCCACGCTTGTGGGCTACATCATCGCGGGCGTGTCCGTGGGCCTCTTCCCGCTCCTTCCCAACGTCGACCGCGTCGTCACGGAGCAGTTCGCCGAAATCGGCGTGATGCTCCTGATGTTCGGCGTGGGCCTGCATTTCTCGGTCGCCGACCTCGTGAAGGTCAAGGGCGTGGCCGTCACGGGCGCGATGCTGCAGATGGCCGCATCGGGCGCCGCCGGCACGGCCGTCGCGCTCCTTGCCTGGGACTGGGCGCTTCCCAATGCGATCGTCTTCGGCATGACGCTCTCCTGTGCATCGACCGTCGTCGTGATGAAGGCCCTTGAGCTTCGCAAGCTTTCCGTCACGCCGAGCGGCCAGGTCGCCATCGGCTGGCTCGTCGTGCAGGACCTCGTCACCGTCTTCATCATGGTGTGCCTGCCGCTCGTCGCGCAGGTGACGCAGGGCGAGGGGCCCGTTGATCCGAGGCTCATCGTCATCTCGCTCTCCAAGACGCTGCTCGGCGTCGCGGTGTTCGTGGCCGGCATGCTCATCGTCGGCAAGCGTCTCTTCCCGTGGATTCTCCAGCGCGTGGCGCTCTCGGGTTCCCGCGAGCTCTTCACGCTCTGCGTGCTTGCGATCGCCATCGGGATCGCCTACGGCGCGGGTGCGATCTTCAACGTGAGCTACGCTCTGGGCGCCTTCTTCGCAGGCATGGTGATGCGCGAGTCTAGCTTTGCGCACCGTGCGGCCCGCAACTGCCTGCCGTTGCAGGACGCGTTTTCGGTGCTGTTCTTCATCTCCGTGGGCCTCATGCTCGACCCGTACGTCTTCGTGAACGAACCCTGGGCCGTGATCGCCGTGATGCTCATCATCATGTGCATCACGAGCAGCGTGACGGCCGCGCTCGTGCTGCTTCTGGGCTGGCCGCTCGACACGGCCCTCGTCATGGGCGCCTGCGTCTCGCAGCTCGGTGAATTCTCCTTCATTCTCTGCGGCCAGGGCATTGCGCTCGGGATCGCGACGCCGGGCACGATGAGCATCGTCGTGGCAGCCTCGATTCTGACGATCGCGCTCAATCCGCTGATGTTCACTGCCATCCCGCACGTGAGGAACCTCCTCGTCTCCCGCCGTCCGTTCTTTGCGCGCATGGCCGAACGCGTCTCGCCGCTCGCCTCCGTCGAGCCCAAGACCATCAAGGGGCACGTGCTCATCGCGGGCGTCAACGAGGTCGTACTCGCGCTCCTGCCGAGGCTCGAGGCCCGCGGCATCGACTTCACCTGCTTCGTGATGAGCGACACGACCGCCGCGGTCGTCGACTCCTACAAGCATGGTTCGGCCATCGTCGGCAATCCGTCCGACCCCGCGCTCCTCGTCCAGGGCCATCTCGTCGATGCCGAGGTCCTCGTGCTGCCGTCCTCCGACATGGTCCTCAACAAGACCGTCTTTGCGGCCGCGCGCGAACTCAAGCATGACTGCCGCATCATCGTGCGCGTCGCCAGCCCCGAAAACCTCAGGGCTGTGCCGTCCGACGAACACACCCGCATCCTCAACGACACCCAGATCGCCTCCGAAAGCCTCGGTGAGGCCGTGGCCGACGTCTTCGGCATCGGCGCTCAGGTTCGCCACGAAAAGGCGGTCGCACGAGGCGAGGCGACGAACGACATCGACGAGGACGAAGGCGCCGCCATCATCGCGCAGGCCCGCGCCGAAGCCGCCGCGAGCGCCGCCCGGCATGCGGCCCGAAACACCTCCCGCCGTTCGATCTTCGACGGCATCAGGGAGAAGATGGCGAAGCGCCGCGAGGAAAAGGCGAGGGCGAAGGCCGCCGTCAAGGCCGCCCAGGCCACTCAGGCTGCCGAGGGTGGTGAAGCCGCAGACGCCGCGTTCGATGCGTCCGCCGTTCCCGAGGCTCAAAAGCCCTCCTTCTTCTCTGGCATGAAGGACAAGATCGTCGGCCTTCGCGTCAAGCAGAGGATTGCGGACCTCAACGTCAAGGAGAAGATCGACAACCTCAACGTCAAGGAGAGGATCGAGAACCTCGACGTCAAGAGCAGGATTGAAAGGCTCGACGTCAAGGGCCGCATCGAAAATCTCAACCTCAAGGACAAGATGGACAAGATCAAGGGCGTTGACTACAAGAAGTGGATGCCGTCCTTCGGCAAGTCCGCCGCTGCCGGAGCCGCAGGCGCCGCTGCCGCTGAAGCCGCTCAAACTGCAGAAGCTGCTGAAAAGGCTGAGACTGCCGAGGCCGCTCAGCCCGTTCAGGCCGAATCCGCCGCGCCCGCTGCAGCGCCTGTCGACGTACAGCCCGAAGTCGTGCAGCCCGAGAGCGCCGTCGAAGAGGAACGCACCACCGAAGTTCAGGCAGCCGTCGTGAGCGAACCTTCCGTGAAGGACGTTCCTGCGTCCGATGCGCCGGCTGATGCACCTGCCGAGGCGGCGTCCGAAGAGGCGAAGCCCGCGGTCACGGACGACGTGAAGAAAACCGAACAATAACCAGAGGATCATGAGCAGGAGGACGCGGTTCATCGACAGGCTCACGCAACCCGCAGGCACCTTGCCTGCGCTGGTTTGGGCCGCGTGCATCCTTCTCATTCTTGCGCTCACCGTCATCGGCTTTCCGAAGGGCGCCCTTTCGACCGACATTCTTGATCTGCTGCCGTCCTCTTCCGCCGACGTGAGGACGGGAGAACTTGCTCAGGCCGCCACGCGCGGCATCGCCGACCGCGTGATCTGGGCCGTCCGCGAGGACGCGTCGAACCCCGGCGCTGCGGACGAATTCGTCCGAAGCCTCTGGGAGCGCGAGCTCGTTACGTCGCTTTCGGGCCGCATGGACGAAGCGGACCGCAGGATCTGGCTTGAGGCCATGAGGCGGGACGTACTCGGCCTGCTCGACGAGAAGACCGTCTCGGGACTTCTCGGGGACAAGGCAAAGGGGCACCTGAGGTGGATGCTCGGCCAGCTCTACAGTCCCGTCGCAGGCGTCACCGGCGACGAGTGGCGCGCGGATCCCTGGCTTCTTCTCCGCTCGGTCATGATGTCTCAGGGAAGAGGCATGCCGACGCTCGACGACGGCTGGATCACCGCAAAGGATTCCGAAGGGCGCTCCTGGCGCCTGCTGACGGGCCGCGTGCCCGAATCCGCGCTCTCGGGCGACGGGCTCAAGGCCTGGATCGCCGCCGAGGCCGACATCCGCAGGGCCGTTCTGTCCGAACGTCCCGACGCCGACATCGCAGGGCAGGGCGTTCTCTACTACAGCCATCACGCGGCTTCTCAGGCCGAGCGCGACATGAAGCGTCTCGGTTCGCTCTCCTGCGTGCTCCTCGCCGTCTTCATCTTCGTCGCCTTCCGAAGCTTCAGGCCCGTTCTCCTCTGCCTGCTTTCCGTCTCGACGGGCGCGCTCTGCGGCACGGCCGCCACGCTGGCGGTCTTCGGGTCGCTCCATGCCGTCACGCTCGTCATGTGCCTGAGCCTTATCGGCATCTCGGCCGACTACACGACCTACTATCTGATGCGCCGCCGCTGGGCGGGCGGGATCGAAACGCCCGCAGGCACTCTCAGACACCTGAGGCCCTCGCTTCTGCACGCGCTTCTCACCACGGTCACGGCCTATGCGCTCATGCTCGCCGCGCCTTTCCCCGGCCTCAGGCAGCTCGCGCTCTTTGCGGTTTGCGGACTCGCGGGCGCCTGGCTCACGGTCGTCGCCTGGTTCCCGTTCCTCGTCAAAAGCTTCCCCGTCCGTCCTCTGCCCGCCCGAAGCCTGCTTTCGGCCTACGCGGACGCATGGACGCAAGGGCGCCTCTGGACGAAGGCCTTCCTCGTCCTCTTTGCCTGCGTATCGGTCTTTGGCGTCGCGCGCCTTAGCGTCAACGACGACCTCTCGGCCCTGCAGACGCCGCCCGTCAGACTTGCCGCAGAAGAGAAGGTGATCTCCTCGCTTCTCGGCATCGGCTTTTCCCAGACGTGGTTCGCCGCCACGGGCAAAACCCCCGACGAGGCGGTGCAAACGCTTGAGCTCTTGCGACCGAAGATTCATGAACTGGAAAAAGAGGGCTTTATTTCGCGTCCCGTGATGGTGCCCCTCAGAAGCCTTGACGTGCAGGAAAAGGCCCTTGCCGCGATGAAGGCTGCAGAGCCCTCGATGACGGCAAAGCTCGCGCCGCCCTGCGGGGAATCCGGCTGCACGCCCTACGGGACCGTGAAGCTTGCGTCATGGCTGGCTGGCCCGTTGGGCGACAACTATCGCTCGCTCGTTGCCCGCACGTCCGAGGGCGTCGTGATCCTCGTGCCCGTGACGCTCTCGGTCGGAAAGGATGCGGCCGAGGCTGCCGCCGCGGCTGCGGCCGGGATCGACGGCGTTTACTGGCTCAACCGCCGGGCCGACTTCGGGGAGCTCTTCTCGGCCTTCCGCCTCGGTCTCACGGGGCTCATCGCCGCAGGACTCGCCGTGCTCGGACTCATGCTCGTGAAGCTCTTTGGCGCAAGGCTTGGGTTCGTCGCGTCGCTGCCCGTCGCGGGCGGCCTGCTTGCGGGCCTTGCCGCTGCGGGCATCACGGGCACGCCCGTCAATCTCTTCAGTCTCTTCGCGCTCATCCTCGTCATGGGGATCGGCGTCGACTACACGATCTTCTTTCATTCGGAGGAAGGCGCGGGATCCGCGGACGAGCCGCGGGACCACGTCCTTCATGCGATGGCGGTGGCGCTTGGAAGCACGCTTCTTTCGCTCGGCATTCTGGTGCTGAGCGAGACGCCGGCCGTGCGAAGCTTCGGCCTGGTGCTTTCGGCGGGCGTTCTTTTCGCCTTCCTGCTTGCGCCCGCCACGCGCCTCATCACAAGACGGAACACATACAGGGAGGAGCGTCCACGATGACGTCCGCTTCTTTCAGGGGCCTTGCGGCGCTGGCCGCCGCGCTCATGCTCACGGGCTGCACCACGGAGCCCGAGTCGCCCGAACTCTTCTTCTGGGTCAAGCCCGGCGTGTGCGCCGCGCTGCCCGACAGTCCCTGCGGCGCCGACATGACCGAAAACGCCATTCTCACGGCGGTCCGCGACGGGCGCACCGAGCGCCTTCTCACGGTCAGGGCCTGCCGCGGCGGCCTGATGTCGCTCGACGTGATGACCCTCACGGGCATGGCCCTCATGAGCGTCACCTACGACGGCACCATGCTCGTGTCGACGAACTACGTGCCACTCCCCAAGGAGCTTCGCGCAGAGCAGATCGTCGCCGACATTCTGATGGGCACGCTCCCCGCCGAAGCGTGGACGACGCTTCCTTCGGGTTATCATCTCAGGATTGAGGAAAAATCGAGAACGCTCGTCGACGGCGACGGCGCCGAAATCGAGCGCTTCACGTATGCAGACGGCCCCCGCGGCGCCAGGCTCGCGAGCCTCAGGCACGAGGCCTTCGGGTATTCGATCGGCTTTCGCTATCTCGAGGATCCCGCCGTTCCCGATTCCACCACCGACAAGCCCGGCCCCAACGAGGAGAAAGCACAGTGACGGTTTATGTTGAAGCCCTGTCGCTCGTCAACGCACTCGGCGAAGACGACGATGCCATTCTTGCCAATCTGGCCGAAGGCCGCGCGCCCGGCATGGAGGGGTCCCTCGTGCTCACCGTCGACGGGTTCGAGGCTCCGTTCGGCCACGTGACGATTGATCTGCCCGACACGAATCCGCCGTCCTCGCGCAACAACAGGCTCCTCAGGGCCTGTTGGAACCTCAGGAAGACCGAGTTCGAAAGCCGCCTCAAGGACTTTGAGGACGAGCGCATCGCCGTCGTGCTCGGCACGAGCACCTCGGGCTCTCAGGAGTTCTCCGACTGGTGGAAGGCACGAAAGTTCGGCTCGGAAATGCCGCCTTTTGCAGGCGAATGGCAGGAAATGGGCGATCCTTCGCGCGATTTCGCATCATTTGTAGGTGCTAAGGGCCCCGCCTATACGATCGCGACGGCCTGCACGAGCTCGGCCCGCGCCATCATCAGCGCAGCCCGCCTTCTTGAGGCGGGGCTGGCCGACGCCGTCATTGCGGGCGGCGCCGACACCTTCGCCGACATGCCCCTGAACGGCTTTCACGCCCTGGGCGTGCTCGCGGGCGAGCGCACGCGTCCCCTGACGGACCATCGTCCCGGCATCACGATCGGCGAGGGCGCAGGCCTGATGCTTCTCACCCGCCGTCCCTCGGCCGTGAAGCTTTCGGGCTGGGGCGAGAGTTCCGACGGTCACCACATGTCGAGCCCCGAACCCGAGGGCAGGGGCGCCGAGGCGGCCGTGCGCGGCGCGCTCTCGCGTGCGGGCCTCACGCCCGACGACATCGTCTACGTGAATCTTCACGGCACTGGCACGGGGCAGAACGACGCCTCCGAGCTTGCCGCCATGAACCGCGTCTTCGGCGGGTGCACCGCCATGTCGTCCACCAAGACCTATACGGGCCATACGCTCGGCGCCGCAGGCGTCACCGACGCGGGGCTGCTCGTGCTCGGACTGATGCACGGGGGCCTGAAGCTCCCCGCCCAGTTCTCCGAAGGCCAGACGCCCGACGAGACGCTTCCGCTCTCGGGCGTGTTGCGCGAACCCGCGCTCATTGCGCCCGGCCCCGTCATGAGCACGAACCTCGCCTTCGGCGGCAGCAACACGGCCCTCATCTTCGAACCGACTTCCTGAACGGCACGAATCCATGTCTGAAACCACCCAAACCGAATTTCTTGATCCGGAAAGCTATCTCCCGCACAGGAAGCCCATGTGCGTCATCACCCGCGTCGTCAGCGTGGGCGAGGCGGACGTCACGACCGAGGCGGATCTGGACGCCGACGGCGTCTTCGCCACCCACTGGCGTCCCGATGGAGAGCTGCCCGAAGCCTTCTTCCTCGAGGTGATGGCCCAGACGATCGGCATCTGGTCGCACGTGCACGACGATCTTACCGTCATGCCCGTGGACGACAGGAAGGCCGACGCGGGGCTCCTGCTTTCGGTGCGCGGCATCAGGATCGAGCGTTGCGTCAGGAGAGGCGAGGGCACTCTCGTCTGCACCATGTCGAAGATGATGCTCGACGACCGTCTCGCGGTCTTCGAGGGCACGGTCTCGTGCAACGGCGAAGCCGTCGCTTCGGGACACCTCACCGTCTTCCAGCCGCTGGAGAGCGAAATCGACTCGCTTCTCGCCGTCTGACGGCATAATTCACCCTCATACTGAAAGTCAATTCAAAAACGGATCATGACCGACTACAAGAAAACCGTTCTCATCACAGGCGCCTCGCGCGGCATCGGACGCGCGTGCGCGGTCGAGCTCGCCCGCACGGGGCACGCGCTCGTTCTCAACAGCCGCAGGCCGTCCGCCGAGATGGACGAGACCGTCCGCCTCTGCGAAGAGGCGGGTGCAGAGGTTCGCACGCTCTTCTTCGACGTGGGCTCGACCGAGGCCGCCCGCACGGCGATCGAGGCCGACATCGCGGCCAACGGCGCCTACTGGGGCGTCGTCCTCAACGCAGGCGTCACCTGCGACAACGCCTTCCCCGCACTTGAGGAGGAGGACTGGAAGCGCGTGATCGACGTCGACCTCAACGGCTTCTACAACGTCATCCATCCCGCCGTCATGCCGATGGTCAGGGCCCGCAAGGGCGGTCGCATCGTCACGATGTCGTCGGTTTCGGGCGTCACGGGCAACCGCGGCCAGACCAACTACAGCGCCGCCAAGGCGGGTCTCATCGGCGCCTCGAAGGCGCTCGCCGTCGAGCTCGCCAAGCGCCGCATCACGGTCAACTGCGTCGCGCCCGGCCTCATCGACACGGGCATGGTCGACATGAACGAAATCGCCCGCGAGCACGCGATGACGATGATTCCGATGCAGCGCATCGGCACCCCGGAGGAAGTGGCGGCCGTCGTCGGCTTCCTCATGGACGAGCGTGCGTCCTACATCACGCGCCAAGTCATCAACGTCAACGGAGGCATGATCTGATGCGCAGAGTCGTAGTCACCGGCATGGGCGGCGTCACGTCGCTCGGCCAGAACTGGGAAACGGTCAAGGCGGGGCTTCTCGCCCACAGGAACGCGGTGCGCCGCATGCACGAATGGGACGATATCGAGGGCCTCAACGCCAGGCTTGGCGCGCCCGTCCTCGACTTCAGGCTGCCCGAACACTACACGCGCAAGCGCATCCGCTCGATGGGCCGCGTTTCGCTCCTTTCGACTCGCGCGACCGAGCTCGCCCTCGAGCAGGCAGGCCTCATCGACGATCCTGTCATCAAGAGCGGCCGCACCGGCATCGCCTACGGTTCCTGCACGGGCAGCACCCGCGCCGTTGCCGACTTCGGCGAGATGATCGTCAACCGCAACACGCGCGGCATCACCGCCACGACCTACGTGCAGATGATGCCGCACACCACGGCCGTCAACACGGGCCTCTTCTTCGGCATCACCGGCCGCGTCATCCCGACACCGAGCGCCTGCACGTCGGGCTCCCAGGCGATCGGCTACGCCTGGGAGGCCATCCGCCACGGCTATCAGGACGTCATGGTGGCGGGCGGCGCCGAAGAGCTCTGCCCCTCCGAGGTCGCGGTCTTCGACACGCTCTTTGCTGCCAGCACCCGCAACGACGAGCCCGAGCTCACGCCGCGTCCCTTCGACGCCAACCGTGACGGCCTCGTGATCGGCGAAGGCGCTTGCACGCTCGTGCTCGAGGAGCTCGAGCACGCCCGCGCCCGCGGCGCCAGGATCCACGCCGAACTCGTCGGCTTTGCGACGAACTGTGACGCCACCCACATCACGCAGCCCAACAGCAAAACCATGCGCATCTGCATGGAGGAGGCGCTCAGGACCGCAGGCCTCGCACCCTCCGACATCGGCTACCTGTCCGCCCACGGCACCGCCACCTCGCGCGGCGACTGCGCCGAGTCGAACGCCACGGCGTCGCTATTCGGCAACAGGACGCCCGTCTCATCCCTCAAGAGCTTCTTCGGCCACACGCTCGGCGCCTGCGGTTCGATCGAGGCCTGGCTTGCCATCGAGATGATGCGCGAAGGCTGGTTCAGCCCGACCATCAACCTCACCGACATTGATCCCGAATGCGGCGAACTCGATTACATCACGGGCACGGAGCGCAGGATCGACACCGAGTTCGTCCAGAGCAACAACTTCGCCTTCGGCGGCATCAATACGTCGCTCATCTTCAAGCGAATGTAAGCCGAAATCCAAACCGAAAAACAAAAGGGGCGTCCGGACGGACGCCCCTTTTTGGCTGTACGGCTCTCACCTGCGGGGAGGCGGCCGAACGCAACGCTCAGAGCATCAGCTCCTTCCTGAGCCACTCGGTGACGAGCGCCTGAGCTCGTTCGCCGTCCTCGGCGCGCAGGGCGTTGAGCACCTGTTTGTCAAGGGTCAGCATGTCCGAGTACCAGCTGTCCTCGAGTTCGTCCGCGCGGCTTTCGAGATAGTTCATCGTGTGAAGGAGGAGCGAGGTCGCAAAGACCTGCAGCACGCGGTTGCCGCTTCCCTTGAAGACGGTCTCCCAGAACTGCGAGTGGAACTTTAGCGCGGCACGACGGAATTCGATGCAGCCCTCCATGTTCGTGACGATCGAGGAGAGCGCGCCGAACTGAGCGGGCGGCAGACGCCTGACGGCAAGCGAGATGAGACCCGTGTCGAAGAGACGACGAGCCTCGTTGAGTTCATAGGCATCGAAGTTCCCGATCTTGAGATGGGACTCGATCTGGCGGGAGATGTCGTCGGGACCGGGCTCCGCAAAGGAGATGCCGCGCTTTTGCGTGCGCGTGACGATGCCCATCTGCGTCATGACGTCGAGCGCCTGACGTACGTGGTAGCGCGAAACATTGAAACGGTCGGCGAGACCCGCTTCCGTGTCGGGTTCTGCGCCCGCCCTCGACTGCTTGAGCAGGTGGGCGTGTATGGAGCGGAACAGGCTCTCTTCATCCATGGCTGGCTGACTTGTGGGGGATGGTCAAGGGCGGCCTTCGGACGCTGCCGGGCCGCCTCGGTTGTAAATATTGTCGACAATTATAGCGGTCTCGGGCGGTTTTTGAGCCTTAAACGCTGTCTGAACCCCGCCAAGGAGGCTGTATACGCCGTATTTTCGCCTAGAGACGACTTTTCTTCAACAGGAAGGGTAAGTCCTAATAAAGGCGCTTGTCGACTGCGGCACAGTCGTTTCCGAGAACTTAAACAAACTTTGTGCTGAAAATTCTCTGTATATTGTTTGTTGTTCTCTTTGAATTGTCGACAATATGTACTATGATGGCGCCATCGAGATCGAAAATGTCGGACGAGAGGAAAGTGTGACGACAAAACGACTCGACCAAATCGACCAATAGACATTAGGACCATTCAAGGAGAAAACAATGTCCAACGAAGACAGCAAGAGCCGTTCCGGCCGCTTCGATCTTCCCGCCAACGAACTCGTGGAAGCCTTCAACGCCACGATCACGTTCGAGCAGCGCGTCTGCCCGTTCGACATTCAGGACAGCAAGGTGCACGCCACGATGCTCGCCCGTCAGAACATCATCAGCACCGAGGATGCCGAAGCGATCTGCCGCGGCCTTGACCAGGTTGCCGAGGAAATCCGCGCCGGCAAGTTCGTCTTCTCCATCAAGGACGAAGACATCCACATGGCCATCGAGAAGCGCATGACGGAAATCGTCGGCCCGGCCGGCGGCCGTCTGCACACGGGTCGCAGCCGCAACGACCAGACGACGACCTCCACGAAGATGTACCTCCGCCATGAAATCCGCGAAGTCCAGAAGGCGATCCGCGAGCTTCAGGCCGTCTTCGTCAAGACCGCCCGCGCCAACATCGACGTGATCATGCCGGGCTACACGCACATGCAGACGGGCCAGCCGATCCTCTTCTCCCACTGGATGATGGCCTTCTTCTGGATGCTCGAACGCGACTTCACGCGCTTCTCCGACCTCTACAAGCGCATGGGTCGCTGCCCGCTCGGCTCCGCCGCCCTCGCCGGCACCGACTTCCCGATCGACCGCGACTTCACGGCTGAAAACCTCGGCTTCGACGGTCCGACGGAAAACTCCATCGACGCCGTCTCCGACCGCGACCACATGGTCGAGTTCAATGCGGCCGCCGCCATGTGCTACATGCACCTCTCGCGCCTCTCCGAAGAACTCGTAACGTTCTCCACGCAGGACTTCAAGTTCATCGAACTCTCCGACGACTTCTGCACCGGCAGCTCGATCATGCCGCAGAAGAAGAACCCCGACATCGCCGAGAAGATCCGCGGCAAGACGGGCCGCATGTACGGCAACCTCATGGCCATCCTCACGATCATGAAGGGCATCCCGCTCGCCTACAACACCGACCTTTCCGAAGACAAGGAACAGGTGTTCGACAGCGTCGACACGCTGCTTCAGTCCCTCGCCATCATGACTCCGATGGTCGAGAAGATGCGCGTCAACGGCGAGAAGACCCGCGCCAACGCCGACCTCGGCTACGCCAACGCCACCGACCTGGCCGACTACCTCGCCAAGAAGGGCATGCCGTTCCGCGAAGCCCATCACGTCGTCGGCGCCATGGTCAACTACGGCATCAAGCACGCCAAGCGCCTCGACGACTTCACGATGGACGAATACAGGCAGTTCTCCGACAAGATCGAAGAGGACATCCGCCACGAGATCAGTCTCGAGACCTGCGTCCGCGCCCGCAAGAGCTACGGCGGCACGGCTCCCGACATGGTCGCCGTCCAGCTTGAGCGCGCCGACGCCGTCCTTGAAGCCGAAGGCCGCATCCTCGGTCTCTAAGCTTCTGATCTGACGATCACTCCGATCGGGCCGTCCGGTTCACTGCTGTCAACCGAACCGGACGGCCCGACTTTTTCCCCATTCCTCGCATCCAACCCCTTGACTCAGGACCATCATCATGGAAATGGATCTGAACTTCTGGCTCCAGCTCATCACTGTGGCCGTGTGCATCGGCATTGGCGGCCGCTTCGGCGGTCTCGGCCTCGGCGCAGCAGGCGGCTTCGGCGTCTGCATTCTCGTGCTTCTCTTCGGCCTCAAGCCGAGCTCTCCTCCCGTCTCCACGATTCTCATCATCGTGGCCGTCATCTCCTGCACGTCCGTGCTGCAGGGCGCAGGCGGCCTTGACATCATGGTGAAGGTCGCCGAGCGCATGCTCAGGAAGTGGCCGCGCGCCATTACCTTCGTGGCGCCCTTCGTCTGCTCCTTCTTCGTCATCTTCGTGGGCACGGCCTACGTCGCCTTCGCCGTTTATCCCGTCGTCGCCGAAGTGGCCACCCAGGCCCGCGTCCGACCCGAGCGTCCGATCGCCGCATCCGTGATCTCCGCCGGCATTGCAGTCGTCGCCTCGCCGATGTCCGCCGCCACGGCCGCCATGGTCGCCTCGCTCTCTCCGTTCAACCTCGGCGTCATCGACGTTCTGATGATCTCGGTCCCCGCCTTCGTCGTCGCCACGGCCGCCACCTGCCTGTGCGTCTACTGGAAGGGCTGCGAACTTGAGGACGATCCCGAATTCAAGCGCCGCGTTGCCGCTGGCGAATTCCAGAAACTCGTCATCAAGCGTGACGATTCCAAGCTCGAGATTCCTGCCAGCGTGCGCAACTCCGTGCTGATCTTCGCGCTCGGCGTCGCCACCGTGCTCTTCTTCGGCTTCAACAAGGAACTCCTCCCGACCTGGACCAGCGCCGCCGGCAAGGTTTCGACCCTCCCGATTCCGTCGCTCATCCAGATGGTGATGCTCGCCTGCGCGCTCTTCATCATCCTCGTCTGCAAGGTCCCGTCCAACAAGTTCGCCGACGGTTCCGTCTTCCGCGCCGGTCTCATCGGTGTCGTGGGCGTGTTCGGCATCTCTTGGCTTACCGGCACCTTCTTTGACGCCTACAGCCCGCAGTTCATCGCGCTCTTCAAGACGATGGCCGAGTCCACGCCGCTTCTCTTCGGCGTCGTGCTCTTCCTCTTCTCCGCGGTGATCCTGAGCCCGTCCGCCACCGTCGTCGCCCTCATGCCTCTGGGCGCCGCCATCGGCATCGACCCGCTCTTCCTCGTGGCCCTCTATCCGGCCACCTGCGGTGACTTCCTCATCCCGGGCGGCGCGCAGATCGGCTGCTGCTCCTTCGACCGAACCGGCACGACCCGCCTGGGCACCTGGGTTCTCAACCACTCCTACATGCGTGCCGGTCTCGTGCACGTCATCACGGGCGTGGCCACCGGCTGCCTCATCTACTCGGTGATCTGATCCTCTCTGAAAGTCCGGCTTCTCTTCGGGTTCTCCGCCCAGCTTGTTTGTCCCAAGCTTCCTATGTCGGGGCGGAGGGCTCGGAGAGGAGACGGCATCTTCAGCAGAAAAACGAAAAGGCTCTCCACTGTGGATGGCCTTTTCGCTTTTTTGACGCCGGGTCTTCAAACGCGCTCAACGGTCGTCAAGCCGTCTGAAGCACGGAATGCAGTAGTCCTTGCCGCCCAGGCGCCTCGAGCGGCTTTCCATCACGGCCTCGCCGCAGCACGCGCAGATGACGCTCGCCATGATGCGGGCGCGGGCGGGTGCGGGATCGGAGACCTCCTCGACGCGGAAGACCTCCTCGAAGGGCGCATTGAGAATGCGCTCGATCATTTCGGCGTGAAGGCCCTCGTGGCGGGCCTTCTGCTCGGGCGTCATCGGAGCGCCCGAGAAGGCGAGGGTCTTGAGGACACGGGATTCCTCGGACTCGCTTCGGGTCATGAGGCGGGAGACGTTGACGAGGCGGACGGCGCGGTCGTCGCTTCGACGCCAGAAGGTGAAGGCCACCTTGCCGTAGTCGCAATGGATGAGGTTGCCCTTGCCGAAGGTGCAGCTGACGAGCGCGCCGACATCGACGAGGAGATCGATTTCATCTTCCACAGGGCGGGGCTTCTTCGCAACGGCGAGCTCTGCGTAGTGCTTTCGGCCGTGGTCTCGGGCCTCATGGTCGCGCTCTGCGTTCTGGAGGAGTCGACGGGCGTGCATGCCGACTTCGTCAACAGCATGCTGCTGGTGGCGGCTGTCGGCCTCATCGTGCTTTCGACCGTCTTCCTTTCGCTTGAGATCCGCCTTTCGCTCAAGGCCATCAAGGTGGTCGTCTCGAAGCTTCCGCCCGTGGACGAGGCCTTTGACGATGCGGCTGCGGCAAGGGCCGCTCAGGCCGTGGAGGCGCGGCACCAGTCCCATATGCTCAACGAAGCGAGACACGCTTCGGAAGGAAGGGTTCCGCACGAGGTCAGGAAGGTTGAGGAGAAGCGTTGAGCGGCAGGAGACTTTCTTCCTGTCGTGTCATTGCTTTGCCTTCGTCGATATAATTAATTAGCCCGAATTTTGAACGAGACTTTCGGAAGCTCTTCAAAAACCCCCGTGCCAAGCCGGATGGAACAAAAATGTTCTGTTC
>ONZU01001266.1_pt1 | contig 14583 bp, 5 predicted proteins | sample 1671161 | NCBI WGS metagenome assembly ONZU01 (sample SAMN06348128, study PRJEB24527) | human gut metagenome | biome: human gut; feature: ankylosing spondylitis patient; material: feces | host: Homo sapiens | place: China | collected 2015-10
ACAGTGTTTTTGAATCGCTCCCACAGTGTTTTTGTTTTTCTCCCTCAGTGTTTTTGTTTTTCTCCCTCAGTGTTTTTAGAATGAAACATTGAAACTAAAAATGAAACATAAAAGTCGTATGTTTCAGCCTTCAAAAGTATTGATAATCAATAAGTTAAAACATAAAAATGAAACATGAAAGCAAAAAACATCGTAGGTAAAATATACGTAAGCCCAATGCCTATTTAGGGCGTTCTGAAACATTTTGTAGAGGCTTTTAAACTGCAATTTGTCGACCTAATTGGGGGGCGCGTCCTAACCTGGGGGCGACGCGTCCCCCCAATTAGGCAGATAAACTGCAGTTTATGAGTTTAATAAGTTTATGAGTTTAATAAGTTTATGGGTTACTCGTATAATATTAATCTTCCTCTACCTTCTTTCTAATTTCGGGAAAATGTTCTAAAATAGTGTTGAGTGCTGCGAGGTTGCGGTCTGTTTGGCCTTTAAAGTTCCTCGTTTTGAGCGAAAGCTCTTTGGGCTTTCCTAAGCCACGCGGTTTGTTGCGTCCAAACGGAACGGGAATGACGGGTGTGCCTTGTGCTACGCAGGCTGCCCAAAACCAAATGTCGTCGACTGTAGGAGCCAGACGCGTAAAGAGATCAACATCGAGCATATCGGCTTTTAGAGCGTGAGGCGGATATAGCACACCTGCCACGCCCGTTTGTAAATTAAGAAAACCACGGTGAATGCGTTTGAACACAAAGTCGTACCAACGGTATTTCTTCCATTGTCGGTATGGCGCTCCGAGTTTAATGCGTTTAGCGCGATGAGCGAGTACGGCATCAGGATATTGTGCGTGAAGACGCAGGAGGTCGCGTAGGAGGTGGCGGTGGTAAGCGATGTCGTCGTCGACGGTCACGATGATCGCTTCGGGAAAGTCGTGGAGAGCGGGTACGAGTTTGCGATACGAACGAATGTCGGTGGGGTAGTCACGTACCTCGAAAATGGGCGATTTGTTTGCTAACTGCCTTACACCGTCGAGTAGTTGCTCTTGTCCTTCGAACTGTGAAAGCGTAAGGTAAAGCACCAATTTGTCGGGCAGTACAGAACCATTTAATAAGTATTGTACAGCCTGTTCGGCATAACCGATGGCAGCAGGGAATGATGTCATCGATACGACCACCTGTGTTTTGTTATCTGTCATAATGATATGAGTCTTTTACTCGCTTACGTCGTTTAAGTCATACTGCGTGAAGTAGTCGTCTTTCACTTCACGTTGTGTGCCACTGGCGCGGCCGCGTGTTTGCTTCTCACAGAACTCTTCGTACGACCTTACGGCATAATGATTGATGCGTATAATGTCCTGTTGTGGCTCGCGTTGGTGAAAATTACGTGTAATGCGTTGGCCATGAGAGTCGGCTGCGTAACCGTCAATCTTTGCGGCTTCGTGACAACCTATCATGCCATACACGCGGCGAGGATTGACGATGCTCTTCACGTGGCGATTTAAGGGGTGCTCAGGGAGTGAGTGACGCGTGAAGCGTTGCATTACGCCCCCTTCGGTGTGTGTGCGTTGGCCGTTGCTGCCATAAATGAGCCAATTGACTTCGACGGCTGCAAACTGTTCAAAGCGGTTGAGGAAAGCGGGTATCGAAGCGTCTTTGACGGGTACGATAAACTCGTCCAGATCGATAAAGGCTATCCAGCGGGCTTCGTAGCGGTGGTGTGCCAAGCAATGGTCGTAGGCGGCCAACTGTCGGCGGTAGCCAGGCCAAGGTTGGTAGATGACGATGCCCTGCTCTATGTAAGGCTTTAGTAATGCTTGTGTGCCGTCGGTGCTCTCATTGTTGTAGATGTAGAAGCGTTCTACCCCTTGCCGGCGGTGCCACTCTATCCATTCAGTAAAGTAAGGTCCTTCGTTCTTGGCAATGGCACATACGGCAAGGTGTACTTCAGGCGACTGCGTGTTGTGCTTCAATTCGTGCTTGAGTTTGAGAGCATTTATCAGTCCAAACCTTAAGATGCCTCGCCAGCGATTGCGTGTCATTTTGTGAGGTATGAGTCCTGCAATGATTTCAGCTGCTACTTTGTTCAAGGGGGGGGGAGAGTTTTTTGGGTTAGAGAGTTAGAGGGTTAGTGGGTTAAAAGGTTAGTGGGTTATTGGGTTAGAAGGTTAAAAAGTTAGTTTTGGAAACTCATCTTTTAAACTAACTTTTTAAGGGTGGTTCTAATAATTCTGAAATAGGGATTTGTGCGCTATCGGAAGTGTATTTTTGAAAGTTTGTGAGGGAGTATAGCGGGCTATGTGACCGAACAAACTTTCAAAAAGACACTTTCGAGAGCGCACAAATTACATTTCAGAATAGCAGAACTCTAAAAACAGAATTTTTAGAACCACCCTTAACCTTCTACCCCCTCAAACTAACCTCCTAATTTCCAGTCTATCCCTTCTCGAACGACGATTGTTCGGGCAGTATATGTCTGAAAGCTTTGTCGAGTTGTTGCATCACTTGATCATAGTGATGAATGTGGACGTTGTCGTTCAAGCAGATGAGCGTGTACTTCTGTTCGTAAATGGCCTTGATAGCTTGTTTAGAGCGTATCATGAGGGGAAACATCTTCGTGTCGCGATACGTATTATAAGGTGTGAAGTTGCCCTGACAGATTTGCCACGTGCGGAAGAGTTCGGGCGTAAAGTCCGTTAACGAACGGAAACGGTTGTGTGACGTTTCGGTCAATTCCTCACCAGCGGCTTTCCATACGTCATCGAATGTGCTCTTGAGGTAAGGCTGTGCATTGTGAGGCACGCGCAGTGTGATGAACTTACTGTAGAAGTGGAGTAGATAGTTCCAACGCGCCTTCATACCGTAGCTCTTGTCATACCACTTGTCGTGGTGTTGTGATAGCACCTTTTTCTTGTCGAAGTGGCGATTGATGAGCCGAATATTGTTCTTAATGCGTTTGTACCATTGCGACCATGAAGGGTTGTAGGAGAAGACGGCGATGTCGCACGGCAGTCCGTTCTGGAAGAAACGTTCGGGGCTGACGTGGTTGATAATATAGAAGTCGTCGTTGAAGTAAACAAAATGGTCGGCCAATCCCGCTATTCGATGAATGTAACGTTCAATTACGGCAGAGTTGTAAACGGGTAGAAACTCTTCTGGAATAATGTCTTTGTGGTTAACAAGGTGAATTTTAGGGTTCGACTCATCTAACCACTCAGGCTTTTGCCCGTCGGTTATAAAATGTATTTTGCGCACCCAGGGGGCGAATTGTTCTACCCCTCGAAACCAATATTTTAAGAAGCCGTAGTCGCGGAAGCGAGCATCACAGACCCCATTCTTTGTGTTATTTTTGTTGCCTGAATATTTTGAAAATTTGGCTTGCCACGTAGGGTCGTTCATGTCGACCCATGTTATTACAAAGTCAATATCCATATATTGTTATCAATATTCGGTTGTCATTTATAAAAAGCGAGTGTGCAAAGTTATGCAAAAGTTTTGGGAATGAGCTAATATGCAAATGTGAGAATGTGCAAATGGTTGCCTTTGTACGCGCAGTTATAAAAAACATTACGTTATTCTCACATTTGTACATTAACTACGCACTTCCTCCATTCTGTGCAGTTGGTGTCGGTCAAACTGCATGATGATTTTGTGCAGCTGTGTGCCTTGGCGCAAGGCCTCGACGCGAGGTGCTTGGGCGTAAGCGTTGATTTGCGTGACGGCCTCGTCCCATTGCTTTTGTGCGGTGGCTTCGGTGTCGCCTTTGTGCAATAGTTTGAGTTCGAGAATGTAGCTATGCTTTGTAGCGTAGTGCGTCAAGTCGGGTAGGAGGAAGAAGTCGCAAAAGCCGTGATTCAACTCCAACTCAGGCGCGGTGTAATAATAAGCGTTGAGATTGAGGTAAGCCATAAAGAAGCCTTGTAGGTTGCGTTCCGCCTCAATGCCGTCGCGCACAGACGATACTTTGGCATAGGCTTCAGCCATGTAGTTGAGTGCATCTTGCCACTTGCCTTGGAGTGCCATGTAAGTGAAGAGTACAGAGATCTCGTTGAGATTGATGTGGTTGACCTCTTGGTATTCCTCTAACAGAAAACCATAGTACTGCTTGCGCACGTTGTTATTGGGGATGCTGAGCACCAGCAAACTGCCCAACGTATCTTTAATGGTGAGCATGCCGTAGTAGAACAAGAGACTTGGAAAAATGTCAGGGTTGGTGATTTGGTGTGCGGGGAAAGTCTCGTAGAGGTTGCAAGTAATCTCTCCTGTTTCGGCAATGGTGCGAATGACGCCTTTGCGGTCACCGTCGAGTTTGTCGAGTTGCAAGAGACGCTTCATCTTGTTATAGTCCGTCTTGGTGTTCGGGTCGATCATCTCCTTTGGCCCTTCGCCACGGCTGATATAGTTGCGTAGGTAGTAGAGGACCATATCGCAGTTGAACACGCGGCTTTGCGTGTGGAGTGCATCTTCTGAGAAGCAGTAATTGTCGTACCAAGGCTTCATCTCGTCAATCACAGCCTCAATGTTGCAGCTTGGGCGAATGGCACCCGAAGCTTTGTAATAACTGAAGAGAGCATGTACGTCCTCAGTTGAAAAACCGAGCATTTGGTTAAACTCAGGTTTCGTAGAGATGTGCCAACCAATGTTGAAGCCGCTGGTCACGTCGTCGAGCGTAACAGGACTTACGCCTGTGATGAAGATACGGTCAAATGCCCCCTTGAACTTCTTAAAAATGTCGCGATAAAAGCCTTCGGCATGGGTAATGCTCCAATATACGTCCTCACCCTGCTCGTTGAGCACGGTGTTGGTAAAGTTGTCGTACTCATCGATGATGAGGTAAAGGGAATAACCTAAAGTTTGTGCCTTTCGTGATATGATGCTTAATTTTGAACCAGCATCATTTGAATCATAAAATTCTTTTTTGCATGATTCAGGATAGTAAGTATCATACAAGAACATAAAATCGTTGAGAGCAATGCAACAATATTCGTTGAATTTCTCCTCTAACTTTTCTATCTTTCCTCCCACTTGTGAGAAGTCAAGGTGCAGTACTTGATAGCGTCCTTGATTAGGCGTGGGGTGTTGGCCAATCCACAGTTTACCAAACCACTGCTCAAATTTATCCTTTGTGCGGCAGTCGTAGTAGGCGTGAAGCATGCCTAAGAAGAGGCTCTTGCCAAAGCGTCGTGGACGTATGAAGAAAAGATTGCGTGCCTCGTTCTCGAGCATGGGAATGTACATGGTCTTGTCCACGTAATATATGTTCTCCTCAACGATTGTGACGAAGTTCGACACACCATAAGGCAGTTCTTTTATAGCTTGATGCTTCATAATGAGATTGTTTTGCTGCAAATGTACGATATTTATTTAATGTGCAAATGCTTTGTTAATGTGCAAATGCCTTGTGAATGTGCAAATGTGAGAATGTGCAAATGTGCAAATGGTTGCCTTTATTTACTGAGTTATAGATTGAAGACTAAGTAAGTGTTCATAAGAACTCAGTAAGTAAAGGCAACCATTTGCACATTTGCACATTCTCACATTTGCACATTAACCAGTTACGGCATCGTCACCTTGTTCACCGTTTTGCTCTCGTCGGTGCGCGCTTCGACTACGTAGATGCCTTGTGGCAGTTTGAGACGGAGCGAAGAGGTGAAAGGCTTCATCTGGTAAAGCACACGGCCAGCGGCATCGACCACTTCGACGTGCGTCAAAGGGTGAGCGGGTGAGGAGGTGATGACGAGGTGCTGATTGTCAACTTGAATTAGAGGACGCGTGAGCGAAGCCAAGTCGTCAGGCGTAGGTTCGGCCGAAGACAAGATGTAGTAACGACCTACTGCATTGCCTGACACCTCCAACGATACGCTATCCGTCTTTGCTCCCGTACTGAGCGTGAGCGGTGTGACGAGTCCCGTTTGTTCGTCGAGTAGCGAGAGCGTTTCGTTGAACTCATTCAGCCCCGTGAAGGTGAGGCGCGTCGGTGCATCACTATTGCTCAGAATGCCTAAGGGAACGCGGAACATCGTGTGGCGACGGTTGATTGTGCTGGCCTGCGTGCCCGCCAAGGTATAAACCGTTGGCACATCGGCCAAAGCATTGTCAACGAGCGCTTCGAGGTCTTCAGACGGTTGGTAGTCGTTGTTGGCCTCGGTGTCTTTCACAACAATAGCTTCACTTCGCAGTCCACCTCGAGCGGCACGAATGCGCAAGGTGCGTAGCGAACCACCTAACGGTTGGCGGCGAGCCGGAGCGCGTAGGGTGCTACCTACGGCCTTGGCACTCGTCATCATGTCTGCCGTAAAGCGGAGCGAGAGACTACCCGTGGGTTGAGCAGCTTTCACAAAGAAACCTTGACCTGGAGCGAGGACGCCTTGAGCCGTTGTGGCCGTGGCATCATTGACAGTTATCCACTGCTTATCGTCAGCATTCTGCATCACGCCCAACTGTCCGTCAGCCGTGAGCAGCCAATACTTCCTACCGTCGAGCACAAGGTCATTCGTAACGAAGAACTGGTTCATGTCGAGTCCGCATGTAAATGGGTTGCTCACTAAGAAGTAAGCGTTAGCCTTGTTCTTATTCGTGAGCGTCTGCGTAATCGTGTGACTCGCCTCGTTCAGCTGGTCAGCGATGAGACGATGACTCTTCGTGCGGTCAACAGTGTACTCCTTACCATCAGTAGCTTGCGCCGTAGTGTAGTAACCAAATTTGGTGTCCTCCTTCGGCAGGCGGAAGAGCGACTGCGTATAAGTACTTGAAGCACCCTTTGCATTCACCTTCACCGAGAAACCACCTACGCCATAAGGCTCTTGCACGTCGTTAAAGGTTTTGCTCCATGCAATGGCTTGGTAAACGTCCTTCTTCTTAACGTTAGCCTGTATCGGTGCGTTGGCCGAGTAAGGGTCAAGGTAGTAGAGCCAGGAGTTGGCCTTGTCCCAACTGCGTTGGTAAACGGCTGGCGCAAAGCGGTTGTAGTCAGTCGTGTTGAACGTTACGTTGTCGAAGTAAGGCGTGAGTTGTTGCGCATTGTCAGTGGGCGCGTACCAATCGCCTGCATAGGTATGCTGCAAGGGCGAACCTAAGGTGTACCAACGGCCAGGAGTGAGCGCGTATTCTACCCACGCTTGCGTATAGGTCAAGCGTTCGGGGTGGAGGAGTTCGCTGCCCGATTGCAACACAAGGTTGTTCGCCTGATAGGTTTTGTAGCGACTGCAAGGGTTGAAGCCGCCCTCCGTAGCTTGCTTTTGCGTCAAGAGGTGGTACTCAATGTCGGGCGTAGCAGTGCGCTGATCGCCTTCGTGTTCGATGAAGTGAACAAAACTATCGCCCTCCGCGCTGCTGTGATCCGTAGCGTAGAGCAAGGGACCATCCGCCTGTGGCGTAACGATCACGTTGGTGTGCGACATTGGGGCAAAGCCTTGTGCCGTACCATTCTTCGCATTTGTCACGTAGTCGGGGGCATCGGTCGCATCGCGAAGCAGTTCCGTGCGATCGGCACGTGCCCAGTTGGCATCGTTCGTCCAGTCCGTATTACTTGCAGCACCAGTCCATACTTCATACTGCGGTACGATGATGAGGTCGAACATGAGTGTACCGTCGCAAGCCGTTGACACTGTAGCATCTTTAGCGGCAAAGCGTTCGCGGAAGTCAATGCGCAGCGTATAAGTATAACCCTCGCGCGGATTGAAGTTGTTGAGGAAGTAAATGTCGGCATGCGCCTCCGTTGGGTTAGCCGTGAGGGCTTCAAACTCCTTCACATGTCCCACAGTGCGGAATCCTTCCACCTTGTTGCCAGCAAAGGTCTTGTACACCTCCATGGCAGGGTCGTTGGTGGCAGTGATGTAGACATCTCCCAGGTCGCTATCAGAGGGGAGAATGTGTTGCATACCCAATGCTCCATCGGTGATTGTAACCATCCTGCGTAGGGGGATTCGCAGCACGTTTTTGGGGGCGGTTCTGGCAATCTGTTCTCTCACCTCGCTTACGGCTGCCAGACTGGTACGTATAGGCACGTTCGTTAAGTGGTCGGGGTAAGTGTCAGTCGCCCCATTCAGTCCGTCAAAGAGCTGTGGTGCTTGGCCACTGACCAAGATACTGATTCGTTCAGGGTCGTAGCAGTACTGCACGTTGCCGTCGGCATTGGTATGGTCAATAGGAATGACTGTAACGTACTCTATCTCTCCTTTAGGCGTAGCCACAGGTATGAATACGTTACACGTATTGTTGAGCAAGAGCAAAGGTGCCACACTGTTTGATGTATTCTGTGTGAGTTGCAGGAGCACGTCAATGATCGGTTGCGTCAAGACGAACGCTTCGTCACTTTGAGGTTTCGCTGTCGCTACAGTCGTAGCCGTAGGGTAGAAGTGGCGGAACGTCATCAACGCTTCGCGCAGCGTGATTTCGGTCGATATGGGGGCTTCGTGCTTGTCGATAACTCGCCACGTACGGTTGGCCGTATTGACATATATCTGTGTGAAAGCTCCAGCCACGTAATCGCGCCACCAGTCGTATTGTGTCAAGCGTTCAGGCTCTGTGCCGTTGTCGGCCGTGCCATTTTGCTTCACGCTGAGTGCCACACTCTTGCCCGCACAAGTTTGTACTTCATTGTCGATAGCCGTATCGTCATCACCGTCTTCCACTACGGTAATGGCAGACCCCGTACGGAAAGTGCTCATAATGCAGCAGTCCGTACCCAGTTCGAAGGCATTGACTGCATTGTTAATCGTAATAGGGTCGGACGAGAAGCGCGGCTTAAACAGAATGTAATATTCGTGTCTCGGCTGAAGATTTGCCCCCTTAAACTTATCGCTAATGATAAAGTGGCGATCACCCGCACCAGATGTTTCCTTAAAGCGTTGCGCATTCATGCCATGCAGTGCCTTGGCATAGTCGTAGGGCGGCAGTAAGGCATCGTTATTAAAGTGAGTGGTGAACTCAATGTAGCGGAAAGCACGTTCCGGACCTGTTGTCACCGCAGGGTCGCCCACTAAGGCCGTGGTAAAGGCGCGCCTTACGTCGGTGGTAGAAGGAGTGTAGTTAGAGGGGTCGGTGGCTTTAGCCGTCAACTCTTTGTCGTAGAGGGCCTTGTCGAGTAGGCAGTACCACATATTGGGGTTGCCGTTGGCCAAGTCCTCATTCTCGGTCAAGTCCAATTGTTGCAAAATCACATCAAAGTCGGCCGTCATCTTAGCCAATGTAATCTGTTGACTACAAACAGGCGTGCTGCGCTCCAACTGCACAGAAGGCTTGAGTGAGAATACTTCAATATCGTCAATCAAGATGTCGCCACCGCGCGTGTTGGTACAAGCATTGTCAATCGTCAAGCGATATCGTGTGTAGGGGATAGTACTCTTGTTGATAAAGCTGAAGAACACTTGTTGCCATAGACCGATGCCTTTGTTATCGATGTTGTTATTAATCGTTTTGCCTGTGCGATCACGTGCTTGACCTAAGATAGCACCGGGGCAGTAACTATAGAGCGTGTTGACATCGCCACTCTCGGTAATGCCTTCTACGCGGAACACTACGTTGGCGGGCGACTCCTGGTCGCGGTCGGGGCTACTCATCCAAGCCGACACGTAAAGGCGCGAACCCGTACAGGCCTGACCTGAAAAGTCGATTGAAGCTACCTGGCCCGGAAGGTCGGAAGCATCGATGTAGAGAAAGGCTGCGTTAGTGTCATCGTAGGCACCTTGGATATAGAAGTCTTTGTAGAACTTCTTAATAGGATAGAAGTGACCACGGTTATCGTAACTGTCGAATTCCTTCGAAATTGTGTAGTTACCCCACGTACATTCGTCGGATATTTTATTCACTGGGGCAAAGCAGTATGAAGTGTTGTCGTAGTTGAAGGGATAGCGGTAGCAGCGGCTATAAGTAGTATTTGCATCGTCACCTTGCCCCTTGTCAGAAAGGGACGTGTTGGTGCCCACAGGTGGCGTGAGGAAGGTGTCGTACAGGTCGGGGTCGAAGGTAATGGTGGCCACGGGATCTCCCGTCAAGGCTTGTAGTGCTTCGGGGGAACGGTCGGACTTAAACGAACCGTCAGCATTCTTACCAATCACCTCGGTGTAGAGAATGGGTTCGAAATCGTCCTCAAATTTGAGGGTAAACTTCGCTATCTGGTAACGTATGCCGTCGCTGGTACAGCCATATACCTTGAGCGTGCATTGGTCAGCATTGGCTTCCCCTGTGCCAAAGCCATCGGGGTCGTCAGGGTATTTGAAACCAATGGCGCGCTCAGAAGCTGATGACAAACCATTGTCCTGGAAGCCCATACTCGTGATACCCGTGCCGAGCGAATCGTCTATCACAATTTCCAACGTTCCGCCATTGCTGCTCTCCGCATTTTGAAGGTTTTCCTCAGCTGCTGTAGCCGCCTTGTAGAACCAGTAGTCGGACTTTTGCATATCGAGGTTGACGGTAGAGAGGTTGAGCGTCACCTTCTTGCGTGGAAACGTAATTGTCTTCTCTTCCAACCAATGTTTGCTCCCCTCGCGATAGTTGAGTAGTTGGTTGGCAATGGCGCGTGCATTACGAATGACAAATATGTTGCGGCCCGTCACGGTCGGTTCGATTAAGTCTTGGTCGGTAGGCACGACTATGTCGTTGGTCACCTCGCCCGTATAGAGTGGATTGCCATTGTCGCCAAAGTAGTCGACAAAGTCGGTATAGGTCGTTAGGTCAGCTCCCAAGATGTATTCCCAATCATCGGGCACGTTCTCAGGCATTTGGAACGTCACGTAGTGATCAACGAAGCTGCCGTAGCCCCCATTGAAATTGAGGCGGTTGCCCACAACGAGTCCGTTGCTATACTTACGGCTACTATTGATGCCAAGGTAGAGTACGGAGTCACTTACGGCTTCGTCCGTCTTATAATTATACCAACGCTGGTAGGCACGTGAGCGCGTTGCAGCCGAATTAATCATACACGTCGGTACGTAAAGGTCGTGTGTAGATTGACACTTGAGGTAGTGCGTAATGGTGTACGTACTCGTCTTTTGCATCGGGCGCTTGGTGTAGGGATTGACCGTCCAGCCCTCTTCATCGCGCTGAATGAAACCTGTCATTGGGGACGTCTGTGCTTCGTGTGCCAACTTGACAAACCAAGAGCGCTTGGGACGGATCTCGTAGTTAGAGTAGTCCTCCGGTTGGGCAATCTCTTCAAAGCGCAAGTAGTAGCGGTTGGCCGCATTGCCCGTCATGTTCGCTTCGGTGTCGAGTGCAAGGTCGGAGGTGCTGCTGTTCTTGGCGAGTAGCCAACCGGTTTTGCCCTCTGTGCCTGTTCCGCCAACGAGTGTGAAGGTATAACGATCAACGTTGGCACGATAAGTGGCACTGAAGTGAGCCGCCAGTGAAAGGTCGTGCGTCACGTCGAAGGTGCCTTTCGTCGAATTGAAGTAGAGGTAATATTTATCTTTACTCATCACCACGAAGTCCTCCTTGCTCGGGCCCACGAAGGCCCACATTTGGTCGTTGACGTTGCGTTTGCCTTCTACAATAGCATCGACACTGGTGCCGTCGCCGTCGCTCATGTAAAAGTTGTGCGACTTGTCGTCCAACTTGTCGAAGTGAACAAAGTAGTAGAAGTTCTTGCCCGTCAATCCATCGGTAGTTAAGGCCGGACTTGTGGGGGCAGAGAAAGTAAAGCAGAGCGTATGCTTCTTGTCGGTGATATAAGTGCTGAAAGGCAGCAACTTCACGCTCTTGGTAGCCTCATCGTAGCCCAAGCAGAGGTTGGGCACGGTGGGTACTTGTCCGTCGGCAGGCAGTTGACCAAACATCCAAGTGAGGTAACCATCGGCTGTGGAGTGGTTGAACCAAAGGAAGAAGTGGGTAGCCTCAGCCTCATTGTCGGTAAGGATGACAGCGCCTTCGCTATTGGTAGTGAGGTATTTGCCATTGGCATTGCGTAGGACAAAGTCTTCGCGAGAGCCTACGTTCTTCCAACTATTGTGGTCGGTATTGGTGCTGCTATCGGCTTCGGTCGTTACGCTGCCGTCCTCTTGCGCCACGAGCTGTAAGGGCGTGTCTAATTCTTTCAACTGGAGGTTGCGATAAGTACCTCCTTCTTCATCGTAAAATTCGGGTGTAATGTCAGCCGCAATGAGGTTGACAAAGTTATTGTCGTTGTTAGGTGTGGTGAGGGCAAAGGCCCCTGTGGTAGTGCCGCCAGCAGTGGTGTAGTTGTGCGTAATGATATTGCTATTTCCGTCCGTCCCTACGAGTTGCAATTGCCAATAGTTGGGTTGTGTGTTGCTCTCGACCAAGCGCACATGAGTAGCTTCGGCAATGTTGGTCGTAGCAGCGAATTGCTGACCAGCCTCGGCCGTGGCATCGTATTTTAAGAAAGCACGGTTATAGGCGCTCTGCAGATAGTAGTCGCCTGTGCCAAGGCCGTCGTTCACAAACACCCAGAGTTGGCGCAAGTCGTCGGTGGCTGCAGGTTGCAACGAAAGCTGCGTGTTGTCAGCATTGAGCGTATAGTTATAGTGACTGCCGCTTTGCGTCTGTAAGTAGTAGAGTTGGTAATGCACGCCATTAGCCGAACTAACGGGCAACTTCGGGGCGAGGGGAAAGGAACGGAAGTGGGCCACACTGTAGCGCGTGTTGGGTTGTCCCCAATAGAGGGTGCCGTCCTCGTCGATGCAAAGGGCATGCTGCTCATCGGTGCTGAGCAGATTGTCGCGCATGAGGTTGTTGTTCTCGTAAGTGTTGCGGCTAAACTCAAACTGATAAGCCTCTTCTTTGTTGGTCGTTACGCCGAAAGTTTTGTCTTTATCGTTATAAGTGATGAAATAGCCCGCCTTATTGCCAATGTTGAGTCCGTCAATGCGCCATTGATAGAGGCCGGGTTGGTCATCTTGGCTATTAATGGTATGGGCGTGTAGTTGTAGTCCCTTATTGTTATATCCCATAACTAGGGGCTTCATGCCCATAGCGGGGAATAAAAGGTAGCGATAGATAGTGTCGCCAAGGTTGGTAAAACGGACGCGATTGGCGATCAGCATGTATTGAATACCACTTGTACCCACTCTGTTATCGTTGACACCGTAGGCTGCCATTATATTATTGCTATTGTAGTTGTAAATAAGCCAATGGCCGTCACTGCGAGGGTCAGTGTTGTCGGCAATATCGCAGAGCTTGTAGCGGCCTTTAGTATCGCGCACAGATGTGTCGGCGGTGACGCGTTGGTTGGTGCCATCGCAGTAGATATAGTGTCCCCTGAAACTTTTGATATAAACGTCGCCCAAGTCGTTGGCTTCGTAAATGCTCCAGCGCAGGTCCTTCAAGGGCAGAAGGGTCTCAGTAGTCTTTTGCAACACTTCACCGTCGTTGGCATCTTGAAGCAGCTCGTCGCCATTGGTGCGGAGGTCGATGTGATAGTAATACGGCTTGTCGTCAGTGCTCACCATGGGGCAGAACAAAGCACCGCGCAATGAGGTGGTGCGGCGCACCACAGCATAGCGCGAGTTGGGGCGTACCAACAGTAGCTGACCATTCTTCACACCGAGTGTGTTGTACGTGTCGGTGTTGCCATAGAGCGTATAGTTATAGCGCGTAGCACCAGCGGAGGCTGTGTAGTAGGTGTTCTCGCTGCGTACAAAGATAGAGGCTTCGGCCTTGTTGGCCACGCTGCTGAAGGTCTTGGTCGTCGTATCGTACTTAACGTAGTGGCCAGCTTTGCTCTTGATAACTATGCCTCCGACAATGCCATTTTGTTCTGCAGTCTCGTACGTCCACTGGTAACCATCGCCTATGGGCTGCGTCTCGGTGGTAGCTACGGCTATGAGCGCGCCGTCCTTCTCGAAGAGTGCGGTGCGGCCGTTACCCGTAAACTCTAAGTAATTGTATTCGCTTACATAGGTAGAGGGCTTGAACGAAAGGTAGTTGTAGTCCGAAACGGTTTCACACTCTTTGAGCTTATAAACGTCCGTGTTGCGCAAACCCATGGTGTGGTTGGTGCTTGTGTTGAGCGGCATGTCAATCATCCAATACGTGGGTTGCGTGTCGTTTTGCATAAAGCGGTAGACGGTGGTAGAATTTTCGTCATATTGTGGACGAATGACAAATTTCGACCCATCGTAACACAAGTATTCGCCCATTTGGTTGAGCAAGTAGAAGTCGCCCTCTTTGGCTTTAGGGTTGAGTGCGGTTTTCAGTATCCAGTTCTGATTAATGTTAGCAGGGTTCGCCTCGGTGTTGACTGTCGGTGTGTCATAGCCATTGGCGGTGAGGGTGAGGCGGTCGTCGCCAGCGTGGTTGGCCTTGAATTGGAGTTTATAATAATAGGTATCGTTGATGGTAGAAAACTTGGGCAATGCCGTACCAACGACCTGCGCTGTACTTTCTACCATGCGCGTAACGGTATAGAGCGAGGCAGCAGCATCGCTCAGATAGAGGACATTGTCTTTATAGCCAATCGCCTTGGTAGCATCGTTGGCCAAGGTGAGGGAAATGCGCGTATGGTAAGGATCGTAGTCGTTGCCAAGGGGGAAGAGGGCAACGGCCTCGTCAGCATTGCTCGTAGTACTGAACGCGTTGTCAGTATATTTTAGATTTTCAACGGTTTAATATAACCGTTTGAAGAATAAACATTTAACTG
>ONZU01001270.1_pt1 | contig 14567 bp, 8 predicted proteins | sample 1671161 | NCBI WGS metagenome assembly ONZU01 (sample SAMN06348128, study PRJEB24527) | human gut metagenome | biome: human gut; feature: ankylosing spondylitis patient; material: feces | host: Homo sapiens | place: China | collected 2015-10
AGGTCTGTTCCGTCAGATTGGTATTTACAGCCCGAACGGTCAGCAGTACACCCCGCAGGACCGCGAGCAGGTTGCTTACTATAAAGAAGACGAGAAAGGTCAGATTCTGCAGGAAGGGATCAACGAGCTGGGCGCAGGGTGTTCCTGGCTGGCAGCGGCGACCTCTTACAGCACCAACAATCTGCCGATGATTCCGTTCTACATCTATTACTCGATGTTCGGCTTCCAGCGTATCGGCGATCTGTGCTGGGCGGCTGGCGACCAGCAAGCGCGTGGCTTCCTGATCGGCGGTACTTCCGGTCGTACCACCCTGAACGGCGAAGGTCTGCAGCACGAAGATGGTCACAGCCACATTCAGTCGCTGACTATCCCGAACTGTATCTCTTACGACCCGGCTTACGCTTACGAAGTTGCTGTCATCATGCATGACGGTCTGGAGCGTATGTACGGTGAAAAACAAGAGAACGTTTACTACTACATCACTACGCTGAACGAAAACTACCACATGCCGGCAATGCCGGAAGGTGCTGAGGAAGGTATCCGTAAAGGTATCTACAAACTCGAAACCATTGAAGGTAGCAAAGGTAAAGTTCAGCTGCTGGGCTCCGGTTCTATCCTGCGTCACGTCCGTGAAGCGGCAGAGATCCTGGCGAAAGATTACGGCGTAGGTTCTGACGTTTATAGCGTGACCTCCTTCACCGAGCTGGCGCGTGATGGTCAGGATTGTGAACGCTGGAACATGCTGCACCCGCTGGAAACTCCGCGCGTTCCATACATCGCTCAGGTGATGAACGACGCTCCGGCAGTGGCATCTACCGACTATATGAAACTGTTCGCTGAGCAGGTCCGTACTTACGTACCGGCTGACGACTACCGCGTACTGGGTACTGATGGCTTCGGTCGTTCCGACAGCCGTGAGAACCTGCGTCACCACTTCGAAGTTGATGCTTCTTATGTCGTGGTTGCGGCGCTGGGCGAACTGGCTAAACGTGGCGAAATCGATAAGAAAGTGGTTGCTGACGCAATCGCCAAATTCAACATCGATGCAGATAAAGTTAACCCGCGTCTGGCTTAAGAGGTAAAAGAATAATGGCTATCGAAATCAAAGTACCGGACATCGGGGCTGATGAAGTTGAAATCACCGAGATCCTGGTCAAAGTGGGCGACAAAGTTGAAGCCGAACAGTCGCTGATCACCGTAGAAGGCGACAAAGCCTCTATGGAAGTACCATCTCCGCAGGCGGGTATCGTTAAAGAGATCAAAGTCTCTGTTGGCGATAAAACCCAGACCGGCGCACTGATTATGATTTTCGATTCCGCCGACGGTGCAGCAGACGCTGCACCTGCTCAGGCAGAAGAGAAGAAAGAAGCAGCTCCGGCAGCAGCACCAGCGGCTGCGGCGGCAAAAGACGTTAACGTTCCGGATATCGGCAGCGACGAAGTTGAAGTGACCGAAATCCTGGTGAAAGTTGGCGATAAAGTTGAAGCTGAACAGTCGCTGATCACCGTAGAAGGCGATAAGGCTTCTATGGAAGTTCCTGCTCCGTTTGCAGGCACCGTGAAAGAGATCAAAGTGAACGTGGGTGACAAAGTGTCTACCGGCTCGCTGATTATGGTCTTCGAAGTCGCGGGTGAAGCAGGCGCGGCAGGTCCGGCGGCTAAACAGGAAGCAGCTCCGGCAGCGGCCCCTGCATCAGCAGCTGGCGTGAAAGAAGTTAACGTTCCGGATATCGGCGGTGACGAAGTTGAAGTGACCGAAGTGATGGTGAAAGTGGGCGACAAAGTTGCCGCTGAACAGTCACTGATCACCGTAGAAGGCGATAAAGCTTCTATGGAAGTCCCGGCTCCGTTTGCAGGCGTCGTGAAGGAACTGAAAGTCAACGTTGGCGATAAAGTGAAAACTGGCTCGCTGATTATGATCTTCGAAGTTGAAGGCGCAGCGCCTGCGGCAGCTCCTGCGAAACAGGAACCGGCAGCGCCGGCTCCGGCAGCAAAAGCTGAAGCCCCGGCAGCAGCACCGGCTGTGAAAGCGGAAGGCAAATCTGAATTTGCTGAAAACGACGCTTACGTTCACGCGACTCCGCTGATCCGCCGTCTGGCACGCGAGTTTGGCGTTAACCTGGCGAAAGTGAAGGGCACTGGCCGTAAAGGTCGTATCCTGCGCGAAGACGTTCAGGCTTACGTGAAAGAAGCTATCAAACGTGCAGAAGCGGCTCCGGCGGTGACTGGCGGCGGTATCCCAGGCATGCTGCCGTGGCCGAAAGTGGACTTCAGCAAGTTTGGTGAAATCGAAGAAGTGGAACTGGGCCGTATCCAGAAAATTTCTGGTGCGAACCTGAGCCGTAACTGGGTGATGATCCCGCATGTTACCCACTTCGACAAAACCGATATCACCGAGTTGGAAGCGTTCCGTAAACAGCAGAACGAAGAAGCGGCGAAACGTAAGCTGGATGTGAAGATAACCCCAGTTGTCTTCATCATGAAAGCCGTTGCTGCAGCTCTTGAGCAGATGCCTCGCTTCAACAGTTCGCTGTCGGAAGACGGTCAGCGTCTGACCCTGAAGAAATACATCAACATCGGTGTGGCGGTGGATACCCCGAACGGTCTGGTTGTTCCGGTATTCAAAGACGTCAACAAGAAAGGCATCATCGAGCTGTCTCGCGAGCTGATGACTATTTCTAAGAAAGCGCGTGACGGTAAGCTGACTGCGGGCGAAATGCAGGGCGGTTGCTTCACCATCTCCAGCATCGGCGGCCTGGGTACTACCCACTTCGCGCCGATTGTGAACGCGCCGGAAGTGGCTATCCTCGGCGTTTCCAAGTCCGCGATGGAGCCGGTGTGGAATGGTAAAGAGTTCGTGCCGCGTCTGATGCTGCCGATTTCTCTCTCCTTCGACCACCGCGTGATCGACGGTGCTGATGGTGCCCGTTTCATTACCATCATTAACAACACGCTGTCTGACATTCGCCGTCTGGTGATGTAAGTAAAAGAGCCGGCCCAACGGCCGGCTTTTTTCTGGTAATCTCATGAATGTATTGAGGTTATTAGCGAATAGACAAATCGGTTGCCGTTTGTTGTTTAAAAATTGTTAACAATTTTGTAAAATACCGACGGATAGAACGACCCGGTGGTGGTTAGGGTATTACTTCACATACCCTATGGATTTCTGGGTGCAGCAAGGTAGCAAGCGCCAGAATCCCCAGGAGCTTACATAAGTAAGTGACTGGGGTGAGGGCGTGAAGCTAACGCCGCTGCGGCCTGAAAGACGACGGGTATGACCGCCGGAGATAAATATATAGAGGTCATGATGAGTACTGAAATCAAAACTCAGGTCGTGGTACTTGGGGCAGGCCCCGCAGGTTACTCCGCTGCCTTCCGTTGCGCTGATTTAGGTCTGGAAACCGTAATCGTAGAACGTTACAACACCCTTGGCGGTGTTTGCCTGAACGTCGGCTGTATCCCTTCTAAAGCACTGCTGCACGTAGCAAAAGTCATCGAAGAAGCCAAAGCGCTGGCTGAACACGGTATCGTCTTCGGCGAACCGAAAACCGATATCGACAAGATTCGTACCTGGAAAGAGAAAGTGATCAATCAGCTGACCGGTGGTCTGGCTGGTATGGCAAAAGGCCGCAAAGTCAAAGTGGTCAACGGTCTGGGTAAATTCACCGGGGCTAACACCCTGGAAGTTGAAGGTGAGAACGGCAAAACCGTGATCAACTTCGACAACGCGATCATTGCAGCGGGTTCTCGCCCGATCCAACTGCCGTTTATTCCGCATGAAGATCCGCGTATCTGGGACTCCACTGACGCGCTGGAACTGAAAGAAGTACCAGAACGCCTGCTGGTAATGGGTGGCGGTATCATCGGTCTGGAAATGGGGACCGTATACCACGCGCTGGGTTCACAGATTGATGTGGTTGAAATGTTCGACCAGGTTATCCCGGCAGCTGACAAAGACATCGTTAAAGTCTTCACCAAGCGTATCAGCAAGAAATTCAACCTGATGCTGGAAACCAAAGTTACCGCCGTTGAAGCGAAAGAAGACGGCATTTATGTGACGATGGAAGGCAAAAAAGCCCCCGCTGAACCGCAGCGTTACGACGCCGTGCTGGTAGCGATTGGTCGTGTGCCGAACGGTAAAAACCTCGACGCAGGCAAAGCTGGCGTGGAAGTGGACGACCGTGGTTTCATCCGCGTTGACAAACAGCTGCGTACCAACGTACCGCACATCTTTGCTATCGGCGATATCGTCGGTCAGCCGATGCTGGCACACAAAGGTGTTCACGAAGGTCACGTCGCCGCTGAAGTTATCGCCGGTAAGAAACACTACTTCGATCCGAAAGTTATCCCGTCCATCGCCTATACCGAACCAGAAGTTGCATGGGTGGGTCTGACCGAGAAAGAAGCGAAAGAGAAAGGCATCAGCTATGAAACTGCCACCTTCCCGTGGGCTGCTTCCGGCCGTGCTATCGCTTCTGACTGCGCAGACGGTATGACCAAGCTGATTTTCGACAAAGAATCTCACCGTGTGATCGGTGGTGCGATTGTCGGTACTAACGGCGGCGAGCTGCTGGGTGAAATCGGCCTGGCAATCGAAATGGGTTGTGATGCTGAAGACATCGCACTGACCATCCATGCGCACCCGACTCTGCACGAGTCTGTGGGCCTGGCGGCAGAAGTGTTCGAAGGTAGCATTACCGACCTGCCGAACCCGAAAGCGAAGAAGAAGTAATTCTTCGTTTGCCGGGACATATGGCAATTAAAAAAGCGGCTAACCACGCCGCTTTTTTTACGTCTGTAATTTACCTTTCCAGTCGCCTTGCTCCGCGCTCAGAGAGACGTTCGCGTACTGCTGACCGTTGCTCGTTATTCAGCCTGACAGTATGGTCACTGTCGTTTAGACGTTGTGGGCGGCTCTCCTGAACTTTCTCCCGAAAAACCTGACGTTGCTCAGGTGATGCTGATTGAACACGCTGGCGGGCGTTATCACGTTGCTGTTGGTTCAGTGGGCGCTGCTGTACTTTTTCCTTAAACACCTGGCGCTGTTCGGGAGTTGCAGACTGAATACGCTCACGCGCTGCCTCTCTTCGCTGCTGGTTCTGCGGGTTAGTCTGCATTTTCTCGCGGACTGCCTGGCGCTGCTCAGGAGAGGCGGACTGAATACGCTCACGCGCTGCCTCTCTTCGCTGCTGGATCTTCGGGTTAGTCTGCATTCTCTCGCGAACTGCCTGGCGCTGCTCAGGAGAGGCCGACTGATAACGCTGACGAGCGGCGTCCTTTTGTTGCTGGGTCAGTGGTTGGCGACGGCTGAAGTCGCGGAAGTCGTCATAGCTCCCATAGTGTTCAGCTTCATTAAACCGCTGTGCCGCTGCCTGACGTTGGGTATCTCGCGTAATGACGGGGGCGGCGTGTGTTCGTTGCTGAAACTGACTTGCTGCCGCCTGACGCTGGCTGTCGCGCGTTGGGGCAGGTAATTGCGTGGCGCTCATTCCGCCGTTGACATCGGTTTGATGAAACCGCTTTGCCATATCCTGATCATGATAGGGCACACCATCACGGTAGTTTGGATTGTGCCGCCATGCCATATTCTTATCAGTAAGATGCTCACCGGTGATACGGTTGAAATTATTGACGTCGATATTGATGTTGTCGCCGTTGTGTTGCCAGTCATTACCGTCACGATGACCGCCATCGTGGTGATGATAATCATCATCGTCATGATGATGATGGTCATGATCGTCGTCATCCCAGTCGATGCTGCTGAATAGTGCGTACGTGGTAGCAACGCCCATGCTATAGCCGAATCCGCGTACAAAGCTGTCAACAAACGGTTCTCCGGCTGGTGGTGGCAGATAAACCGGCGGATACGCAGTATTGGCCCAGTTCCCGTAAACCACGGTTGGGTTGTAGTTGGGAATATAGACCACATCAGGATTGGCGGGCTCAATAGAAATGACGGTTGTTGCCGGCTCTGTAATGACGTGGTTGGCAGTTAAAACTGTATTGGATGGTATGACGGGTGCCGTGACTGTCTGTTTTACCGGTACAGCTTTCTTCGTTGTGGTAATAACTTTCTGTTCGGTTGATGACTTCAGCGAGCCGGTTTGTTGCGCCAGTTGCCGCAATCGCTGTACCGAGTCCATCACGTCCTGCGGCTGCGCCAGAAAAGCATCGCCCAGGTTTTGCACCCATTGCGGGTTTTCGCCCATCAACGCCATCAACTGTGGAAAGGCTACCAGTGATTTGACGCTTGCATCCCACGGCTGGTCAGATACCGCCTGAATAGCAGCATCGCCTTGTTTAAGTGGATTATCGTGCGACCATTGCACTGCTTGCGCAACGTTTGTCGGATAGGTTGATGCCATTAACACTTGTGAAAGCAGAGAGTCGGGGTACAGCGCGACAGGCGCAACCCATTGATCTATTTGTGCAGTGTTGAATGCGGATTTGACGACGGCGGGTGTTACGGGAGGCGCGGAAACCGTTGCAGGAAGCGTAACCGCGGCAGCGTCAGACACAGTCAGTTGTGTCGATTGCGCTTCCACAGGCGCTTCCACTGTGCGGCTTTTTATATATAGCCCGGCAGAGGCGGCACAAAGCCCGGCACTGCAAATTAGCGCCAGCACATGGGGTTTAAACGGCAAAGTCATTTTCATAATTCGGATCTCAAGGAAATCGCAATGGTCGGCGAACTGCCACCCGCAGGTGCTGAGAATCCGAGTATAAAGAGGCGGTAGTTTAAATTTTGACTAATCTTGGGATTCGTTGAGAAAGGTGATTATCACCATGCGAATTAACGAAGTTTTTACGGAGGGAAACAATCTCTAGACCATCCTTAACGATTCAGCCACTTTTTTATGTTGCTTTTTTGTAAACGGATTAACACATCGTCAAAATCCTGCTATTCTGCCCGTTGCGGTACTGGGCATTTACCCTACAAACTGCTGTCTCACAGGAGCGTGAAGAGAATCGCCTGCCGCACTATGACAATGAGAGCGAGGAGAACCGTCGTGCTAGAAGAATACCGTAAGCACGTAGCTGAGCGTGCCGCTGAGGGGATTGCGCCCAAACCCCTGGATGCAAACCAAATGGCCGCGCTTGTAGAGCTGCTGAAAAACCCGCCCGCGGGCGAAGAAGAATTCCTGTTAGATCTGTTAACCAACCGTGTTCCCCCAGGCGTCGATGAAGCCGCCTATGTAAAAGCAGGCTTCCTGGCTGCTATTGCTAAAGGCGAAGCCAAATCCCCTCTGCTGACTCCGGAAAAAGCTATCGAACTGCTGGGCACCATGCAGGGTGGTTACAACATTCATCCGCTGATCGACGCGCTGGATGATGCCAAACTGGCACCGATTGCTGCCAAAGCACTTTCTCACACACTGCTGATGTTCGATAACTTCTATGACGTAGAAGAGAAAGCCAAAGCAGGCAATGAATATGCTAAGCAGGTAATGCAGTCCTGGGCGGATGCCGAATGGTTCCTGAATCGCCCGGCGCTGGCTGAAAAACTGACCGTTACCGTCTTTAAAGTCACTGGCGAAACCAACACCGATGACCTCTCTCCGGCACCGGATGCGTGGTCACGCCCGGATATCCCACTGCACGCGCTGGCGATGCTGAAAAACGCCCGTGAAGGTATTGAGCCAGACCAGCCAGGTGTTGTTGGTCCGATCAAACAGATTGAAGCTCTGCAACAGAAAGGTTTTCCGCTGGCGTACGTCGGTGACGTTGTGGGTACGGGTTCATCGCGTAAATCCGCCACGAACTCCGTTCTGTGGTTTATGGGCGATGATATTCCACATGTGCCGAACAAACGCGGCGGTGGTTTGTGCCTCGGCGGTAAAATTGCACCCATCTTCTTTAACACGATGGAAGATGCGGGTGCACTGCCAATTGAAGTGGACGTCTCTAACCTGAACATGGGTGACGTAATTGACGTTTACCCGTACAAAGGTGAAGTGCGTAACCACGAAACCGGCGAACTGCTGGCGACCTTCGAGCTGAAAACCGACGTGCTGATTGATGAAGTGCGTGCCGGTGGTCGTATTCCGCTGATTATCGGGCGTGGCCTGACCACCAAAGCGCGTGAAGCACTTGGTCTGCCGCACAGCGATGTGTTCCGTCAGGCGAAAGATGTCGCTGAGAGCGACCGCGGCTTCTCGCTGGCGCAGAAAATGGTAGGTCGTGCCTGCGGCGTGAAAGGCATTCGTCCGGGCGCGTACTGCGAACCGAAAATGACTTCTGTAGGTTCACAGGACACCACCGGCCCGATGACCCGTGATGAACTGAAAGACCTGGCGTGCCTGGGCTTCTCGGCTGACCTGGTGATGCAGTCTTTCTGCCACACCGCGGCGTATCCGAAGCCAGTTGACGTGAACACGCACCACACGCTGCCGGACTTCATTATGAACCGTGGTGGTGTGTCGCTGCGTCCGGGTGACGGCGTAATCCACTCCTGGCTGAACCGTATGCTGCTGCCGGATACCGTCGGTACCGGTGGTGACTCCCATACCCGTTTCCCGATCGGTATCTCTTTCCCGGCGGGTTCTGGTCTGGTGGCGTTTGCTGCCGCAACTGGCGTAATGCCGCTTGATATGCCGGAATCCGTTCTGGTGCGCTTCAAAGGCAAAATGCAGCCGGGCATCACCCTGCGCGATCTGGTACACGCTATTCCGCTGTATGCGATCAAACAAGGTCTGCTGACCGTTGAGAAGAAAGGCAAGAAAAACATCTTCTCAGGTCGCATTCTGGAAATTGAAGGTCTGCCGGATCTGAAAGTTGAGCAGGCCTTTGAGCTGACCGATGCGTCCGCCGAGCGTTCTGCTGCCGGTTGTACCATTAAGCTGAACAAAGAACCGATCATTGAATACCTGAACTCTAACATCGTCCTGCTGAAGTGGATGATCGCGGAAGGTTACGGCGATCGTCGTACCCTGGAACGTCGTATTCAGGGCATGGAAAAATGGCTGGCGAATCCTGAGCTGCTGGAAGCCGATGCAGATGCGGAATACGCGGCAGTGATCGACATCGATCTGGCGGATATTAAAGAGCCAATCCTGTGTGCTCCGAACGATCCGGATGACGCACGTCCGCTGTCTGCGGTACAGGGTGAGAAGATCGACGAAGTGTTTATCGGTTCCTGCATGACCAACATCGGTCACTTCCGTGCTGCGGGTAAACTGCTGGATGCGCATAAAGGCCAGTTGCCGACCCGCCTGTGGGTGGCACCGCCAACCCGTATGGACGCCGCGCAACTGACGGAAGAAGGCTACTACAGCGTCTTCGGTAAGAGTGGTGCGCGTATCGAGATCCCTGGCTGTTCCCTGTGTATGGGTAACCAGGCGCGTGTAGCAGACGGTGCGACGGTGGTTTCCACCTCTACCCGTAACTTCCCGAACCGTTTGGGTACTGGCGCGAATGTCTTCCTGGCTTCTGCGGAACTGGCTGCTGTTGCGGCGCTGATTGGCAAACTGCCGACGCCGGAAGAGTACCAGACCTACGTGGCACAGGTGGATAAAACTGCCGTTGATACTTACCGTTACCTGAACTTCAACCAGCTTTCTCAGTACACCGAAAAAGCGGACGGGGTGATTTTCCAGACTGCGGTGTAACAGCCTGAAAATAGCTCAGGTGTTCTCCTGAATACCTGACAAGTAACACTTCTTTAAACCCCCTTTCTGCTCAAGGAAAGGGGGTTTATTTTTATTCCTTATTCTTTTCCACCTTTTAATCTTGCATAGTGCTGCGATAATTAAACCTAAGGTGCAATGCAGTAATGGCGCATTGCCGGGCGCAGAGGAACACACTATGGATTACGAATTTCTGCGCGATATTACCGGAGTGGTAAAGGTGCGTATGTCCATGGGGCATGAAGTGGTCGGGCACTGGTTTAACGAAGAGGTGAAAGAAAACCTGGCCTTGCTTGATGAAGTAGAAGACGCCGCGCGCACGCTCAAAGGTAGCGAACGTTCCTGGCAGCGGGCAGGGCATGAGTACACCCTGTGGATGGACGGTGAAGAGGTGATGGTTCGCGCCAATCAACTGGAATTCGCTGGCGATGAAATGGAAGAGGGGATGAACTACTACGACGAAGAAAGCCTGTCGCTATGCGGCGTTGAGGATTTTCTGCAGGTGGTGGCTGCTTATCGTAATTTCGTGCAGCAAAAGTAAATAAATCTGGCGGAGCCCGCGAGCTCCGCCAGAGCCGTTAAACAGCGGGCATATTGCGCCCGTAATAAATCTCGCGCATTTCTTTCCACAGCGCAGCGGTAATTTCCTGGCGCTCGCTGTCGGTTAAATCTTCCGGTTTGGTGTGGAACATATAGTGCTTAAGGTCGAACTCTTTAAGCAACATCTTGGTATGGAAGATATTTTCCTGATAGACGTTTACATCCACCATGTCATACAGCGCCTTCATATCGTCAGACATAAAGTTCTGAATCGAATTAATCTCATGGTCGATAAAGTGCTTCATACCGTTAATGTCGCGAGTAAAACCGCGCACGCGATAATCAATGGTTACGATATCGGACTCAAGCTGGTGGATCAGGTAATTCAGCGCCTTCAGCGGAGAAATCACGCCGCAGGTAGAGACTTCAATATCGGCGCGGAAGGTACATAAACCGCCTTCAGGATGACTTTCCGGGTAGGTATGTACGCAAATATGACTTTTATCGAGATGGGCAACGACCGTTTCTGGCAGTGGGCCGGGGTGTTCTGTTTTGTCGATGAGTTTCGGGTCAACCGGTTCTTCACTCACCAGAATAGTGACGCTGGCACCCTGTGGTTCGTAATCCTGGCGGGCGATGTTAAGAATATTGGCCCCGATAATGGAACAGGTTTCTGACAAGATTTCGGTCAGACGGTTGGCATTATAGAGTTCATCGATATAAGCAATATAACCGTCGCGTTCTTCGGCAGTTTTGGCGTAGCAGATATCGTAAATACAAAAACTCAGACTTTTGGTCAGATTATTAAAGCCATGCAGTTTCAGTTTTTTCAATTTCTTATCTTCTCCTTAGGACGGCTGTGAAGCCAGTGCGTCTTGCAGATACTGAGGTAAGGCAAAAGCTGCCGTATGGATTGCCGGATTGTAATAACGGCATTTCAGGCCAGAAGCGAGAAAACGCGCCTGAATAATTTCGGTTGAGAGATGGCGTAAGGCATCGTTATCTGTCGCCCATGCAAAGGTCATGATGCCGCCGTAATAGGTCGGGATCGCCGCCTGATAAAAGCCAACGTCGCTGAAGTAATGGCTGAGTTTGCGATGACTGTCGATAGCCTCTTCCTGCTGTAAAAAGCAGACGCCGTTTTGTGCGACGAAGATACCGCCAGGATTCAGGCAGCGTTTACAACCTTCATAAAATGCTGAGGTGAACAGACTTTCGCCGGGACCGATAGGATCGGTGCAGTCGGAGATAATGACATCAAAGGTCTGGCTGGTTTGATTAACGAAATTGACGCCATCGTCGATCACCAGCTTAAAGCGTGGATCGTCGTAGCTACCAGCGTTATGGTTGGGTAGATACTGACGGCAGAACGACACGACACTCGCATCGATTTCCACCATCGTGATTGACTCAACGTTTTTATGTCGGGTCACTTCACGCAGCATGGCACCGTCGCCGCCGCCGATAATCAGCACATGTTTCGCGTGACCGTGGGCCAGTAGCGGAACATGGGTCATCATCTCATGATAGATAAACTCGTCGCGCTCGGTGGTTTGTACTACGCCATCCAGCGCCATTACGCGGCCAAATGCAGCGTTCTCAAAAATGATCAGATCCTGGTGATCGGTCTTTTCATGATACAGAACGTTATCTACCGCAAAGTACTGCCCAAACTGGTCGTGTAGCGTTTCATGCCACTGTTTTTTTTCGGCCATGGGTTGATACCTCCTTTGTTAACACCCGTAAAAAAAGGGCGCAACATAATAGCTAACATTGACCGCGGATGCACGGTCAATATTTCTACAAAAAGGTATCAGGGATTATTTGACGTAGGCAAGCAGGCTTAAGGAATCGCGAGCCAGGGCTTTGCACTTTTTAGCGACGGGAATGCCAATGCCGCTGAGATCGCGGTAGCTGTCTTCACCGAGGGTTTTCATGTCGAAGGTGTCGTAATTACTGAGATCCCACTGGTTTTGCTGGGCGAAAAAGACCAGTGCGCGACGAATTTGCCCGTTAGGTAAGTTCTGGTAACCACAATCGTTCTTCAGAAAGACAAAAACTGCCGTTAAATCGGCCATATCTTCGGCTTCAGACTCGCTGAGCGCGTAACTGTTTGCGCAGACGGCCATCAGGCTGCCGAATAACACTGTTCTGAAAAACGTCTTCATTGCTTCTACCAGGGGCTTAAAGAAGATAAACGTTAGCACACTGCGAGCGAGGCGACGACCATTATTGTCGATTAAATTGTGTCTGCGGCTTGACCTTCCCGTAAGGGGAAGGACTATGCTCAACGTTTGATTTTGTTTCGCCTGCTTAAGAATAAGGAAATAACTATGCAACGTCGTGATTTCTTAAAATATTCCGTCGCGCTGGGCGTGGCTTCGGCTTTACCGCTGTGGAGCCGCGCAGTATTTGCGGCGGAACGCCCAACGTTACCGATCCCTGATTTGCTCACGACCGATGCCCGTAATCGCATTCAGTTAACTATTGGCGCAGGCCAGTCCACCTTTGGCGGGAAAACCGCAACTACCTGGGGCTATAACGGCAATCTGCTGGGGCCGGCGGTGAAATTACAGCGCGGCAAAGCGGTAACGGTTGATATCTATAACCAACTGACGGAAGAGACGACGTTGCACTGGCACGGGCTGGAAGTACCGGGTGAAGTCGACGGCGGCCCGCAGGGAATTATTCCGCCAGGTGGCAAGCGCTCGGTGACGTTGAACGTTGATCAACCTGCCGCTACCTGCTGGTTCCATCCACATCAACATGGCAAGACCGGGCGACAGGTGGCGATGGGGCTGGCTGGTCTGGTGGTGATTGAAGATGACGAGATCCTGAAATTAATGCTGCCAAAACAGTGGGGTATCGATGATGTTCCGGTGATCGTTCAGGATAAGAAATTTAGCGCTGACGGGCAGATTGATTATCAACTGGATGTGATGACCGCCGCCGTGGGCTGGTTTGGCGATACGTTGCTGACCAACGGTGCAATCTACCCACAACACGCTGCCCCGCGTGGTTGGCTGCGCCTGCGTTTGCTCAATGGCTGTAACGCCCGCTCGCTCAATTTCGCCACCAGCGACAATCGCCCGCTGTATGTGATTGCCAGCGACGGTGGTCTACTACCTGAACCGGTGAAGGTGAGCGAGCTGCCGGTGCTGATGGGCGAGCGTTTTGAAGTGCTGGTGGAGGTTAACGACAACAACCCCTTTGACCTGGTGACGCTGCCGGTCAGCCAGATGGGAATGGCGATTGCGCCTTTTGATAAGCCGCATCCGGTAATGCGGATTCAGCCGATTGCCATTAGTGCCTCTGGTGCTTTGCCAGACACATTAAGTAGCCTGCCAGCATTACCTTCGCTGGAAGGGCTGACGGTACGTAAGCTGCAACTCTCTATGGACCCGATGCTCGATATGATGGGGATGCAGATGCTGATGGAGAAATATGGCGATCAGGCGATGGCCGGGATGGATCACAGCCAGATGATGGGCCATATGGGGCACGGCAATATGAATCATATGAACCACGGCGGGAAGTTCGATTTCCACCATGCCAATAAAATCAACGGTCAGGCGTTTGATATGAATAAGCCGATGTTTGCGGCGGCGAAAGGGCAGTACGAACGTTGGGTTATCTCTGGCGTGGGCGACATGATGCTGCATCCGTTCCATATTCACGGCACGCAGTTCCGTATCTTGTCAGAAAATGGCAAACCGCCAGCGACTCATCGCGCAGGCTGGAAAGATACCGTTAAGGTAGAAGGTAATGTCAGCGAAGTGCTGGTGAAGTTTAATCACGATGCACCGAAAGAACATGCTTATATGGCGCACTGCCATTTGCTGGAGCATGAAGATACGGGGATGATGTTAGGGTTTACGGTATAAAAAGACCGTATTCGGAAATATGCCCGGATCTCTCCGGGCATTATGGTTACTTCACATCATCCGGCAGCGCATAAGCCACAATATAGTCGCCCATCTTCGTACCAAATGAACCGTGACCGCCTGCGGAGATCACCACATACTGCTTACCATTCACTTCATAGGTCATTGGCGTAGCCTGACCACCCGCCGGTAAACGGCCCTGCCACAGTTTTTCACCGTTGCTCATGTTGTAAGCGCGCAGGTAGTTATCTGCCGTAGCGGCGATAAACAGTACGTTACCCGCTGTGGAGATTGGCCCGCCCAGCATCGGCATACCCATATTGAACGGCACCGGTACAGGCATCGGGAACGGCATACTGTCCTGCGGCGTACCAATACGTTTCTTCCACACCACTTCATTGGTTTTCAGATCCAGCGCCGAGATATAGCCCCATGCTGGCTGTTTACATGGCAGACCAAACGGTGAGAGGAACGGATTGAGCGTGACGCCATACGGTACACCGTACTGCGGCTGAATG
>ONZU01001291.1_pt1 | contig 14346 bp, 16 predicted proteins | sample 1671161 | NCBI WGS metagenome assembly ONZU01 (sample SAMN06348128, study PRJEB24527) | human gut metagenome | biome: human gut; feature: ankylosing spondylitis patient; material: feces | host: Homo sapiens | place: China | collected 2015-10
ATATATGCAGTATCTAATTCAGCTCCTTTCCAGTTTATGTCAGGAGGGAACTGTTTCCATCCGCCTTTGGGTGGTGCAAGCACCCATTTAGGAACAATGATATTTAAGACATTTGCATTGCCATGAAATACCGCTGAGAACATTATCAATACATGTGTATGAGACATATCTGTATTATTAAATTTACTTGTTGTTACAACATGTTTAATACTATCAACATAATAAATAAATCCTTTTTCTTTACTCGAACTCGAATTGATAATAATCCCATCTTTATAATAAGTTCCGATTGTATAACGAATATTATTGTCATTAAAATAATAGAACTTATCCATAAAGTAAACTATCGGCAATTGTAATAAAACACAAATGCAAATAATCCTAAGTATCCATTTTTTCTTTTTAGAGAGATTTATTTCCATAAATTTGATGAATTGCATTACCAAATTGATGTTAATGGCTTGACAAGGAGCTGCGTTAGCAGCTAACTTGGCATATTAATAATAATTATCATCCAACAACTACGATTTTCAATGTTGTTATTCGTATAAAAGATTCACATTCAGTAGAGGAATACTCTCTTTCAAATCTCCCTTACTTCTATGAATTAAGAATGAAACTGATACTGTTTCAAATTCAGAATCTTCAAGAATATAAGGGGTTAAGTGTACTATTTCACCTTTGCCATATAATGAAATTTTTGTCCATTCTTTTTGTGTAAATTCCGGCCACTTTCTTAGTGCATATCCTGGAATTAAGCTCAATTCTTTTATGTCTTCTTTTATGCGAAAGCAACCTTCTTGGCTGAACTTCCGTCCCAATAAAGGACGGATAGAGTCTGTATCTTCAGTGCTGTAAATTGGATATGAATATGGATGAATGCCCCAAGTTATTATGATTATTTCTTCTTCAAATAGTTCGTCGATTAGCTCTGTGTTTGAAAATTCGTCGATTAAATCCAATTTCTGATTGCCATACTTTCGAGTTATTATTTCATTCATCTTCGGTAAGTCCACAAGACAGAAACCGAGATAATCATAAGAATCAAAATATTTGTCAAATACAAAGGAATCCGATTTCTCATTTACTTTCGTTTCAGAAAAATAGAAATAAATAGTGATGATTTCGACAGGTATTGGAAGTACATCTATAAATGGTAATGTCTGAGCTGGCTTGTCTTTGAAAATCTTGACTCCTACATTAAATTCTCCTTGTAATTTCATATTAATTCTATATTCGGGCAAAGTTCCATTTGGGAACAACAATCTTATATCTGACTTATCGTTCATATATACCTTCCCTAAAACTTCTTGATTTATCAGTTCACCTAATATAGAATCACTAAATGTTAATTGATTTTCAACTTTCTCAAACACACATCTAACATTATATTGACCCGATACACTATTCATAATATTAGGTATAGCATAGCTTATATGGTCTATACATAACTGTAAATTACCTATTAAGTCACTGCTACCTATAAAAGCTATTGTTTCTATATTTTCCATATTGAGTATTATATGTAGTTGATTATATATGAATCTTGTTACGAACTTAATTATTATTAATGGTTTGACAAGGAGCTGCGTTAGCAGCTATCTTGGCTTGTTATAGATAGTTATTTTGCCATATCACAAAAACAACTTGTTTTGTGCACTGTTGCAGCATTTGATTTTAAGGTGTTTACACATTCCTCATATTCCTTTTCTGTATAAAGAACCTTGTCTTCAAAACCTGTTGTCCAAATTTTCTGAACGTCTTCCTGTAAATATGGTTTTATAATTTGTGACATATTGTTTTTTAGTGTTGTCACTATTTTCTTGACCTCAAACACTTTTTCATCTAACCAGTCATGTTCAGGCAAATGTGCAGGACTTGCTATGATGAATTGAATTTTGTCTGGCATAACAGAAAAGCAATCCAGTTTATTGCAATAGGTCAGCGGTACAAAACAATGCCTCAAGTCTTTTATAAGTTGTAGTAAGATACTATTGTCTGTTTCTGCATTATATAATATCGGTTTCTTTTTGTGAGTATTGATAGTTATACAATGACATTTTCCACTTGAAAATAAATATCCATGTAAACCGACGGAATTTATCTCGGGGGCTTCTTTTAGGGGAATACCTTTTTCATATAATGGAAGCAACGACAAGTAAAGAGTATAATCGGAAAAGCATTCTCCATATATATGAGCCTTATCCAAAGGAGATAATCCATCTTCATCAACTATTGATATATCCGCTCCTGATTTGATTAATAAAAATACGCAGTCAATACAATTATATCCACAAGCTGTTAATAAAGCTTGCCCCATAATTTGGGCTTTATTTTCTGCTAATTCATCTATAATCAATTTTGATATTTCTAATTGTCTCATTATGGCATCTTTCCCATATTGCTGCCGGTTAACGGTCCATTTTAATAGAGATGCTGCATCATAGTTGATTTTTGCTCCTCTCTTTTGTAGCCACTTAAATAATGAGACATCACAATTTCCACAAGCTGGAAAGTAGAGCTTGTACCAATCTTCGTCCGTTAACGGAGAAACGGAATTTACTGTTTCAATATACCTGATTTGTTCATCTAAGTTTGAACAATGTCCTATATATTGCTGCAACTTATTTCGTTCTTTAGCATTCATGTTTTATCTATAATGGTTCAGCAGGGAACGGCTTGCCGTTACCCTGCGTTGTTAGTGATATTTTTACCATAATTCTTCTGCGGAGAAATCACCTAAGAAGAAATATAGCAGCATAATGATACTGAACAAAATATACATGCCTATCGAAAAGCATACTATCAACATTATTTTCTTTCCGATACTGTACTTTTTTTTCCTAAACAAGAATAGCGAGAGTAAAATCGCTATGAGTATAATAGTTATTGCACATACAATCATATACCTATATATTTTGAATTTGTAAATTATGCTGTTATCACTAATGGTTAGAAAGGAGCATCGTCAGATGCTATCTTTCGTTGTTACTAACTTATTTATAAATCTCAATCCGGTGAATAAACACCCAATTCCCAAAAGAGGATAAATAATGCCGCATAAAACTGCGAGCATATTCAATCCTCCTTCATCTCCCGTGAAGCCGTCTAAGTTGACAGCTTGCAATATGAAGTTTGTAATTTGCCAATCTAATAGACTTTGGTCTATACAGATAAAGGCAAGCCACAAAATGACAGAGCTACATTCCAAGCCCAGCAATAACATTATCACTTTTGGGTGCATTGCATATAGTTTATAGACCTTGTAGATTACAGTTACATCTGTAATAATAAGTAAACCTAAAAAACAATACTCCATAATGCCATATATCCTGAACAGACGACCAAAACCTAAGCCACCACAAAATAATGTTATGACTATCAATAAAGCACTGAAAGCAGTCAATGATACTATGGATTGGACAGTTTTATTCATCGTACTATTGTTAGTAATGGTTTGGTGAGCAACAGCGTTTAGCTGTTATCTCGACCTTGTTAACGATTTTATTTCACAATCATAAATTCATTCCCATATGGATAAAAGCGTTTATCTATATATAGTTTGGAGTAGTCTGATAATTTGTAAATTTCAGGTTTATACAGATTTAATACCTTATCCAAAATTCTCTCTCGGAATATTATTCCATTTCCATATTCTACGCTATCTAAAACGAAGAAATTCTGTTTGATTGAATTGTCTTTCAGTTTCATATCAGGATATACTGTAAAACTAATTCCTATTTTTTTCTCTATATCATTTCGATGAAATGTTATACCTTTCCCGTAATGGAAAGAATCATTGTCAAAATGGTTTATACGTAAAGCGTAGTATTTTTTATCCGTTAGAGATTCGTTTTTCTTGTTTACTACCTTGACAGTTGCAATATCATATTTATCAATGAATCCATTTTCTTGAAGTAAAGACAAAAACTCTTCCGATACAATTTTAAGTTTTATGCTGTATTTTTCAAGAAAATCAAATTGCAAGATTCCCGGTTTTTTGTTGCATACGAGGTATAAGACTGGTGGTAAATTTTCTTCCCAACCATTCTTGTCTTTCCACATCCATCGTCCGTGATTTTGAAACTTCTGCCTTTTACTCTCATCGTAGGTATCACAGACATCAGATTTACCATACTCCAATAATCCTTTAGGAAGTTTATCTATCCCATATCGCCAAATATAAAGCTCTTCTGTATTCATAATTATTATCGTTAATGGTTGGGTGAGCAACAGCGTTAAGCTGTTATCTCGACCTTGTTAATATTATGTTATTATATAAAGAATAAATATTTCTTTAAGAATATGAGATTGAAGCAAAACGCAATAATAACTCCAATCGTCAACAAGATAAAGTATATATTTCTCTTTTGTGTTCTAATTCCTTTATAGACCATTCGTTCTGCTCTTGCATTTGTTTCTTTCTCAAAAAGGAAAGAATTGATAAGATAGATAATCAATATGAATATCAAATGAGAGTAAGGATGGTCAATATATTTTATAAAATTAAAATCAATTAAACTATTTACTAAACATATCAATATCGCAAATAACATATATATAATCCAGGTAAAAAATCCAATAGAATATATCTTGTTATCTTCAGTGTTTTTACTGAAATGGTCATAAATAAAATAAATTGTAAAATACCAATACTTATACCAATTCATTATTTTTTCTCTTTAATATTAATGGTTTGAAAAGGAACGGCGTAAGACGTTATCTTTTCTTGTTAATAATATATTTATAGCCTCTTGAAAGTTATATCATCCGACACTCCCAATTCTTTCCGTTTAACTTCAAAGTCCTTTTTACTGAATGCCCCGAACTTGTTTTCTTGTGCTTCCCATGCTTCTTGTGTGTTATTTACGGGAATGATGTAATATTCGGTTGTATTCTTATCATAACGGGGTAAGGAAATGCCTATGCTGTCCCTCAAAGCACGATATGCCTTGACAAGAATAAAATCATTGTCATATTCCACTGCATAAACACTTGCTCCGGTTATTCCCGTATAAGGCGCATCATCATCATTTTGTTGGTGATAACACACATCCATATCTTCTTTGGTATCTACCGCTATCAAATAATAGTTCCCAGTAAGATGCCGTTCATATACGAACCCGCAACTTTGCATTAGGGGCAACAATAAAAAGAGTAATGATATAACTGTTTTCATGCTCTCAATTATTATTAATGGTTTGGTGAGCAACAGCGTTAAGCTGTTATCTCGACCTCGTTAATAATAGAGTTTATTAAAGTAAACATTAAAGTTGGTTGTTAGACTTATAAATAATCCACGTACCATTTATCTTCGTTTAAGAATCTTCTTTTTTTACTATCTATCAAATACTTATTATTTTTTTTGACGACAATATACTGTAGGTATTTGTTGTCAGTTCGTGTTGTCACAAAAAATCTATTTTTCCTGCTTTCTTGCATATCTATTATTTTTTCCTTATTCGGATCATAGACATAACTTCCTTCAACTCCCCATGAGATAGCATTTGGACGACTCATTTTGCGTTCCTTATCTGTGCAGTATTTGTTTATTATAGAAGCTACCCTTTGTTCCATCATACGATCTGCTTCGTCCCATACCAACTGAGTATTTTGGTCTAACTCGTTACAATACTTCTCCCATTCATTCATTTCTGAAATAAAATTTATAACAAGTTCTTCAAGTATTTTTTTTGTAATATCGTCCATACTTTAATTATCTTTATTATTAATGGTTAGCAGGGAACAGCTTGTCCGTTATCCTGCGTTGTTAGCGAAATTATTTTATATACCCACAGATACTAAGTTAAGTACAGCTTTTTACTTCCAACTATTTTCCTTAACCACTTAGGGGTATATTCTATACTTCGTGGAAATTTGGTGTAAAAGCTCAAAATCCAATCTAATTCCTGGAAATAACTTGGAATTTCATCCCAATTATCATAATTAAAATCCAAATTGTAAGAACTATTTGAGTTAATGACCATTTTTAGAGAGAACCAAGCTCCTTCCTTTGGATAATACATATACATTTCTTTTCGTTTTAATCTAAATTCCTTGCATATATTGATGGTCGCCATCGTCCCTATTTTTATCTTATCTCCAGTAGAAAAGCGTATATTTAACATACTGCTGGTGCATGATACAAATAAAACATCTATAAAATCCCATTTCATTCCAGAGGGTATTTGAAGTAAAATAGCATCTCTAATATCATCAAAAGATATTCTTTTATTTGTTTTTACTAAATCTAATTGATGACGAACAGGTATATCAATTAAAGGAGTTGCTCTTTTGCATACTGGCAATGACTGGTATTTGGCATTTGGATTTTGAGAAACTTCCAATACCATTTTTACATACCACAGCCAGTACTCCTTACGTTTCTCTACGTCTCCTGTTTCCACGAAAGGATTGCTGCCAGAGCAAGCTATCGAGCCTATAAAATCCGCATTCCAACTTTCAAAGTCGAAAGCATCATCATCTTCACCATCATAATCCTCTATTGACAATATGGAAGCTGCATCGTAATGGATTGCATATCCCAAAGCTATGATAGCCCAACCTGCCATGCCTTCGGGACTGTCTGCGGATTGTTCCACATAATTGCGCAGCCGTTCTATTGAGACCAATATGCTTTCGGTAGTTCCTTTATTCTTGTACAGATAACTGTCCATTTCCGACAAGACATCGTATAACAGGCTTTCTGCTCCAAATTCTTCTGGAAAGCAGGAACAAGCTTTTTTGCAGCACTCACACAACACTTTTTGCACTGTCTGGGGGTTGCCTATTTGTTTCATCAAATCAACACGATAGGATAAAGGCAAATGCCCCATACTGTTTTGATTGATTATTTCTTTCAGTTTTTCTATTTGCTGTATCATACTGGTTTCTGTTTTCGCTAATGGTTCAGCAGGGAACGGCTTGCCGTTACCCTGCGTTGTTAGTGATATTTTTACCATAATTCTTCTGCGGAGAAATCACCTAAGAAGAAATATAGCAGCATAATGATACTGAACAAAATATACATGCCTATCGAAAAGCATACTATCAACATTATTTTCTTTCCGATACTGTACTTTTTTTTCCTAAACAAGAATAGCGAGAGTAAAATCGCTATGAGTATAATAGTTATTGCACATACAATCATATACCTATATATTTTGAATTTGTAAATTATGCTGTTATCACTAATGGTTTGGTGAGCAACAGCGTTTAGCTGTTGGCTCGACCTTGTTAACATCTTTACTTTGAGGATTTAATTATCTTCATCTCCTGATTTTACCAAATTATTAATATAATCAGAAAAACATGAAGCAATATACTTTACACAATTATCAGTAAAGGGCCCCAAATCCATCAATAGCAATACAATTTTTCCAGTTTCTAAATCAAGTGCAAAGAAATTTCCACCCCAATCAATTCCGAATGGTAAAAACTTATTGGGAAAACCTGATTGAATTAAATGTCTATAGCTCGTTTCAATATTAATTCCTCCTAACTTTTCATCTGTGTAATAAATTGGAAGAAATAAACTTATTTCCACATAATTATCTTCATCTTCAATATAGAAATATGGATTGTTAGCTATTCCGTCATTAGAGAGAAGATAGAAGTTCACAAAATCTTGCGGGATACTATATCCAACAAGATTTTCCAATGAAACTATATTATCATTTGAGATATTTAATAATGATTTCTCAATTAGTAGATCGCTCATTTTTCTATTATTATATTGATTTTACTATGATGTTAATGGTTTGGTGAGAAACAACGTTAAGTTGTTTTCTCGACCTTGTTATAAACTTATCTTATTCCTTTCAACTCCTCTTTCATTTTCTCTTTTAGGTAAAAGAACAACAAAACATGCCAACACAAGTCAAAGGAGAATACGGCTTCTTCCTTTCTCCCTAATGCCTGATAGAACTTACATACATTCCGATATGCCATAAAAACAAATACAAGATAGATAGGCGCCAGCATACAAAGACTTAATACCAAGACACAGACAGCTATCAGTGAATTTCTACAATAAGCTTTGTATTGTATCAATGCTTCTTCGTAATCGGAATTTTCCCAATAACCGAATGTTTTCAAATCCTCAACGCTCCAGCCTCTTTCTTTCAATAAATTAATAGCATAATCACGAATTTCATCATCATAGCCGTAACGCTTATAATTTTTTACAACATCTATTAGCTTATCATTGTCAAATCTCTTTAGAATATCAGAATCTTCCATAAAAAATTGTTTTATTGTTTATAATGGTTCAGCAGGGAACGGCTTGCCGTTATCCTGCGTTGTTAGCAACCTCTTTAATTCTCACCTGATATTTTTGTAATTGCCATTTTTTATCAATCAACAAATATGTTGCAGACAATTCGCTTTTAACATCGTCTATTATCCAAGTTATATCTTGAACTTTTATACCTTGTTCATTGTCTGCAAATTTTTTCTCTTTCGGATTGCCAAACAACTTTATGCAATGTTCATAAGACGAAGTTTCTATTACAGATAGTCTATATTGTCCGTTTTCGTTTGGTAGCCATAAGTTTTCGACAAGGAATAAGCGCATATCCTCTACTAATTCTTTTTCTACTGATTTGAGAACGGGAAGTTTATATATGTATTTATGTATGTTAGCAGAGAAAAATGGGAAGAAGTGTTTCCCCATTATTCTCCGCTGCATAGATACATTCTCTTTGTACGGATTAAATTCATCTAGTGACATTATTAAATCCATACCCAACATATTAACATCTTTTTCATATCTCACTTTCGACCTAATACCTACAGTGGAATATAATGCCCTAAAACAAAATAAGAAATCAAAGTCTATTTCACTATATTTCGTTTCTATTATTCTCGAAAAATTTCTCAAATCCTTGCCTATGTCCGAAACCTTGATATATCCCGGAGAATCCGATGTTATTCTTATTCGTTCCATATTTGTTGATTATATTGTTGCTAATGGTTAGAAAGGAGCATCGTTAGATGCTATCTTTCGTTGTTAGATATTTATTGCCCTTTCCCGCTTGGGGATATTGAACAAAAGTTGCCTTTATAATTCGATTATTACAGTTAAATGGTACATAAGCCACGTTACTATCAACACTTAACGTGTCGTTTAGCTGTTTCAAATGGGAGTGTTCATTTCGTAATAAGACTTCCAATTTTGAAAAGTCCACAGAACTGTATATCGGATAGAAACCGGAAAAACATGTAGGCGTTATGTAAGCAATTTGATTTTCATAGTCAAAGAATAAGAAACGGTTTCCGTCTGCCACATTATCATACACGGCAAAATAATCAAACTTTTTTACTCCATTGATTGTATAGCTTTGCACGAAGTCAATACTACTATCATCTACCGCTTTCAATTCAAAAACAACATTCTTTTTACCTTGCTGGTTAAAACATAGCCTATATAGAATTTCAAATTCTGTTTTTTCTGTTTCTATATAAAGGGTGTCTTTTTCAGTCAAAGAATGATACTTTGCTGAATTTTGTTCCACATAGCCGTTTTTTGCTATAACATAGCTAAGTGGGAAAAAGAACAAGCAATATAATACAAATATTCTCATGCCTATTATATCTAATTTATTTATAAATGCACCTTTAGGTGTAGGATATTTCGATAACCGACACCCGGCAGGTGTGTTTCCTGATCTCTAATAGCTGCACCCTATGAATCATCCAGTGAATCAAGCGGATTGGGTATGCTTGACTTGTGTGCGCTCGTCACATGAAGATAGATTGAGGTGGTCTTGATGTCATTATGCCCCAGCAGTTCCTGTATGGTTCTCAGGTCTGTTCCTTGCTCCAGCAGGTGGGTGGCAAACGAATGGCGAAGCATGTGTACATGTACCCGGTGCTTGATTCCGGCACGGCTGGCGGCTTCTTTCAGTATCTTTACCAGCGCACTTGCGGAATACTGTTCTCCGGGTGTCTCTCCCTCGAACAGCCATTTCTGCGGACGGTACTCCTTGAAATATTCCCTCAGATCCTTCAGCAACTTTTCCGACAGCAGCGAATACCGGCATTTCCGTCCTTTGCCCATGATACGCACAAGCATCCTTTCGCTTATGATGTCCTTCGGGGTGAGGTTCAGCAGCTCGCTCCGCCGTAATCCGGCTGAGTATATCAATGAAATCATGCAGCGGTGCTTCCGGTTCGACAGGCACGCGAGGATACGGGCCACCTCATTACGGCTCAGCACTTCGGGCAGTGACTTGTATTCCTTCGCGCGGGTAATGCCGCCATAGTATTGGCGCTGTCCGCCCTTTACCTGCTCGTAGTAGAACTTGATGGCGTTGATGCGCATGTTCTGCTGCGATACCGATATTTTCTTTTCGTTTACAAGATAGAGGATATATTTGTTGATGTCAGCCACTTTCAGGCGGTCGATGTTGCGGCCTTTATGGTTTTCCATAAAGTCGCTGAAATAGGCACGATAGGTTTTTATGGTCGATGGGCTGTACCGTTTCCGCTCCAGTAGTTCAAGATAGCCTTCCGGCAGTGTGTATTCCCTTTTGGGTTTGGAATGCCTTACATAAACCCTGCTGTAGTCAATATAGGCGTGCGGGGAGTAGCGGTCGTAGAAATCCGATAGTCTGAAAATGGCTGCCGGTATGTAGGCTGAACCATTATCTGCCATTTCCACATCGGCGTCCAGGACGAGCAGCTGAGATATGTCTCCATTGCCTGCATACTCTATCCGTATGTAGTCCGCACCGTCCTTCTTATCTTTGTACAGAACGATGTTTTCTCTCTGTCGCTGAACATTGTCCATATTGCTGAAAGTAAACTCATTGCTGCAAATATAAATAAAAGGAATATAAAAACCAACTGACTGGTCGGTTTTATTGTGTTAAAACTCTGCACTTGTAGGATATATAGAAACCGTTCTGGTTGAAAACCCGGTTTCAGGCTTTAATCAGCGAGTAGATGAAATGTAGTTTTTTTGCCAGTTGCTTGATATTCAAACCTTGAAGGAAAGAATGTTCAAAGGAGATACCGAAAAATACTTGCCAGAACATCGAAGCGGCTTCTTCCACATCCACGTCCTGCCGGATTTCCCCATTCTCTTTTGCCCTTTGGATGGCGGATTCCCATAATTGGTAGTTCTGCTTGAATATGTCAGCTATTTTCTTTTCCGCATTGGGATAGTATAACCGTACCTGCATCAGCAGATGGTAATAGTAAAAATTGAAGCTGCATCCGTATGGATTACTGTTATCAAGCAGACGTCCGAGGTTGTTCATGGTTCTTTCCACTCCGGCTATATACTGGTCGATAAACTCCGGGAACGAACCTGCTGTAAACTGGAACTTGTTTTCCAACTGCTGGGTATGGAATACATATTTGTCCACAACTGCCACGAACAAATCCTGTTTGAACGGGAAATAATACACCAGTCCGGCTTTTGACAGGCCGCAGGCTTTGGCTATTTCCATCTGGGTTGCTTTCTCATAATTCATTTTGGCGAATACCTGCAAGGCCTTTTCCAATACTTCTTCCCTGTTTGTAAACATACGCATCCATTTTTGTTTCAGTTACGAAGATACGGATTTTCTCTTTTCAAACATTTGTATGCCAGTGTTTTTTTATTGTCATAAAATAACACGGATGTCTTGTAATACATTTCTTCATTGAAAAAAGTACGGGCGGCCACCTCGCTTCATGCAAAGGCAGTCGCCCGTGGTCATTACCGGACAATCCGGAACTACAGCTTCATGCCCTTCGGTTCCGTCAGTCCTGGTCTTCCGATAACCAGATGGCTGCGCACGAAGTCCGCGTGCGGGCTTTCCGGCTGCTGTTCCGTCTGTTTCTTCTCGCTGCCTTGCCGGTTCTCTTCCGTGCTTTCCGGCGTCGGCGGAGCCAGCTCCAGCTGTATCTTGCGGTCCAGTGCGGCGAGTTCGGACTTCAGCTGTTTCAGCTCGTCCTCCTTCTTCCATGTCTTTCCGGCTATCTCCTGCAACTGCGGGATTTCCCGCTCCAGCACCTCGTTCTTCTTCCTGTACTGGTCGATGATACCCGGTATCCTCTCCAGTGCGTTCAGAAAATTCATGGCGGCGGCGTGTGTGTCAGCCATCGCCAGATGCCCGTTGTTGTAGCTGTACCTGTAGTTGCCCGCCACCACAAATCGGTTGTCGCAGAACTCCAGCCCGTCTTTGAGTGTCCTTTCGCTGACCACCTCGACGGGGAAGCCGTACAGTTCGCCCACTCGCTTGTACTGTCCGTCGGTCGTGGCATTCCTGGCTATCTCCTGCAGGCGCTTGCCGATTGTCTTCTCGTCGGTGGAATCCAGCCCGTCAATCTTCAGCAGGTTCAGCCGGTTGCCCTCCCGGTCTGTCTGTGCGGCAGCCGTGAACTTCTCCCAGTCCTCCGTCATGGCGGCTATGGCGGCTTGGTTGTTCCTTAATGCCAGCGTCTTTTCCTCCAGCTTCAGTTCGGATTCGCGCTTGCCCTTGCTGAAGGACTTGCGTTCACCCTCCAGCGAGGCAATCTTCTTCTCCAGCTTCGCCTTGTCCAGCAGGTCGGTGTTTCCCGACAGTATCGCCATGTATTCCGAAAAATTCATGCCCGACTTCTCGTCCATTGCTCCCTCGTCTATGGTTCTCGCGCCCATCGCGCCGCTCTTCAGCTGACTGATGAACGTCTGCTTGCAGTGCAGCAGGTTGAACTTGTACGAGTCCAGCGATTTTTCCACCGCATAGATGATGACATCCACCCGGTTGTCGGCGTACAGCTTCGCTATCTCGTTGCCTTTTCTCACCGCCCGCCCGTCACGCTGGGCGAGGTCGGACGGACGCCACGGCGTGTCCAGGTGGTGGATGGCCACCGCCCTGCGCTGGGCGTTCACGCCCGTGCCGAGCATCGAAGTCGAGCCGAACAGCACACGCACATATCCCTCGTTCATCGCTTCGATCACCGCTTTCCTTGACTTCTCGCTCTTGCATTCCTGTATGAAGCGTATCTCGTGTGCCGGTATGCCGTGGTCTTCCACTAATTTGCGCTTTATCTCGGTATATACGCTCCATTGTCCCGACTGGTACGTCCCCAGGTCCGAAAACACGAACTGCGTTCCTTTCTGTGCATCATACCTGCGGTAGTATTCCGCTATCATCCTTGCGCAGTGGCTCGCCTTGTTGTCCGGGTGGTCTTCATATGCCGGGTCTATCATGCGCATGTCCAGTGCCATCTTCCTTGCGTAGTCCGTGGCGATGAGCATCTTCGCCTTTTCCTCCGTTTCCGACAACGGCAATCTGCCGAGCAGTGTGGCATCGCCCGTCTTGGCAAATTCCATAAGCTGTTTGATGAAATGTTCCTGGTCGGGCGTGGGAGGTATGTTGTGCAGTATCTCGTTCTTGTGCGGACGGTCCACGCCCACATCCTCTGCCGTGCGGTAGTCCGTTATCTCGTTGTAGAACGCCGCCAGCTCCGGTACCTTGATGAAGTAGCGGAAGCGCTCCTTCTGCACGATGTTGTTCGTCACATTGAACTCAAAATCCGTCGTCTTCTTGGCGAAGATTGCCGCCCATGCGTCAAAGCATCGTATGTCCTGTCTTTCCAGCTCCTTCGGGCGCAGATACTTGAAAAGCAGGTACAGCTCCGTCAGCGAGTTGCTGATGGTCGTGCCCGACAGGAACGTCGCTCCCAGATCTTTTCCCGTCCGCTCCTGGATGGTACGGATGGCGAACAGCAGGTTCAGTGCCTTCTGGCTGCCCTCCGAGTTTCCCAGCCCCGCCACACGGTCATGCCTTGTGTTGAACGTCAGGTTCTTGAACTGGTGCGACTCGTCTATGAAAATATGGTCGATGCCCATCTGCCTGAAGTCCACCACATCGTCCGTCCTCGACTTTATCGCATGTTCCACCTTCTCCAGCTTGGCCTGCAGGTTGAACTTGCGCTTCTCCAGTCCCTTCAGCATCGCACGCGACACGTCCTTGCCCTGCGAGCGCAGCACTTCCAGATTTTCCTCCACCGTATCCAGCTCCGCCTGCAATATCCGCTGCTGCAGTTCCGGCGACTGCGGTATCTTCCCGAACTGGTCGTGGCTCATGATGATGCAGTCCCAGTCGTTGTTCCGTATGTCGTTGAAGAAGCGTACCCTGCCGGATGCGGCAAAATCCTTTTCCGAGGCATACAGCACTCTTGCGTTGGGGTATGCCGTGCGGTAGCATTCGGCTATCTCCCTTACATTCGCCTTCAGCCCGATAATCATCGGCTTGTGTACCAGCCCCAGACGCTTCATCTCATGCGCTGCCACACACATGATCAGCGTCTTTCCGGTTCCACAGGCTAAGCGCAAAGCGCCTTGCCGTCCTTTCGGACGGTAGGTTT
>ONZU01001294.1_pt1 | contig 14333 bp, 8 predicted proteins | sample 1671161 | NCBI WGS metagenome assembly ONZU01 (sample SAMN06348128, study PRJEB24527) | human gut metagenome | biome: human gut; feature: ankylosing spondylitis patient; material: feces | host: Homo sapiens | place: China | collected 2015-10
AAGGAGTCCATCGCCGACACCGCCCGGGTGCTGGGCCGGATGTTCGACGGCATCGAGTACCGCGGCTACGGCCAGAGCATCGTGGAAGAGCTGGCCCGCTGCGCCGGTGTGCCGGTGTGGAACGGCCTGACCAACGAGTTCCACCCCACCCAGATCCTCGCCGACTTCCTCACCATCCGGGAGCACTTCGGCCGCCTCAAGGGCATCAACTTCGTTTACTTCGGCGACGCCCGCTACAACATGGGCAACAGCCTGATGGTGGGCTGCGCCAAGATGGGCCTCAACTTCACCGCCTGCGCCCCCAAAAAGTACCAGCCGGACGCTGCACTGGTGGAGCAGTGCAGGGCCATCGCCGCCGAGACGGGCGCGGCCATCTCCTTCGAGGAAGACCCTGCCAAGGCCGCAAAGGGCGCAGACGTCCTCTACACCGACGTCTGGGTGTCCATGGGCGAGCCGGTCGAGGTCTGGGCCGAGCGCATCAACGACCTGGCCGCATATCAGATCAACCAGGACCTGATGGACATTGCCGGCCCCAGGGCCGTGTTCATGCACTGCCTGCCCGCCTACCACGACCACAAGACCACTGTGGGCAGGGAGATGGGCGAGCGCTTTGGCCGCGACGCGATGGAGGTCACCGACGAAGTCTTCGAAGGCCCCCAGAGCATCGTCTTCGACGAGGCCGAGAACCGGATGCACACCATCAAGGCCGTCATGGCGGCCACGCTGGGTTACAACGGCTGATGGGCGGAGGACACGTTTCGCGCCCCGATTTCGGGATGCCGCAGCCCGACCCGGCCCACCCGCTGACGGAGTTTTACTGCCTGCTGCAGCGGGCCTTAGACCGGGAGGGCGTGTTCGCCCTGCCCGCGCTGTATGCGCAGTTCCGCGCTCCGGCCCGGCGCATCTACGCCGACGAGGCGGCAGATTTTCTCACCCTTCTGCCCGATGAGGCAGAGGGCGCATCCCGTCTGCTGGCCCCGGCGCAGCTGCAGCTGCTCTATTCCTCTCTGCATGTCATGCCGGATGGTGCGCCCGCCGCGCTGCTGCTCACCGAAGAATGCACCCGGACGGTGTACGCTGTCCAGCTGCTGCCGCCCTTCGTCTGGGAAGACCCGCTCCCGCCCCTGCCGGACGCTCCGGCGGCGCTGAGCCTCACCCTCACCATGCGGGATGTGGAAGAGATCGACGCCTGCCCCGCCGCGCTGGGCCACCGTCTCGCCTGCGACAAGGCGGGCAAGCGCTGGCTCCACCACCCCCGGGCCGAGACCTATCTCTCCGAGCGGGTAGCCCTCTTCCAGCGGCTCTACCGATAACTCAACAGAAGCTCTCAGGGTCATTTGCCAAAACATGGCGGCAAATGGCCCTTTTGTTTTTGGCGTATTCATGTTATACTTTGGGTACCCTGTGCGATGCCGGGCGGAAGATTTTTCCGCTCTGCACCATAAACTGCAATAATCGGGGCCGCTCATCCGTATACAGGGTGAATGTCCCCGATCAAAGATGATTTTTCCACCGGGTCCTGCTGTACACAGGACATCAAAGGAGCATAGAACTATGGGACAGCTGACCAAAAACGAGATTTTTGCGCTGGCCGTGCAGCGATACAGTGACACGGTGTTCCGAGCCGCCATGCACAACTGCAGCTGCACCGCCGATGCGGAAGATGTGGTGCAGGATGTTTTCGAAAAGCTGCTGTGCTACAATGGCCGCTTCGAGAGCGAGGAACACCTGAAAGCCTGGCTGCTGCGTGTGACCATCAACCGCTGCCACGACCTGACCCGCGCCGCCCGCCAGAAGGACACCGAGCTGGACGAGAATCTTCCCGCTCCGGACCAGATGGAAGACGGCAGTGTGCTGGACGCCGTGCGCGCCCTGCCCGAGAACTACCGCAACGCGGTCTACCTCCACTACTACGAGGGGTACACCGCCGCCGAGGTGGGCCGGATGCTGGGCGCACCCACCAACACGGTGCTCAGCTGGCTTCGCCGCGCCCGCGCACAGTTACATACGATGCTGAAGGAGGAGATCGAAGATGAGGTGGTATGAGTACAAGATGGAGGTAGACGACCTTCACGCTTCGGACGACCTGAAAGCAAAGCTCCTCGCCATGCAGCCGGCGGAAGAGGCTCCGAGACCCGCCAAAAAGCCCAAAAAAGCCATCCACTTTCCCCGAAGGACTCTGAGCATCGCCGCCTGCGGCCTGCTCTGCGGCGTTGGTCTGTACGCGGCAGTCCACTCCCCCATCAGCCTGCTGCCTGCGGGCGGCGCGGCCCTCAGCTCTGCCCCTGAGACGGCCTCCTACGCCGCCTACTCGATGGACGACGTGAACAGCGCCCTTGCCGCACCCAAGATGGCTGTCCAGGCCGGTGGAAGCGCCGATGCCATGAGCGACCGCGATGCAGGCGGCACCGGCACCCTCAGCGCCGAGGCCGCGCAGACGAGCACAAAGCTCATCTACACGGCCAATCTCACCATCGAGAGCAAGGACTTTGATGCCGCCCGCACCGCCCTCACCGACGCCGTGAGCGCCGCCGGAGGCTATCTGGAATCCAGCAGCGAATCCTCTTACACCGGCTCGAGCCGCACCCTCTCCCTCACCATCCGCGTCCCGCAGGACAACTACGCGAGCTTCCTCGAAGCCGCCGCGCAGGCGGGCAACCTCGTGGACAAGAGCGAGCAGGTGCAGGACGTCACCACCCAGTATATGGACATCGAGGCCCGGCTCTCCAACCTGACGGCCCAGCGCACACGTTTGCAGGAGCTTCAGGCCAGCGCCGAAAACCTCGCCGACCTGCTGGAGATCGAATCTTCCCTCAGCGACGTCCAGTACCAGATCGAGAGCTGGCAGTCGCAGCTGGACTGGTACAGCCAGCAGGTGTCCTGCTCCACGGTCTACCTCTCGCTGGACGAGGTGAAGGAATACACCCCCACCGAGGAAACCTACCTCTCCCAGTTGTCCAGCGCCCTCCGCAATGGCTGGACGGGCTTTGTCTCCGGCATCCAGCAGCTGACGGTCTGGGTCGTGGGCGTCTGGCCCGTGCTGGTCATTCTGGCCGCAGCCGCCCTCGTCGTCCGCTTCGTGCGCCGCCGCACCCGCAAGTGATATTCGCTCTGTCGAAGCGCCCCGGAATGGGGCGCTTTTTGTTTCCGGCAGCGGCCTTTTCAAAAAAGTCATATTCTTTTTGAAAAAACGCTTGACAAGTCCCCCGCCTTGTGGTATTATACTTGAGCAGTCAGCGAGAGGCCGACAGCAAAAAGTAAATATCGCGGGGTGGAGCAGTCTGGTAGCTCGTCGGGCTCATAACCCGAAGGTCGTTGGTTCAAATCCGGCCCCCGCAACCACCAAGCATCTTGATTCTATCAAGATGCTTTTTCTTTTTTACATACAAAACGAGGGGCCGCACAGCTGTGCGGCCTCTCGTTTGCGTTTATATCTTTTACAGCATCCCATGCCGACGCTGTTCGGCTTCCAGCTCCTGGTTCAGGGCTGCCTTGCGGTGGTCGAGCAGGAGGTCTTTGTTGTACTGGAAATACCGCTCACAGCCGTTTTCGGCAATGAAGGCATGGGCGGCGGGCGAGAGGGTCAGCTCGGTGACGAAGACCACCATTTCCTGACTCTCGGCGAATGCCTGCTCCATGAAGTCGAAGGCCGCTTCCAGCGCGGCGCTGGCCGTCTGCTGGGCGGTGTCCCGGGCGTCCGACAGGGTGCCGAACTGGGTGCGCAGCACCTTGAAGGCGGCATCCGCGTCCGGCGCGGCGGCGCGCAGAAGCTCTTTCTCCCAGCTGCGCAGGGTCTTGGCAGTCTGCAAGCGGGCTTCCAGCGTGGGCTTATCCAGCAGACCGGCGGTGCGCTTTTTCTGGGTCTCAGCCTCGTAGTCGGCGGTCATCTGGTCAAAGAGCTGCGCCCAGCAGTTCGGCTCCTGCGCCAGCTCTGCGGGCATCTCGGCAAAGGCTTTCTTCGTCTCCCGCAGGAAGGCATAGCAGCTGTCGGCCGCAGCGTCTGCCCGCCGGGAGGCAGAGAAGCGCATCTCGAGGCCGGACAGGATCAGGCTCACGAGGCTCAGCTTCTCGTCGAAGGGGGCCTGCAGCAGCCGCGCAAAAGCGGCAGGCTTGGCCTGACCGGCCAGAATGTCCTCCACGCCGTAGTCGTCACGGTACTTGTAGTAGAGATCGAGGTAGGCCGAAAAGTCCTCGGCGATCTTCTGGTGCTGGATATACTGGCGGATGAGCTCTTCGTCGGCCTGCAGGCCCAGCGACTCATAGGTATTGAGCAGGTTGGAGAGGTCTTCCCAGCCGCGGGCGGTGACGAACTGGGTGCCGTCCACGTCGGCGTTTATCTGGTAGAAGTTCTGGGGGTGCAGTTCGAGATAGCTCAGGATCGCGCTGTGGATGTGGGCTGCACGGGCGTAGTCCTTCCAGACCGGCAGATCCGGCTCGATATCCATCCGGCGGACGCGGTCGAGGGTGACGATATCGAAATCGCGGACGGATTTATTGTACTCCGGCGGGTTGCCTGCCGCCACGATGACCCAGCCCGCAGGCACGGCCTGATTGCCGAAGGTCTTGCACTGCAAAAACTGCAGCATGGTGGGGGCCAGCGTCTCGGAGACACAGTTGATCTCGTCGATGAAGAGGATGCCCTCTTTCAGGCCGGTGGCCTCCATCTTGGCGTAGACGCTGGCGATGATCTCGCTCATGGTGTACTCCGTCACAGAGACGTCCCGGCCGCCGTAGTTGCGCTGACGGATGAAGGGCAGGCCCACGGCGCTCTGGCGGGTGTGATGGGTGATGGTATAGGCCACCAGCGCCACGCCGCACTCCCGCGCCGCCTGCTCCATGACCTGGGTCTTGCCGATGCCCGGAGGCCCCATCAGCAGGATGGGGCGCTGGCGGATGGCCGGGATGGCGTATTCGCCCAGAGCATCTTTGGCGAGGTACGCTTTGACGGTGTGCTCGATCTCTTCTTTGGCTCGTTTGATGTTCATATTCTTTCCCTCGTTATCACGAATTGTTGAGGTCACGGTAGAGGTCGTCTTCCTCCGCCAGCGCTTCGGACAAGACCGAGGCGCTGCGGGCTGCCTCACCGGTAAATTCTTCTTCGTCCAGCACCACTTTCATCGCCCAGGGCGGCACATTGGCGTCGTCGAAGCGGTCTCCCAGAAACAGAAATGCCGTGTCGTAAGCCGGGCGGCGGGCCGGGTAAGTCCCCATACCGTCGGTAAAATAGAGCAGACCCCGGAGGTTCGAAAACTTCTTCTCGGCGCAGAGCTGGCTGACGTACTCGAAGGCGGGCCGGAAATCGGTGCCTCCGCCGCCCCGCAGCTCGAAGTGGTTCATGGCACGGATGAGGTCGTCTTCGTTTTTGACGGGAATATCCTGCCGCACCGCGTTGTCGGCCTGGATGAGGTGGAGATTCATCCGATGGAAGAAATTCTCCCTGCCCTTCAGCAGGGTGTACGTCTCGGCCAGAAAGGCCCGCACCAGCTCACCCGAGGTGGAGTAGCTGGTGTCGATGACGAGGGCCAGCTCTTCTATCTTCTTGCTCTCCCGGGTCTCCAGCGGCTCGATGAGGGGCAGGTTGCCGTAGACCGACAGGCCGTAGGTGTAAAAGTTCAAATCGAACTCGTCCGGGTCGAGGTGGACTTCCTCCCGGGTGACGCAGAACCGGCGCAGGAAGTCGCCGTAGCTGCGGCGGCTGCGGTTTGCAGCTTTGATCTGCTCCCGCATGGCGTCCGCGCCCTCACCGGCCTCTTTGTCCCGGAGCTCCAGCTCTGTCTGCATCCGCTCGCCGATCTTCTGCCAGGTCTTCTGGGGCAGCGGCGCAGGCATCTGCCGGGGCTGTTCGGGGGCATCTTTGGGCCAGAGGCGGTGGTCGTCGGTGTAGAATTCTTTTTCCAGCTGGCGGAGAACGCCGGGCGTCTGCCGCACCAGCCAGCGGTAGATGGGAGCTGCAGCAGCCACTTTTTCCTGCGCGATGATCTCCTCATAGGCGTGTTGGCGCACCCACGTCAGGGGGCGCTGGACGCTCTTGCGGCCAAGACCGTCGATGACGTTCTCCACCGCAATGTCACACGCAAGGTCCCACAGGCGTTTGTCCCGCTTGCCGCGCAGCCAGAGATGGCGGAAGATGCAGTGGAACACCGTGTGGAGGTAGAGCCGGTTGAGATATTTGGGGTTCTTCTGGTAGAGCCGAAGCAGGGCGCTGGGCTGGTAGCAGAGGATGGTCCCATCCGTCGCCAGCACACCGCACCGCTCGTCGGCGGTAGGCGTCAGGGCCGAGAGGGCCTGGTCCAGAAAGCGGAAGTCCAGATACAGCCCGCTGCGCACCACGGCCAGCACCTCGCCGCCCATCCGGGCCTGCCACTCTTCGTGAGTCTCGGGCCGGGCCGACTGGAAGGGCTTGCGGGGGTCAAAAAACGTTTCCTTCTCAGAAATCAAAATCATACCTCTTCTTTTGGGGCGCAGCGGCACGCTTTTTGTGCTCTGCGTCGGCCAGCAGGGCGGCAGCTTCAGCATTGTCGGCCTTGGCCGCGAGGGCTGCGCCCTCGGCAAAGGCGTCGGCGTCCATCACATCCAGCGCCAGCAGGGCTTTGATGCCCTCGGTGTCCTGCGCCTTGAGCAGACGGGTCAGCACCCGCCCGGTGTTGGTCTTGAGGAAGTCCCGGTAGGCATCCCGGGCGGCATCGCTCAGCTGCCACGGCCAGCGCAGGCGGTCGAAGCAGAGCATCGCCATTACGGAAGCGTCGTCGGCGTCGTGGCCCTGCGGGAAGATGGCGTCGTACTCCGCCGGGAGAAGCTTATTTTCGAGGAAGCACTGCCGGTAGTGGTAGCCCTGCCCCGAAAAGGTGTGGAGCAGGATGTGGGCGGGCGTCTCCTCGATGTCCTCCCAGTAGGCGGGATACCACAGCCCCGCCCGGGGTGCGGCCTCCCCCACCGGCCAGAACAGCGCCCGCACGGCCTCGGTGATGCTGCCCACGAGAGCGAACAGGCCGGTGGCCTGCTCGGGCGCAGCGCGGATGATGAGGTCTTCCAGCGCAAAGCAGTTGAGGAAGACGTCGCTGCCCATGGTCAGCTCTCCTGTCCCGGCAGTCAGGCGGCGCAGCCTGCGGCAGTTGTAGAATGTGCAGCTGCCGATGACCCGCAGACTGTCCGGCAGGGTGACTTCTTCCAGGAAGTTCCCGCAGATGGGGTGGAGCTCGTCGTCCTGCGCCGGGGCGGCGGGGGCGTCGAAGTCAAAGCTGTACCGCTCTTTGCCGCCCACATCCCGGCCAAAAGCACGGGTCAGACAGAGCTTGCCGTCCTCGGCCCGCTCATAGCGGCAGGTCTTTTCCGGCCCGGGCAGGCCCCGGGGCTTTTCGGAAAAACAGTAATCTCCCAGTTCGGTGATGGGCCACTGGCCCTCCCCTTCCGGCGCAGGAACAGCCCCGGGCAGCTTTACGCAGGGCTCGCCGCCGTACACCCGCACAAGGCGGGCCGTGCCGCCCGCCAGCGGCAGAATATCCAGTATCATAACGACTCCTATCCTCGAAAGCAAGGCCCGCTCTTTTACGCTGCATTGCACTTTCAGCAGCCAGCATAGAGTTTCCCGGCCTGCCAAAGGCTCACCCCTCCGGGGGAGCTGGCGCGTCAGCGCCTGAGAGGGCTGCAAAAAAGCTGCCGCACAGACACGCCGTGCAGCAGCTCCGTTCAAAACTTCATCACTGTGCGGCCTGTGCAAGGCAATCGTTCATTGCCGCAAATACCGCGTCGCTGGTCATGGTGCTGCCGGAGACAGCATCCACCCCGACGGTCGAGCCAGCCGCCAGCAGGGAGGCCGACAGCGTCTCTGCCGCCTTGCCGCCCAGCTCCGGCGTCTCGCCGGAAGCGTCGATCACAACATTGGTCACCTTGCCGCCGGTGATGGTCACGGTAACGCCCACCTCGCTCAGACAGCCCTGCGCGCTGGCGGTGTAGGTGCCGTCGGTGTAGGTGTCGGCGTTATCGGCAGCCGGCACGGTGCCGGTGTTGGCGATATAGAGGGCCAGCACGATGCCGAGGACGACGTCCAGCACCAGCATGAGGATCATGTTGCGGGTCATGTGTTTTTTCATGGTCTGTGAAGTGCTCCTTTTGCGATGTTTGGGGTCCGCTCGTTACTTTGCGGGCTTGAAGCTGTCGCGCAGGGTCACGACACGATTGTACACGCCGGGGTTCTTCGAGTCGGGCGTGAAGAAACCGGTGCGCACGAACTGGAACTTATCGCCGGGCTTTGCGTCGGCCAGAGCCTCTTCCAGCTTGCAGCCCTTGCGGACGACAACGCTGTCGGGGTTCAGATAATCCTTGTAGTCGCTGCCCTCGGGGATGGCATTCATGTTCGCCTCGGTGAAGAGCTTGTCGTACAGGCGCACCTCGGCATCCACGGCGTGGGCGGCGCTCACCCAGTGGATGGTACCCTTGACCTTGCGGCCATCGGCAGGGTTGCCGTTGCCGGTCTCGAGGTCGGCAGTGCAGTGGATGACAGCGATGCTGCCGTCGGGGTTCTTCTCGACGCTCTCGCACTTGACGATATAGCCGCCCATCAGACGGACTTCGCCGCCGACGGTCAGGCGCTTGAACTTCGGAGGCGGCACCTCGGCGAAGTCCTCGTTCTCGATCCACAGCTCCCTGGTGAAGGCGACCTTGCGGGTGGTGGTGTCGTTGGCTTCACGGTTGGGGTTGTTGGCGATGTCGAAATACTCGGTCTTGTCGGCGGGGTAGTTGTCCACCACCAGCTTGACGGGGTCCAGCACGGCGATGCGGCGCTGTGCGGTCAGATCCAGCTCGCTGCGGATGCAGGCTTCCAGCTGGCGCATATCAATGAGGTTGTCGGACTTGGAGATGCCGGCCTCCCGCACGAAGGTGAAGATGGAAGAAGCGGTATAGCCGCGGCGGCGCAGGCCGCACAGGGTGGGCATACGGGGGTCATCCCAGCCGTCCACAATGCCCATCTCCACCAGCTCACGCAGATAGCGCTTGCTCATGACGGTGTTGGTCATGTTCAGGCGGGCGAACTCCCGCTGCTTGGGGAACTCGGTGCCAAAAATGTTCTCGATGACCCAGTTGTACAGCGGGCGGTGGTTCTCGAACTCGAGGCTGCACATGCTGTGGGTGATGCCCTCGATGGCGTCCTGGATGGGGTGGGCAAAGTCGTACATCGGGTAGATGCACCACTTATTGCCCTGACGGTGATGCTCGGCGTACTTGATGCGGTAGATGGCCGGGTCACGCAGATTCATGTTGGGGCTGGCCAGGTCGATCTTGGCGCGGAGGGTCTTTTCGCCCTCCTTGAACTCGCCTGCGCGCATCCGGCGGAAGAGGTCGAGGTTCTCTTCCGGGGTGCGGTCGCGCCACGGAGAGGGACGGGAGGGCTTGCCTGCGTCGCTGCCCCGGTACTCGCGCATCTCGTCGCGGGTCAGGTCATCGACGTATGCCTTGCCCTCGAGGATGAGCTTTTCGGCATACTCATAGCACTTGTCGAAGTAGTCGCTGCCGTAGAAGATGCCGCCGTTGGGGTCGGCACCCAGCCAGTGCAGGTCCTCGATGATGCTGTTGACATACTCCTCCCCTTCGCGGGCGGGGTTGGTGTCGTCGAGGCGGAGGTTGAACTTGCCGCCGTACTGGTTTGCGATGGACCAGTTGATATAGATGGCCTTGGCGCTGCCGATGTGCAGGTAGCCGTTGGGCTCCGGCGGGAAGCGGGTGTGGATCTCGCGGATCTGTCCTTCGGCGAGGTCGGCGTCAATGATCTCGGTCAAAAAGTTTTTATCTGCCATAGTGGCGTTCCCCCTGTCAGGGCATAGCAAGCCCGGAATTACACATTTGATACCCCTTATAATACACTATTTCCCGCTTTCCTTCAAGGTGGAAAGCCGAAGTTCCACCTGTTTTCGGCGTCGTTTTGCGAAAAAGCTTTCCCTGTCTCCCGCTTTTTGCAAAAAAAGCGAAATTCATGCTTGACATTCCGCACAGAATCTTATATAATAATCAAGCATTCAGCGAATGCGGAATATCTGTAGGGGTATAGCTCAGTTGGTAGAGCAGCGGTCTCCAAAACCGCGTGCCGTGAGTTCGAGACTTACTACCCCTGCCACAAGCGCACAGAGAGTACTCTGTGCGTTTTATTTTTGTATTTTTCCCGGAATGTCGGACTTTCCAAAACTTTTTTGACATTTTCTGAAATTCATGCTTGACAACAGCGCGTTTCTCAGGTATAATAACACACGTTCCGGCGGTCAACCGCCAGAAACGATGTACTTGAGCGATCATGGCCCGGTAGCTCAGTTGGTTAGAGCACCAGCCTGTCACGCTGGGGGTCGTCGGTTCGAGCCCGATCCGGGTCGCCATTTGCTGCTATAGCTCAGTTGGTAGAGCGCATCCTTGGTAAGGATGAGGTCTCCAGTTCGAATCTGGATAGCAGCTCCATCGAGAAAAAACCACTTGAATCCTTGCGGTTCAGGTGGTTTTTTGTATTTCCGGCCATTTTTACCACCCGGTTTTCTTTTTGCTGCGCAAAAAGGCCCCCCGGCACCATGCGGACGTGCCGGGGGGCTTTGCAATATGGAGGAAGCAGGGCGATGCGGTACGCCCCGCCGGGGTAAGTCAGTGGATCAGCTCGTTATGAACTGCGCCGTTGATGGTGAGCTGGGCCTCGCCGCCGTTGTGGGTAAGCACAAAGGGGGTAACGTCGGTACCCATGGCCAGCATCTCGTCGATGACAAGGCTGGACTCCCGGCTCCGGGTGCGGAACACCACCACATCGGCACCCTGTGCCTTGATGGCCCGCAGGTCGCCCAGCACAGCGTTGAGGGCGGCATCCTCAGAGGGTACCGCAATGATGTACCGGCCATCCACCACAGAGGTCTCGTAGGTCTCTGCACCGGTCACGGTGTAGTTGGGGGCCGCAGAGCCGTTCTCCTGAGGCTCCGGTGCGCCGCAGCGGATGCAGACGCCGTTCTTGTACTCGTGGCCCAGAGGGGCAACGAGATTGGTGCGCTCACCGGTCTCCTCGCCGCAGACGCTGCACTTCTGTACCGTGTAGCCGCTTTCCGTGCAGGTGGGGGCAACGACGGTCTCGACGAACTTATGGCCCGGAGCTTTAACGATGTTGGTATGCGAGCCGTATTCCTGGTGGCAGCGGCTGCACTTTTCTACCGTGTAGCCATCCTCGGTGCAGGTGGGCTTGACTGTTACCGTATGGTAATCATGGTACCAATATCCGGAGTTTGGAGCGACCACTTCCACCCTGATAATCTCACCGCAGGATATGCACCGGTAAGTCTGAGATCCAGTTTTCGTACAATTCGGGGAGACACTCTCTGCCGCGTATTCGCCCTGCGAATGCTTGCACTTTTCCGTGGGCTGTTCCGTCTTCCCGTCGGTCACCCATTCGCCGTTCTGACGTGTTTGGGTCACCGTGTTCGGGCCGTTATGGCCTATATTGGTCATTTTTACTTCTGCACCGTCCTGGATGCTCTTCTTGTCAGTGGTAAATTCATTCTTGCCGTTTTGGACAGGATCAGTACCCTTCTTACCAGTCGTTCCGCCATCACCAATGGCAGCGCCCGCGCCATAGGCACCGCTGCCTCCGTGCTTCTCGGCACTGCCGGTGGCCTTGACCTGCGCTTGGCCGCCAATGGTCACATGGCCCTTGCCATTTGCGCCGCCGCCGATGCCTGCGCCGCCGCCGTACCAGTCACTCTTCTGCACGGCTGTCACCTTGGCGTTGCCGGTAATCGTAACATCCGCATTGCCGCCTGCACCGCTGCCAATGGTTGCTGCGTTGTCGCCGCCCTCAACATTTACCTCAGCGTTGCCGGAGATGTTGATCTTAGCGTCGCCGCACAATTGTTCTCTGCGTACACCACTGCCAATGGTTCCGTTTTGAACAGTCACCTTGGCGTTTCCGGTGATGGTAACGTCCGTTTCACCGGGTTTTTCTGTACCATACCACTCAGGAAGACCAATGCCGCCGATGCCGCCGTCTCCCACATTGACCACAGCATTTCCCTGGATCACAATGCCGGTAGCTGCGCCGCCTCGAAAGCCGCTGCCGATCTGGGCATTCGTGTTGACGGTGCCGTTGCCCTCGATCACAATGTTCTTCGTGCCATAGCCGGCGTATCCTCCAGAGGCTTTTGTTCCATGTCCACCGATGGCAGCGCCTTGGTAATCCTGACCCAGGGCATTTTTATCGACCTTTACATCGAGGGTATCGCTCTGGCTGTCTGCGGTAATGGTGAGCGTGCCGGTATTCTCTTTACCATCCTGAGTTTTATCGTTTTTCTGGATACCGGCGCTCTGGCCCGAGCCCGTCAGGGTGTTACTGCCCGAAAACTTGAGCTCTACATCACCACCCTGCACATCAATGGCCGCCTGTCCACGAGCCGAGGTATTTGCCGCAGTCGGCAGATCGATATGTGCATTGTTCAGCGACACCTTGATCTTCTTGGCGGTATTGTTGATGATCTGGATGATGCTGGTGCGCTTTCCCTCGCCGCTGCTGCGGGCCGGAGCCTTGTGGGGGCCATTGGAGGCGTCGTCAGAGGCGCTGGCAGTAGCCTCAGCAGAAGCCTTGGCCTCTGGCTTGGGCTGTCCCTCGTCCTCTGCTTTGGGCTCCTGCCCCTCGCCAGCGGAAGCATTCAGCTCCCCGTTTGCAGGGGCATTCTGCTCCTTCTTTTCCTCGTCAGCAGGGTCGCTGTTGTTATCCTTATTTTCGGTCTCGGTCTTCTGCTCAGGGTCAGCCGGAGCTTCGGTATCCTTCTGCTCCTGCTTTTTCTCAGCAGCGGGGGCGTCCTCTGCCTCCGGGGTCTCCTTCGGGGTCTCTTCCGAGGTCTCCTCCTTGGCCGGAGCCTTGGCCGGGGTCACAGGCTGGTTTTCTTCCTGCCGGTTCTCCTCAGCGGTCTGCGTAGCTCCATTAGCGGAGCTATAGGCACCCTTGATCTCGATTTCCTCATTGTCGGCGATGCTGGTAACTCCGTCCTGACCATCCTGCTTCACGGTGATGCCGTTACCATCTGCCGTGATCACAAGGCCGCCATTGGAAAGATCAAAGGTGGCCGCAAATGCCGGGGCGGAAAGGGATACCGCCATGCTCAGGGCCACGGCCGCCGCCGCGACTTGCCGGAGCAATTTTTTTCTTCGCATGATTTTTACCTCCCGTTTTGTATTTTGTGGCTTTTCTGCCAGATTTATTATACCCCCCCCCCTACCGCCTGTGCAATATGACGGTTGAACAATCTTGCCCCACTTTTTTTAGCAAAAATGACAAAAAACGCCGTTGGCCCGCACCTTTTGTGCAGGCCAACAGCGTTATCGTCCATGTATCCCGGCTAAAATATCACGCTCCTGCGTTTGCCGCCCCTGCCCAGCCGGGCCGGAGCAAACAAAAAAACACCCCGAAGCCTTGATGGCTTCAGGGTGTTCTGAGCTGGAGCTGCTATCCAGATTCGAACTGGAGACCTCATCCTTACCAAGGATGCGCTCTACCAACTGAGCTATAGCAGCACACTCATAGCTCAATTATAATACCATAAACTCTGCCGCATTGCAAGCGTTTTTTGCAAAAAAATCTGGCATTTTGCAAAAAAGTCGGTTTTTACGAAAAAACTCCCCCAGTCTGCTTGCGCAGACAGCCCCCTCGGAGATGGGGCCTTTGGCAGTACGGACAACTTTCCGGTTTTGCCAAGGGCTCCCTCTTTGAGGGAGCTGGCATCGCGCAGCGATGACTGAGGGAGTCTTACTTTATCACTCGATGAGGCCGTTCAGCAGGGCCAGGCACTTGCGGCTGTGCAGCTTGCGGATAGCCTTTGCCTCGATCTGGCGGACGCGCTCACGGGTGACGCCGAAGTCGCGGCCCACCTCTTCCAGCGTGCGGGGACGGCCATCGTCCAGACCAAAGCGGAGACGGATGACCTTCTCTTCACGGGGGGTCAGGCTCTTGAGGGCCTGATTGATCTGCTGGGCCACCATGGCACGGTCAGCAGCCTTGCCGGGAGCCTCGGCGTTCTCGTCGGCGACGAAATCGCCCAGAGAGGAATCCTCTTCCTCGCCCACGGGGCTCTCCAGGCTGGCGGGCTCCTGTGCCATCCGCTGGATCTCACGCACACGCTCGACGCTCATATCCATGGCCTTTGCCAGCTCTTCCGGGGTGGGCTCGTGGCCGTTCTGGTAGACCAGCTGGTTGGTGGCCTGACGCATCCGGTTGATGGTCTCGACCATGTGCACCGGGATGCGGATGGTGCGGGCCTGGTCGGCGATGGCGCGGGTGATGGCCTGACGGATCCACCAGGTGGCGTAGGTGGAGAAGCGGAAGCCGC
>ONZU01001299.1_pt1 | contig 14323 bp, 15 predicted proteins | sample 1671161 | NCBI WGS metagenome assembly ONZU01 (sample SAMN06348128, study PRJEB24527) | human gut metagenome | biome: human gut; feature: ankylosing spondylitis patient; material: feces | host: Homo sapiens | place: China | collected 2015-10
AGGTGTGAGGAACGCCTTGCCGGAAGGGATGAACCCCCCTCTACAACAGGCAAAAGGCTGTAGGGGGCGGCGTCCCCGACGCCCCGCGGAGGAGGGGTCAAGACCCCTCCCTGCAAACCAATTTAAAAGGGGTACGTAGGGCGGCCTGCCCCCAGGCCGCCGCGGGAGTTAGTGGGTGGATGCCCGTTGATGGGCGGCCACGCAAGGCCTGTCGGAAGCCTCGGCGGCATTAAGAAAGGAAAAACCATGCCAAACCATGCTGAACAGCTCGCACAGGAGCTGAACTTAAACGTCAAAAACGTGCAGGGCGCGATTGAACTGATCGACCAGGGCAATACGATCCCGTTTATTGCCCGCTACCGTAAGGAAGCCACGGGCTCGATGGATGACCAGGTCCTGCGTGACCTCGGGGATCGTCTGGAATACCTCCGCGGCCTCGATAAGCGCAAGGATGAGGTCACGTCCTCCATCACCGAGCAGAGCGCGATGACGCCCGAGCTGACCGCCGCACTGTCCAAGGCGAAAACCCTCGCCGAGGTCGAGGACATCTACCGCCCGTATAAGCCCAAGCGCAAGACCCGCGCCAGCATCGCCAAGGCGCGCGGTTTGCAGCCGCTGGCCACGGCCATCTTCCGCCAGGACGCCGCATTTGACCCCGAGAGGGCCGCCGCGGACTACCTCAACGACGAGGTCCCCGATGCCGCCGCGGCGCTGGCCGGGGCACAGGATATTATTGCCGAGGCGGTCTCCGATGATGCCGCCTGCCGCGCCGAGCTGCGCCGCTACTACCGCGCGTTTGGCCGTGTCGCCAGCGCCAAGGCCAAGGACGAGGACAGCGTCTACGCCCAGTACTACGACTACGCCGAGCCGCTGAACAAGATCCCCGGCCACCGCGTGCTGGCACTGGACCGCGGCGAGCGCGAGGGCTTTTTGAAGATCACGATTCAGGTCGACGCCGAGCGTGCCGCGGGCATCGTCAGCTGGATGTTCGCCCGCAAAAAGACCGGCGGCAAAAGCGCCGAGCTTGTGGATGCCGCCGCCCGCGACGCCTACAGCCGCCTCATTCATCCCAGCCTTGAAAACGAGCTGCGCGGCGAGCTGTCCGATGCCGCCGCTGAGGGCGCAATTAAAGTCTTTGGCGATAATCTGCGCCAGCTGCTTTTGCAGCCGCCCATCCGCGGCAAAACGGTCATGGGTCTGGACCCCGGCTACCGCATGGGCTGCAAGGTCGCTGTCGTTGACCCCACCGGCAAGGTGCTGGACACGAACGTCGTCTATCCCGTGCCGGAGTTCAAGCGCGTGGACCAGGCAAAAAAAACCATCAAGGCGATGGTTTTGAAGAACGGCGTCGAGGTCATGGCCATCGGCAACGGCACGGCGGGCCACGAGACGGAGGAATTTGCCGCCGAGGTCATCCGCGAGCTGGCCGACGAAAAGAACCTGCATTTGCAGTATATGGTCGTCAGCGAGGCCGGCGCGTCGGTCTACTCCGCCAGCAAGCTGGCCGCCGAGGAGTTCCCCCAGTTTGACGTCAACCTGCGCAGCGCCGTGTCCATCGCACGCCGCTTGCAGGACCCGCTGGCCGAGCTGGTCAAGATCGACCCCAAGGCCGTCGGCGTCGGCCAGTACCAGCACGACATGCCCCAGAAGCGCCTGAATGAGACGCTGGACGGCGTGGTCGAGGACTGCGTGAACAGTGTCGGCGTCGATCTGAACACTGCCTCCGCGCCGCTGCTGCGCCGTGTGGCGGGCGTCAGCGCCGCCACCGCCAAAAATATCGTCGCCTGGCGCGAGGAGGAGGGCGCGTTCACCTCCCGTGCCCAGCTCAAAAAGGTCAAGGGCCTCGGCCCCAAGGCGTATGAGCAGTGCGCGGGCTTCCTGCGGCTGCCCGAGGCGAAGAACCGCCTGGACGCTACCGCCGTCCATCCCGAAAGCTACGCCGCCGCCAAGGCCCTGCTGGACGCCTGCGGCTACACGGCTGCCGAGATCGGCACAGACAAGCTGGCGGATCTGCCCGGCGTCGTCAGGGCCAAGGGGGCCGGGACCCTCTGTGAGGCGCTGGGCGTGGGCGAGCCGACGCTGAACGATATTGTGGCCGAGCTGTGCAAGCCGGGACGCGACGTCCGCGACAGTCTGCCCAAGCCGCTGCTGCGCAGTGACGTCATGGGTCTGGACGATCTGAAACCCGGCATGGAGCTGACCGGCACCGTGCGCAACGTTATAGACTTCGGCGCGTTCGTCGATCTGGGTGTGCATCAGGACGGCCTGGTCCACGTTTCACAGATCAGCGATAAATTTATCAAGCACCCGCGCGAGGTGCTCAAGGTCGGCGACATTGTGCGGGTCAAGGTGCTGAATGTGGACACCGCCAAGAAGCGCATCGCCCTGACGATGAAGGGCGTGCCCCAGCAAAACTAATACAAAACCGGCACGAACATATATAAATGTTGCATATAAAAAAAGACGGTGTTAAGACTTTAACGAGATAAGTCGTACATTTACACCAAAACACGACAAAAACATTCAGAAAACGAAAATTTTTGTTGGCAAATACATAATATATGTGAAAGCAAAAGGCCGCGGCGGGCAAAACTCGGGCATTCTGACCAAAAGCCAAAAATGAAGGATTTTCTCTTTTGTGCAGGAAATGGAAAAAATCGGATTTGTGCATTGTGAACAAAGAAACGGCACATAATTATGCTATAATGCCCAATGTAAGGAGCAGATAGAGCATGGTGGCTCACCTCCTTACCGCAAGCCGTGCGCCCGGTTCCGCCCTGGACACCGGTGCTGAAGATGCGGCTGATTGCGTGGGATTATTTCGGAGGTCATTTATTATGGTGAAACAAGTCAAGGTTTCCAATTTTACCGAGGTCAAGGGAATCGTGTCTGCTGCCGCCAAGTGTTATAACGATGTCGGCGTGCATGACATGAAGGGCAGCATTGCCGATGCCAAGAGCATCCTGGGCATGATGAGCCTGGATTACAGCCATCCCGTCAAGATCGTCTGTGAGGATGAGCGCGACCTGAACAGCGTTGTCAACGCGATCAAGCAGTAAAATAGGAAGGACCGCCCCACGGTGTAAAAGCCGCGGGGCGGTTTTTGCTGCCGCAAAAAGGCTTCCCCCGCGGGGGAAGGCAAGGAGTGCATCACGCCGCTGCGTAAAATTTTTTGAAAATAGAAAGTTTGAAAACACGAGAAAACAAGAGCATTTGAGAGAATTCGAGAGCAAGCACAGTATAAATTAAAATTCTTGCCAAAACCCGTTGACTCTGCTGCCCTTTTCTGCTATAATCACACTTGCGCGAAAAAGCGTCCTGCGGGGCGCTGTTAAATACCGTTATTAGACGGACGTGTTAATTTCTCAATGGAGGTTCCTACTATGAGCACGACTCTCGCTAAGCCCGCTGAAATGGCTGACCGCAAGTGGTATGTGATCGACGCCGCCGGCAAGCCCCTCGGCCGCGTTGCTGCCAAGGCTGCTGTCATCCTGCGCGGCAAGAACAAGACCACTTTCACCCCCAACGTTGACTGCGGTGACCACGTCATCATCATCAACTGCGATGAGGCTGTCCTGACCGGCAAGAAGCTGGAGAAGAAGTTCCATCGCACCCATTCCGGCTGGATCGGCGGCCTGAAGGAGACCCAGTACAAGACCCTGATGGCTGAGAACAGCGACAAGGCCATGACCTACGCTGTCAAGGGCATGATCCCCTCTAACACCATCGGCGCCAAGGCTATGACCCGCCTGCACTGCTACAAGGCTGCTGACCATGCTCATGCTGCTCAGAAGCCCGAAGCTGTTGAGATTTGAGTGAGGAGGCAATAGAAGATGTACGAAACCAAACCTTATTTCTACGGCACTGGCCGTCGTAAGCATTCCGTTGCCCGCGTTCGCGTTTACAACGGCACCGGCAAGATGACCATCAATGGCCGCGACATCAACGATTACTTTGGTCTGGAGACCCTGAAGCTGCTCGCCAACAGCCCGCTCGTTCTGACTGAGAACGAGGGCAAGTTCGACGTTGTCGTCAACGTCGTCGGCGGTGGCTGTGCAGGCCAGGCTGGCGCTATCCGCCACGGCCTGTCCCGCGCCCTGTTGCAGTTCAACCCCGAGCTGCGCTCCACCCTGAAGAAGGCTGGCTTCCTGACCCGCGATCCTCGTATGAAGGAACGTAAGAAATACGGCCTCAAGGCTGCCCGTCGCGCTCCGCAGTTCAGCAAGCGCTGATTTCAGTTCAAAACAGCTCAAAAACCCCGAAACCATGCGGTTTTCGGGGTTTTTCCTTTTCAGATTGTTTGCTCTGTTTTGGCATGGTCTGACCTGTTTTGAAGCAATTTTTATGGGTTAAATAAAGGACAACCACCCCCAAAATGAGGGCTAATGGGTTAAATGATAGGACAACTTTTTTGCCCCTGCACCCTCCCATGAGGTCATTTTTGCTTTTTTGCCCCTCCGAATTTTTATGCAAAATCAGTTTGGCAAAGTTTGACCAAATCTGAACAAATGAATATGATTTTATTGCGAAAGCGCTCAGTGTTCCTGCTGGGCGCTTTTTTCATTTCCGGGGACTTGCTTCCGGGATCAGAAAAAGCCGTCACTTTCAATTTTTGAAGTGGCGGCTTTTTCTATTTCCAGAACCAAACACGACAAACAGAAACGAGGTGAAACACCATGAACCCACAAATCATCGCCGTTGCCAACCAGAAGGGCGGCGTCGGCAAAACGACCACCTGCGCCAACTTAGGGATAGGGCTGGCCCAGGCCGGAAAGAAAGTGCTGCTGGTGGATGCTGACCCCCAGGCCAGCTTGACCATCAGCCTGGGCAACCCGCAGCCGGACAAGCTGCCCTTTACCCTCTCGGACGCGATGGGCCGCATCCTGATGGACGAGCCAATCAAACCCGGCGAGGGTATCCTGCACCACCCGGAGGGCGTGGACCTGATGCCCGCCGACATCCAGTTGTCCGGCATGGAAGTGTCGCTGGTGAACGCCATGAGCCGGGAGACCATCCTGCGACAGTATCTGGACACTGTGAAGGGACAGTATTCCCATATCCTGATTGACTGCCAGCCATCCCTGGGGATGCTCACGGTCAATGCTTTGGCAGCCGCCAACAGGATCATAGTCCCCGTTCAGGCGGAGTATCTGCCTGCCAAGGGCCTGGAGCAGCTGCTGTCCACTATCAGCAAGGTCAAGCGGCAGCTGAACCCCAAGCTCCAGATTGACGGCATTCTGCTGACGATGGTGGATAACCGCACCAACTTTGCCAAAGAGATTGCCGCCCTGCTGCGGGAGACCTATGGCAGCAAAATTAAGGTGTTCGGCACCGAGATCCCCCACTCGGTCCGGGCCAAAGAGACCAGCGCCGAGGGCAAGAGCATCTTCGCCCACGATCCCGGCGGCAAGGTGGCCGAAGGCTACCGAAATCTGACGAAGGAGGTGTTGAAACTTGAAAAGCAGCGCGAAAAAAGTAGAGCTGGCCTCGGTCGATGATCTGTTTTCCACCGAGGAAAGCCGGGCCGACGCCCAGCGGGAGAAGGTTCTGGAAATCCCCCTGTCCGAGCTGCACCCGTTCAAGGACCACCCCTTCAAAGTCAAGGACGATGAGGCCATGATGGAAACCGCCGACAGCATCCGGCAGTATGGTGTGCTGGTTCCGGCCATCGCCCGCCCGGACCCCAACGGCGGCTATGAACTGGTGGCTGGGCACCGGCGGCACCGGGCCAGCGAGCTGGCGGGCAAGGACACCATGCCGGTCATTGTCCGCGACCTGGACGACGACCAGGCCACTATTATCATGGTTGACAGCAATTTGCAGCGAGAAAGCCTGCTCCCTAGTGAGCGGGCTTTTGCTTATAAGATGAAGTTGGAAGCCATCAAGCACCAGGGGGCCAGAACAGATTTAACTTCTGTTCAAGTTGAACAGAAGTTGAGCGCCCGTGACCGTGTTGCAAAAGATGCAGGGGAACGCAGCGGCATACAGGTCATGCGCTACATCCGCCTGACCGAGCTGATTCCCGAACTGCTGGACATGGTGGACGAGAAAAAAATTGCCTTCAACCCGGCCTATGAGCTGTCCTTCCTCAAAAAAGAGGAACAGGTGGACCTGCTGGACGCGATGGACAGCGAGCAGGCCACCCCCTCCCTCTCCCAAGCCCAGCGGCTGAAAAAGTACAGTCAGGAGGGCCACCTGACCCTCGACATGATGCGGGTCATCATGGGTGAGGAAAAGAAAAGTGACCTGGACAAAATCACCTTCACCAGCGACACCCTGCGCAAATATTTTCCCCGGAGTTACACACCCCAGCGGATGCAAGAGACCATCATCAAGCTGCTGGAACAGTGGCAGCGCAAGCGCCAGCAACAGCACGACCGCTGAGAAAGGAGCGCCTATGAGGGATATTTCAGCCCGTGAGCTGAAAGGACATAACATTTTGGCTGTGGAGCGGTTCCAGGACAGCACCCGCTGGATGGTGGAGTTCATGGTTCGCAAGCCCCGCACCCCCTACGGCAGCCCCGGCGATGAGGTTCGCCTGTTTCTCACCGAGGATGGCTACCGGCAGGCCCTGGACGCCCAGCGCAGCCAGCAGATCAAGATCAAGCGGTATGCCCACGTTGTAGAGGGCCATATCCTCGATTTCAAACCGAAAAAGAAACGCCGTCGCCCGTAAACCTGCCATCTACCAAGAAAGGAATGAATTATGTGTACCGTTAGAGAGATTCAAGAGGCCATCCGTGAACACTGCCAATCCCAACATGACATGGAAAGCACCGAGATCGACCGGGTGATGCAGCGCCTGCCCTTTGTGAGTGAGCAAGACGTTTTTACCCGGCCCCCTGTGCCAAAGCCGCCTTATTCCTGGCGCAGCCGGAAACATCGCACCTGACCGCCGCAGTCTTTTTGAAAGATTGCGGCTTTTTTCATGCCATGAACTGTGAGAGGAGTGAAGTCAATGGCCGTTTTTCGCATTGAGCGGACCAAGAATTACACCGTAATGAGCAATTATCATCTGCGCGATAAGGCGCTGTCGCTGAAATCCAAGGGACTGCTTTCCATGATGCTGTCCTTGCCGGAGGACTGGAACTATACCACACGCGGCCTGGCGAAGATCTGCAAGGAAGGCGTGGACGCCATCGGCGGGGCGCTGCGGGAACTGGAGGCCGCCGGTTATATCGTCCGGCATCAGCTGCGGGACCGGCAGGGCCGCATCAGTGACACCGAGTACGTCATCTACGAGCAGCCCCAGCCCAAAGCGCCGGATACGCCCCAACCGGATACGGCTTCACCAGATACGGAAAACCCGTATCTGGATAAACCGGATACGGAAAAGCCCGCAGAATTAAATATAGAGAAATCAAAAACCCAAAAATCAAATACCCAGGGATCAAGTACCGATTCCATTCCCTTCCGGGCAACTGCGGCGGCCAGGCCGCCGGAACGGAAAGGACGGGATTCGATGTCGATGGAAGAAATGCAGGATTATCGGGAATTGATTCTGGAGAACATCGAGTACGACCACCTGTGCCGTGAGTTTGAGACCTACCGGGAGGACCTGGACGAGATCGTGGAGCTGATTGTGGAAACAGTCTGCGCCAGGCGGAAAACCACCCGTATCGCCGGGGCGGACTTCCCTCATGAGGTCGTGAGGTCGCGGTTCCTGAAGCTGGACAGCTCCCACATCGAGTTTGTCATGGAGAGCCTGCACAACAACACCACCGAGGTCCGCAACATGAAGCAATACCTGCTGACCGTGCTGTTCAACGCGCCCACCACCATGAGCAACCACTACACGGCCCAGGTCAACCACGATATGTACGCAGGCGGCTGGTAACGGCCGCTTTTCTGCTGCACTGCCGAAGGAGGCACGATATGAACCAGATGGAAATTTTCAAAAACCCGGAGTTTGGGACGATCCGCGCCGTGGAGATTGACGGCGAACCTTGGCTGGTTGGAAAGGACGTAGCGCTGGCGCTGGGGTACAAAAACCCGAAAGAGGCGATTCGAAACCACGTTGATGCAGAGGATAAAGGGGTGAGCGAAATTCTCACCCCTGGCGGAATGCAGAAGCTCCCCATCATCAACGAATCCGGCCTGTATTCCCTGGTGCTGTCCAGCAAACTTCCAAAAGCAAAGCAGTTCCGCCGGTGGGTTACGTCTGAGGTGCTGCCCAGCATCCGCCAGCATGGGGCCTACCTCACCAGAGACAAGCTGTGGGAGGTCGCCACCTCGCCGGAGGCGCTGCTGAAGCTCTGCACCGACCTGCTGGCCGAGCGCGAGAAAAACACGGCGCTGCGGGAGGACAATGCCCGACTGCAAAGCAAAGCCGTCTACTACGACCTGTTCATCGACCTGGACCACAGTACCAACCTGCGCACCACCGCCAAGGAGCTGGACGTGCCGGAGCGGCGCTTTGTCCGCTTCCTGCTGGAACGGCGGTTTGTCTACCGCACTCCTTCCGGCTGCGTGCTGCCCTACGCCAAGAGCGCCAACGATGGGCTGTTCTGTGTGCGGGACTACTACCGCAACGGCCACACCGGCTCCTACACGCTGGTGACGCCCAAGGGCAAACTGCACTTTGCCGGTCTGCGTGACCTGATTCTGGTGACGGTATGACGGGCCGGTATCTTCTGCGGCGGCTGGTGGTCCCGCCTTAGTATTCAAGACCATCCACTGCATAACCGACGAAGGGAGGGATGACCTATGCAGGAGGAAGTGGAAAACAGGACTTTGACGCTGGTTGTCAGCGGCACTAAGTTCACCGGCAGGCTGTTCAAGGCCGCCATATCCAAGTACATGGCCCACCGCAGGGAGAAAAAGCTGGAAAAGCAGCGCAGCCGGGATTCTCCCGTTACCCCGAAGGGCAAGCAGACGGTGAAGCAGCTCATCGGGCAGAACCAGGGCGTCTCCAACATCGAGATCAACGACCCGTCCATTCGGGATTTTGAGCGCATCGCCCGCAAGTACGGCGTGGACTATGCGGTGAAAAAGGACCGCAGCACCTCGCCGCCCAAGTACCTGATTTTCTTCAAGGCCCGCGATGCCGACGCCCTGACGGCGGCATTCTCGGAGTACACCCAGAAGAAGGTCAGGAAGGCCGACCGCAGCGAGCGCCCGTCGGTGCTGGAGAAGCTCAGCCACTTCAAGGAGCTTATTAAAAATGCGGTGGTGGACAGGACAAAGCGGAAGGAGCTGGAACGATGAAGCAGCTGAATGTGAAAAAACTGGTGCTGCTGAACCTGCCCTATTTTCTGCTGGGCCTGTTTGCCACCAACTTAGGGGAAGCCTGGCGGCTGGCGACCGGCGCGGATGCCTCGGCCAAGATGCTTTCGTTCTTCTCCACCCTGCCGGTGGCGCTGGGAAGCTGGTGGCCCAGCCTGCACCCGTTGGACCTACTGGTTGGCCTGTGCTGCGGCGCTGGCCTGCGGCTGGCGGTGTACCTGAAAGGCAAAAACGCCAAGAAATACCGCCATAACGTGGAGTACGGTTCAGCCCGATGGGGCACCTACGACGATATTGCTCCCTATATCGACCCGGTGTTCCAGAATAACGTCATTTTGACCCAGACCGAACGGCTCACTATGTCCAGCCGCCCTAAGAACCCAAAGTATGCGCGCAATAAGAACGTGCTGGTCATCGGCGGTTCCGGCTCCGGCAAGACCCGCTTCTGGCTCAAGCCCAATCTGATGCAGATGCACAGTTCCTATGTGGTCACCGACCCAAAGGGCACCATCCTGGTGGAGTGCGGCAAAATGCTTCAGCGGGGCGCGCCAAAGCTGGGCAAGGACGGCAAGCCGATGAAGGACAAAAACGGCAAGGTCATCTATGAGCCGTACCAGATCAAGGTGCTGAACACTATCAACTTTGCCAAAAGTATGCACTACAACCCTTTCGCGTACATACACAGCGAGAAGGACATCTTGAAACTGGTCACGACCCTAATCGCCAATACCAAGGGCGAAGGAAAATCGGGGGACGATTTCTGGGTGAAGGCCGAGACACTGCTGTACTGCGCGCTCATCGGCTACATCCACTACGAGGCCCCTGTGGAGGAACAGAATTTCTCCACCCTCATCGAGATGATCAACAGCATGGAGGTCCGGGAGGACGATGAGGAGTTCAAAAATGCCGTTGACCTGATGTTCGATGAGCTGAAAGAGCGGGAACCCAACCACTTTGCGGTGCGCCAATATGCCAAATATAAATTGGCCGCAGGCAAAACCGCGAAGTCGATTTTGGTGAGCTGCGGTGCACGGCTGGCCGTGTTCGACATTGCGGAGCTGCGGGAGGTCACATCCTACGATGAGTTGGAGCTGGACACCCTGGGCGACCGCCGGACGGCGCTGTTCCTCATTATGAGCGACACGGACGATTCCTTTAATTTCTTAATCTCCATGTGCTACACCCAGCTGTTCAACCTGCTCTGCGAAAAGGCCGACGATGTGTACGGCGGGCGGCTGCCGGTCCATGTGCGCTGCCTCATTGATGAGTGCGCCAACATCGGCCAGATCCCAAAACTGGAAAAGCTGGTTGCCACCATCCGCAGCCGGGAGATTTCCGCCTGCCTGGTGTTGCAAGCCCAAAGCCAGCTCAAAGCGATCTACAAGGACAACGCCGACACCATCATCGGCAATATGGACAGCTCCATCTTCCTGGGCGGCAAGGAGCCGACCACCCTCAAGGAGCTGGAGGCCGTGCTGGGCAAGGAAACCATCGACACCTACAACACCGGCGAGAGCCGTGGGCGGGAGACTTCCCACTCGCTCAACTATCAAAAACTGGGGAAGGCGCTGATGAGCCAGGATGAGCTGGCCGTCATGGACGGTGGCAAGTGCATCTTGCAGCTGCGCGGGGTGCGGCCTTTCCTCTCGGACAAGTACGACATCACCCAGCACCCCAACTACAAGTACACCGCCGACGCCGACCCGAAGAACGCCTTCGACATTGAAGGCTATCTCAAGGCCCGGCTGAAGCTCAAACCCAACCAGGTCTGCGACGTGTATGAGGTCGACGCCGCAGCTGGCGATTGATGTTCCGCTGTGAAAGGAGGGGTCCTATCTACCCGCCTCAACCGCCCTTTGGGGCCATCGGCGTACAAAGCGGACGATCTCTATCAAAATAATGAAAAAGGAGGAAGGCCGGAATCAGCCAGCCCGGAAATCGGGCGGCGATTGTCCGGCTTTTGTATGCCTATGAACCATGACTAAATCAATCTTTTTCAAATGATTCCGGCCAACTTTATTTATGGAATTTTTCAATCAGGCAATCACCGTTCTTCAGACCCTCGTTATCGCGCTCGGTGCCGGTCTCGGCGTGTGGGGCGTCATCAATTTGCTGGAAGGTTATGGCAACGATAACCCCGGCGCGAAAAGCCAGGGCATGAAACAGCTCATGGCGGGCGCGGGCGTCGCTATCGTCGGCATGGTGCTGGTGCCCCTGCTGTCCGGCCTGTTCACTGTCTAATCGAACCCGTTACCCGCTGAAATCCTCGCCCCCTCCCGCGCTCAGCGGGAGGGGCTGAAAGGAGGTTTGACACCGTATGGATTTCTTATTGGATGCCCTTACCAACTGGCTGAAAGAGATGCTGGTGGGCGGCATCATGGGAAACTTATCGGGGATGTTCGACAGCGTGAACCAACAGGTCGCGGACATCGCCACGCAGGTGGGCCAGACCCCGCAGGGGTGGAACGGCAGCATTTTCAGTATGATTCAGAACCTCTCCAACTCCATCATGGTGCCGATTGCAGGCGTGATCCTGGCCATCGTGATGACGCTGGAGCTGATCCAGATGATTACCGACCGCAACAACCTGCATGACGTGGACACCTGGATGATCTTCAAATGGGTGTTCAAGTCCGCCGCCGCGATTTTGCTCGTCACCAACACCTGGAACCTCGTCATGGCCGTGTTCGATATGGCCCAAAGCGTGGTGGCCCAGGCGTCCGGCATCATCGGTTCGGACGCTTCCATCGACATCTCCGCTGTTATGACCGATATGGAGTCCCGACTGATGGATATGGACCTGGGGCCGTTGTTCGGCCTGTGGTTCCAGTCGCTCTTTATCGGCATTACCATGTGGGCGCTGTATATCTGCATTTTCATCGTGATTTATGGCCGTATGATCGAAATTTACCTTGTCACGTCGGTGGCCCCCATCCCAATGGCGACCATGATGGGCAAGGAATGGGGCGGCATGGGCCAGAACTACTTGCGCAGCCTGCTGGCCCTGGGCTTCCAGGCGTTTTTGATTATCGTCTGTGTGGCGATCTACGCCGTACTGGTGCAGAACATCGCCACCGAGGAGGACATCATCATGGCGATTTGGAGCTGCGTGGGCTATACCGTGCTGCTGTGCTTCACACTGTTCAAAACCGGCAGTCTCGCGAAAGCAGTGTTTCAGGCGCACTGAGCCAGGAAGGAGGAAACGCAAAATGGCTTATGTACCTGTACCCAAAGACCTGACGAAAGTCAAAACCAAGGTCGCGTTCAACTTAACCAAGAGGCAGCTTGTCTGCTTCGGCTGCGGGGCGCTCATCGGCGTGCCGCTTTTCTTTTTGCTCCGGGGGCCTGCTGGCAACAGCGTGGCGGCCATGTGCATGATGCTCGTCATGCTGCCCTTCTTCATGCTGGCGATGTATGAAAAACACGGCCAGCCCCTGGAAAAGATCATCGGCAACATCCTCAAGGTGGCCGTCATCCGGCCCAAGCAGCGCCCCTACCGCACCAACAACTTCTATGCCGTGTTGGAGCGGCAGGCAAATCTCGACAAGGAGGTGTATGACATTGTTCGCGGCAAAGACAAAGCGGCAGGCCGAACCGGCAGAGCCGCAGACCAAACCCCGGCGTAAGCTGACCCGCGCCGAACGAAAACAGATCGAGGCAGCGATTGCCCGCGCCAACCGCACAGGCAAAAAGGAACAGTCCGCCCAGGACAGCATCCCCTATGAACGGATGTGGCCGGACGGCATCTGCAAGGTGGCGGATGGCCGCTACACCAAGACCATCCAGTTCCAGGACATCAACTACCAGCTGAGCCAGAACGAGGACAAGACCGCCATCTTCGAGGGATGGTGTGATTTTCTCAACTATTTTGACAGCTCCATCCGTTTCCAGCTGTCCTTTTTGAACCTGGCGGCGTCCCAGGAGACCTTCGCCAACAGCATCACCATCCCGGCTCAGGGGGATGACTTTGACCCCATCCGGGTGGAGTACACGCAGATGCTGCAAAATCAGCTGGCGCGGGGCAACAACGGCCTCATCAAGACCAAGTACCTGACCTTTTCCATCGAGGCCGACAGCATCCGCTCCGCCAAGCCCCGTCTGGAGCGCATCGAGACCGATGTGCTGAACAACTTCAAGCGGCTGGGCGTGGCCGCCGAGGTCCTGGACGGCAAAGCCCGGCTGGCCCAGCTCCACGCCATCTTCCACATGGACGAGCAGGCGCCGTTCCAGTTCGAGTGGGACTGGCTGGCCCCCAGCGGCCTTTCCACCAAAGACTTTATCGCCCCGTCCGGCTTTGAGTTCCGCACCGGCAAGCAGTTCCGCATGGGAAAGAAGTACGGGGCTGTCAGCTTCGTGCAGATTCTGGCCCCGGAGCTGAATGACCGTATGCTGGCGGATTTTCTCGACATGGAAAGTTCCCTCATCGTGAACCTGCACATCCAGTCGGTGGACCAGGTGAAGGCCATCAAGACGGTGAAGCGCAAGATCACCGACCTGGACCGCAGCAAGATCGAGGAACAGAAAAAGGCCGTCCGCGCCGGGTATGACATGGACATCATCCCCTCCGACCTTGCCACCTACGGGGCCGAGGCCAAGAAGCTGTTACAGGACCTGCAAAGCCGCAACGAGCGGATGTTCCTGGTGACGTTCCTGGTGCTGAACACCGCCGACAATCCCCGCCAGCTGGGCAACAACATCTTCCAGGCCAGTTCCATCGCACAGAAGTACAACTGCCAGCTGACCCGGCTGGACTTCCAGCAGGAGGAAGGCTTGATGTCCTCTCTGCCGCTGGGGCTGAACCAGGTGGAAATTCAGCGCGGGCTGACTACCAGCTCCACCGCCATCTTCGTACCGTTCACCACCCAGGAGCTTTTTCAGAACGGCAAAGAGGCGCTGTACTACGGCATCAACGCCCTGTCCAACAACCTCATCATGGTGGACCGCAAGCTGCTGAAGAACCCCAATGGCCTGATTCTGGGTACGCCCGGTTCCGGCAAGAGCTTTTCGGCCAAGCGCGAAATCGCCAACTGCTTCCTGCTGACTTCGGATGATGTCATCATCTGTGACCCGGAGGCCGAGTACGCGCCGCTGGTGGAGC
>ONZU01001301.1_pt1 | contig 14276 bp, 17 predicted proteins | sample 1671161 | NCBI WGS metagenome assembly ONZU01 (sample SAMN06348128, study PRJEB24527) | human gut metagenome | biome: human gut; feature: ankylosing spondylitis patient; material: feces | host: Homo sapiens | place: China | collected 2015-10
TGTATTTGATTTTTTTTAATGCTAATATACTCTTATAAAAACATAAAAATAGTATATGTGCACACGGATATCAGCCTGCTAAGAAGAGGAGGATATCTATGGCAGAGAAGAAAGACAATGTAGCAGTTAAGTTTAAGGATAATGTATTCTGTATGATTTACAGGGATAAGAAAAATCTTCTTGAATTGTATAATGCACTCAACAATTCAAATTATGAAGATGTGGATGCTTTGGAAGTTACAACATTAAACGGCGGCTCATATATGAAATATAAAAATGATGCGTCATTTTTACTTAGTATGAATTTATATATGTTTGAACAGCAGTCAAGCAAAAACCCCAATATGCCATTAAGATTTTTGCATTATTTATCAGACGTATACAGGGAAATGTATAGTAATGATTTGCTTCATAGAAGGAGTATGATAAAGCTTCCGGTTCCACATTTTATAACATTTTATAATGGCAGAGAAAAGTGGATTGATAATGAGGAAATAATACGATTATCTGATATGTTTGAAAATTATGTAAATAATCCACAAATAGAACTTAAAGTACGTGTTATAAATATTAATGGAGATGCAGCGATTCTTGACAGATGTAAGAGTCTTCGTGATTACATGACATTCGTTGAAAAGGTAAGATATAAGACTGATTTTGAAAATATAGATATTAGGACTGCAGTAATGACAGCAATGGATGAATGTATGAAAGATGATATACTTGTCGATTTCTTTGAGGAGCACAGAGCGGAGGTAATTGAAGTGAGTATATATGATTATGATGAAGAAAAGGTAAGAAAAATATTGGCTGAAGAAGCAAAAGAAGAAGGAAGAGAAAAAGGAAGACAAGAAGGAAGGGAAGAAGGAAGGGAAGAAGGAAGACAAGAAGGAAGACAAGAAGGAAAAAAAGAAGGGGAAAAATTGGCTAAGATTAATCTTGTTATAAAGAAAGTTAAAAGGGGCAAGCCATTATCAATAATAGCATCTGAGCTTGAGGAAGAAGAGGATGACATGAAGCCAATGTATGATGCGGTAACAGCTTCGGCTCCAGAGTATAATATAGATGAGATTAAAGAAAAACTTAAAACGAACTGATACAGACAAAGCAATGCCGGCGGGATATACCATTGGCATTGCTTTTTTATAAGCTGTTTTATAAATAGACTGTACAAAATAATGGTGCAATATTGCACGAAAGATATGGAAAGCAGGCAGATACTACATTTAAGTTAGAGATAATTAACAGGAATTAGTCGTAATCTAACAACGTAATAATTAGACATTTAAGGAGGAGAAAGGAATAATGGTAAATGTCAAAGTAACAACAAAAAGATGTGTTTCGGCAGTAATGGCATTTTTGATGGTTGCTATGCTTGTACTAGGAGTAGGTGCAAGTCCTTTAACACAGGTTTTTGCAGCATCTGCAACTAAGAAATTAAAAAGTGGTGACGTTACCATCGAACTGGATAAAAGTTGTGCAGCAACGAATGTTTCTGTAGATATTAAGACTGCAGCAGAAGGACTTCATGATATTTCCTGGCGATTGGAATCTTAATTATGGAATTAAGGCATTGACGGTATCTGGATCATCGCTTGGGGATTATAAGTTTTTAAGATGAAGAGAAAGTTCGGTGGGCATTGGAAATAACCAATACATATAAACATAAAGATAAAGATAAAGCTGTAGCCAATCTTTCAGGAGGGCAGAAGCAGCGTGTATTTATAGCGATGGCACTTGCACAGGATACAAAAGTGCTCTTTCTTGACGAGCCGACACCATATCTTGACATAAGATACCAGCTTCAGATATTAAAGCTTATACGACGGCTTAACAAAGAATTTGGCATGACAATAGTAATGGTTCTTCATGATATTAACCAGGCTCTTTACTACAGTGATGAAATTGCGGCAATGAGAGATGGACAAATTGCAGCAAAAGGAAAACCGGATGAGATTATAACATCAGAACTTATAAATAAAGTATACGGTGTTAATCTTGATGTTGAAATCCATAATAATAAGCCGTTTGTAATATCATGGAATTAAGATAATTGCAGGTGTAAAAGATAATGCGTTTGGTATAGTCTGAAACTATGTCAAACGCTTTAATTTATGTATTATACAAATTTGAATTACGATGTTAGCATAAAACCAATGACACAAAACAAGGAGGCTAAAATCCTCTCCTCATCATAGGATTCGGATTTTGCTTCGCAAAACAAGGAGGCTAAAATCCTTTCCTCATCATAGGATTCGGATTTTTGCTTCGCAAAAACAAGGAGGATTTTATGAAGACATCGGTAATTGGTTTTCCACGAGTTGGAACATTAAGAGAACTTAAATTTGCAACAGAAAAGTTTTTCAGAGGAGAGATAAATGAAGATGAATTGAAGCTGACATCCGGGAAGATAAGAAAAAACCAATGGCTGTTACAGAGCAGCAAAGGAATTGATTATATTGCGTCAAATGATTTTTCATTTTATGATAACCTGCTTGACACAGCAGTATTATTTAATATTATTCCCGAAAGATATGTTAATCTTGATGTATCACCTATGTGGAGATATTTTGCAATGGCGAGAGGATATCAGGGCGAAGCCGGAGATGTAAAAGCACTTGCAATGAAAAAGTGGTTTAATACCAATTATCATTATATCGTTCCTGAAGTTGAGGATGATACACAGATTAAACTTGCAGGAAGCAAGCCGTTTGATGAATATGAAGAGGCAAAAGCGGCAGGGGTTAAGACAAAGCCTGTTATTGCGGGACCATTCACTCTTTTAAAGCTTTTAAAATATACAGGAAGTAAAAAATGTGATGATTATGTAGATGAATTAATTAATGCGTATAAATCGTATGTCAGTGAATTTGAAAAGCTTGGAGCAGAATGGATTCAGTTTGACGAGCCATTTCTTGTACATGATCTGACAAATGATGATGTAGCATTATTTGAAAAAATATATAAAGAACTCCTTAAATGCAAGGGGAGTATAAAAGTTCTTTTACAGACATATTTTGGAGATATAAGAGACTGCTATGAAAATGTAGTAAAACTGGATTTTGACGGAATCGGACTTGATTTTATCGAGGGCAGAAAGACAATAGAACTTGTTGAAAAATATAGTTTTCCAAATGATAAAGTTTTATTTGCCGGTCTGGTTAATGGAAAGAATATATGGAAGAACAATTATAAGAAGACACTTGAAACAGTTTCTGGATTAAAAAATGCAGGAATCAATGTTGTTATCGGTACATCTTGTTCACTTCTTCATGTACCGTATACACTTGAAAATGAGAGCAGGCTTTCAGAAGATTATACAAAGCATCTTTCATTTGCAGTTGAAAAACTTACAGAACTTTCACAGTTAAAGAATCTTGCAGATAATAAAAATCCTGAAAGTGAAAAGGCATATAATGATAATATTGAACTTTTTAGCATAAAAAGAGTGAATAGTTTTAATGATAGGGTAAAAAAGAGAGTAGCTGATATTAAGGAATCGGATTTTGTGAGACTTCCGGCATTTAACGAAAGGGAAAAGATACAGAAAGCTGAATTCGGATTTCCGATGTTTCCTACGACAACAATTGGTTCATTTCCACAGACAGCTGATGTAAAAGCTAACAGAAGTGCTTATAAGAAAAATGAGATACCAAAAGAAGAGTACGTTGATTTTAATAAGAAAAAGATTGCAGAATGGGTAAAAATCCAGGAAGATCTTGATATAGATGTACTTGTTCACGGCGAGTTTGAAAGAAATGATATGGTTGAATATTTTGGTGAGCAGCTTGATGGATATGTGTTTACTGAAAAGGCATGGGTACAGTCTTATGGTACACGATGTGTTAAGCCGCCGGTAATCTGGGGAGATGTATCAAGAAATCATCCTATGACGGTTGATTGGTCCGTATATGCACAGAGTCTTACAGACAGACCGATGAAGGGGATGCTTACAGGTCCGGTTACAATTCTTAACTGGTCATTTCCAAGAGAAGATGTTTCAATAAAAGAGAGCACATATCAGATAGCACTTGCGATAAGAGATGAGGTGCTTGACCTTGAAAAAGCAGGAATAAGTGTAATTCAGGTTGATGAGGCAGCACTTCGTGAAAAGCTTCCACTTAGAAAGACTGACTGGTACAGCCAGTATCTTGATTGGGCAATTCCGTCATTCAGACTTGTACACAGCGGTGTAAAAGCAGAAACACAGATTCATACACATATGTGTTATTCGGAATTTACAGATATTATAACTGCTATTGATGATATGGATGCAGATGTTATAACTTTTGAGGCATCACGTTCAGATTTACAGATACTTGATTCTCTTAAAGAAAATAATTTTAAGACAGAAGTAGGACCTGGCGTATATGATATTCATTCGCCAAGAGTGCCTTCAACAGATGAGATTAAATCAGCTCTAAAGAAGATGCTTGAAAAAATAGATGCAGATAAATTATGGGTAAATCCGGACTGTGGACTTAAAACAAGAGGGGAAAAAGAGACGCTTGCAAGTCTTTATAATCTTGTAAAAGCAGCAAAAGAATTAAGAGAAGAATATAAGTAGAATTAATGGGTCATGGTAAAGTAGCAATAAAGGACTATATAATATAATGAAAGACTTGCAAATCATTTTTTGTTGACAAAAATTCGATTTTTGCAAGTCTTTTTTTAACAAAAATGGCACAAAAATACATTTTGATAATTGCTAAAATTGTATAAAATGCACAAATCTAATTTCTAATGTGAAAAATTTATCAATATCGCGAAAAAAGGACTTGTAAAACATTTTCGGAGTGATAAAATAACCACGATTGGAGTTAATATATTACAATCTGGAGGTGATAAAACAAATGGGCAATTTGACAGAGTCTCTGATGGAAGAGCTGAATTGTGAAACAGTATTCACTATTCCGATATTTGGAGGTATTGGTGTATCTGAATCTGTTGTTGTAACGTGGATTATCATGGCAGTTATGGTGCTTGTAGCATTCATACTTACGAGAAATCTTCGTATTGACCACATCAGCAAAAGACAGGCAGTGGCTGAGACAATTGTTACCAAGCTGACAGGTATGGTTGAGGACATGACAGGTCCTGAGGGCAAGAGATATGTACCGTATCTTACAACTGTGCTTGTTTATATCGGATTAGCCAATATTATTGGCCTTTTCGGTTTCAAATCCCCAACTAAGGACTTGAATGTAACAGCAGCATTGGCAATTATGAGTATCGTCTTAGTTGAAGGTGCAGGAATATATCAGAGAGGTGTTAAGAAGTGGTTACATAAGTTTACAGAACCGATAGCAATCGTAACACCAATTAATATTCTTGAGGTCTTTACAAGACCATTATCGCTTTGTATGCGACTTTTTGGTAACGTATTAGGTTCTTACGTTATCATGGAACTTTTAAAAATCGTTGTTCCTATCGTGGTTCCGGCAGCATTCTGCCTCTACTTTGATATATTTGACGGTTTGCTTCAGGCATATGTTTTCGTATTCCTGACTTCGCTTTATATTAAAGAAGCAATTGAATAAAGCAAAACAATTTAATTAATGATTTTAAACAAAACAAATTTTTGCATCGGTTACAGATAAGTGATGCATTTGAATGAATGGAGGAAATTATTATGAATACATTAATAGCAATTGGTGCAGGTATTGCAGTTTTAGGCGGTCTCGGTGCTGGTATCGGTATCGGTATTGCAACAGGTAAGGCATCAGAGGCAGTTGCAAGACAGCCGGAGGCAGAAGGTAAGATTAGTAAGACATTGATTCTTGGTTGTGCTCTTGCAGAGGCAACTGCTATTTATGGTTTCGTTATCGCATTGATGATTATTATTATGTTACAGTAATTTGAAAGGCAGGTTGGTAAAATGCTCCGTTTAGATTGGAATTTATTATTTACCGTAATCAATCTTTTACTGCTTTTCGTTTTGATGAAGATATTTTTGTTCAAGCCGGTTCAGAAGATTATAGCTGCAAGACAGGCAGAAGCTGACAAGCAGTTTGATGAAGCTGCTGCAAAACAGGCAGAAGCTGATGGATTAAAGGCTCAGTATGCAAAGTCAATTGCAAGCGTTGAAGAAGAAAAGAGCAAGGCTATGCAGGAGACAATGAAAAAAGCTGATGCTGAATACCAGAGAATTGTTGGTGATGCAGAGAGCAAGGCTAAGCAGATTAAAGAAGATGCGGCTGTTGAGGCTGAGAATCAGAAGACTCAGATATTAAAGAAAGCTGAGAAAGAGATTGCCGATATGGTAGTTGATGCAGCGGTAAAGGTTGTTGGAAAGAACAGTGGAGCTGACGTTGACAGTTCTCTTTATAATGAATTTTTAGATAAAGCAGGTGATAAACAGTGACACAGGCAGCGATTGATTATGCGACAAGTTTACGCAAAACAGAAACTCCTAAGGAATTACTGCAGCAGGTAAAAGATGTTCTCGAGGCTGTGCCGCAGGTACGTTCGGAATTTGAAGATCCAACAGTATCTATTGAGAAAAAACACTTGATTATTGACAGAGTATTTCCTAAGGAAATCAGAGATTTTTTAAAGATATTATGTGATAACATGGATTTCGGGCTGTTTGATGAAATATGCACAGCTTATGATGAACTTGGAAGAAAGCCTGAAGCAAAAGAAAATCAGGCACAGTTAATCTATGTTACAGCTCCAACAGATGAGCAGTTAGAAGGTATTAAGGCATTTCTTGCAAAAGAATTCCACAATCCTGATATGGAACTTACATTAAAAGAAGATAAGTCTATTAAGAGTGGTTTCGTACTGCGTGTCGGAACAAGAGAGTTCGACTGGAGTGAAAAAGGAAGAATTGAGCAGCTTGAGAACAGAATAGCAAAGGCTGTTAATTCTTCAAGAAATACTACATTTAGTGAAGAAAGCATCGTTTCTATACTTAAAAGTTCTATTGATGATTTTGAACTTGAAGCAAAAGACAAGGAAATTGGTGTTGTAAACTGGGTTGGTGATGGTATTGCCAATGTTGATGGTATTGATCATGCATTTTACGGCGAAATTGTTGTATTTGACTGCGGCGTAAAAGGAATGGTACAGGATGTAAGAAGAGATGAAATCGGTGTTATCCTCTTTGGCCGTGATACAGACATCAAAGAGGGAACAAGAGTTATACGTACAGGTAAGATGGCAGGTATTCCTGTAGGCGAAGCCTTCGAGGGAAGAATTATTGATGCACTCGGTGCACCACTTGACGGACAGGGTGATATTGAATCTGTAGGTTTCAGACCGATAGAGTTTCCAGCCCCAAGTATTGTTGACAGAAAGTCAGTTACTGTACCAATGGAAACAGGTATTCTTTCAATTGATTCAATGTTCCCAATCGGACGTGGACAGAGAGAGTTAATTATCGGTGACCGTCAGACAGGTAAGACTTCTATTGCGATGGATACAATTCTTAACCAGAAAGGTAAAGATGTTGTTTGTATTTATGTTGCAATCGGACAGAAAGCATCTACAATAGCAAAGCTTGTTAATACATTAAAGAAAAATGATGCAATGTCTTATACAATTATTGTATCAGCTACAGCATCAGACCCGGCTCCGCTTCAGTATATTGCACCATATTCAGGTACAGCACTTGCAGAGTATTTTATGTATCAGGGCAAAGATGTATTAATCGTATATGATGACCTTTCAAAGCATGCTGTTGCATATCGTGCAATTTCATTATTGCTTGAACGTTCTCCGGGACGTGAGGCTTATCCTGGTGATGTATTCTATCTTCATTCAAGACTTCTTGAGCGTTCAAGTCGTCTTACACCGGAAGCAGGCGGTGGCTCAATCACAGCACTTCCTATAATAGAGACACAGGCAGGAGATGTATCAGCATATATTCCTACTAACGTAATTTCTATTACAGATGGACAGATATTCCTTGAAAGTGAGCTTTTCTTTGCAGGTCAGAGACCAGCCGTTAATGTAGGTCTTTCAGTATCACGTGTTGGTGGTGCTGCACAGACTAAGGCTATGAAGAAAGCTGCCGGAAGTATCCGTATCGATTTGGCACAGTACAGAGAGATGGAAGTATTTACACAGTTCTCTTCTGACCTTGATGAAAGTACAAAGAAACAGCTTGCTCACGGCAAAGCTTTGATGGAATTATTAAAACAGCCGCTCGGACATCCAATGAGCATGGCAGAACAGGTTATAACTCTTGTTGCAGCAAATGCACACGTATTCAGTGATTTGGAAGCAGCACAGGTTAAGCCTTTCCAGAAAGAAATGCTTGCAGATTTCAATATGAATCACACTGATATTATTAATCAGCTTGAGACAACAAAGTCATTATCAGATGATATAAAAGATTCTATCGTAAAAGCAGCAGAGAGTTTCAAGGCTGTAAAAATGCCTAAGAGTGTGGAAAGTGAAACAATGACAGAGTAATACGGAGTGATGTGTTATGGCTAGTGCAAAGGAAATTCAAAACAGAATAAGAAGCATTCAGGACACAATGAAAATCACAAGAGCAATGTATATGATGTCTTCAATGAAGCTTAGAAAAGCAAAACAGCAGCTTGAAGATACAGAACCGTATTTCTTCGGTTTGCAGGAACAGATTTCAAGTATACTTTATCACTTTCCGGATATGGAACATATATACTTTGATAACAGAAGCAAAGACCAGCATGAAGTTGTCAAGAAAAAGGCATTTATAGTGCTTACAGGCGATAAGGGTATGGCAGGTGCTTATAACCATAATGTTATAAAAGAAGCACAGAGATTGTGTGATGAGTCGGATGAATATAAATTATATGTTGTCGGTGAATTGGGAAGACAGTATTTTGCAGGACAGGGTTATCCTGTGGATGCCGATTTTCAGTATACGGCAACTAATCCGTCAGTTCATCGTGCGAGAGTTATATCTGAACTTATTGTTGAGCTTTATAAAGAAGAAGTATTTGATGAGGTATACGTTATCTATACAAAAATGGTGAGCAGCATCAGCGAGGAAGTTGAAGTACAACAGCTTCTTCCGTTAAAACCTCACCAGTTTATTAAGCAGGAAATGCTTGATAGTGCAATGAAGAAACGTGGTAACAGTTATAACAGTAATGAAAATTCAGATGGTAAATCATCAGAAGATGACAGCGATGATTATAAAAAAGGAACTTATGAAAATGATGGCGATTTCTTTATATATCCATCACCTAAAAAAGTCCTTAAAAAACTGGTATATAACTATGTTACAGGATTTATGTATGGTGCTTTAGTTGAGGCTTCAGCCAGTGAGGAGAATGCCCGAATGATGGCGATGCAGTCCGCCACAAACAATGCCGAGGAAATGTTAAAAGAATTATCGGTTGAGTATAACAGAGTAAGACAGGCTGCAATTACACAGGAAATCACTGAGGTAATCGGTGGTGCCAAGGCTTTGAAAAAGAAAAAGAAGAAGCAAGTGAGGTGAGACTTACAACTATGGAAAATATAGGTAAGATTGTACAGGTTTCAGGACCTGTAGTTGACGTAGAGTTTAGTGATAACAATCTTCCGTCTATCAAGGATGCACTTTATGTTATTAACAATGGTAAAAAGTGCGTTATGGAGGTATCACAGCATATAGGACATAATACTGTCCGCTGTATTATGCTTGCAGCCAGTGAAGGTCTTTGCCGTGATATGAAGGTAGTAGCTACTGGTTCTGCAATTGAAGTCCCTGTAGGTGAGAAAACACTTGGAAGACTTTTTAATGTTCTCGGTGATACTATTGATGGTGGTGAGAGTCTCGAAAATGAGACACATTGGTCAATCCACAGAGAACCACCTACATTTGAGGACCAGAGTCCGGTAGTAGAGATGCTTGAGACAGGTATTAAAGTTATCGATTTGCTTGCCCCTTATGCAAAAGGTGGTAAGATTGGTTTGTTCGGCGGTGCCGGTGTTGGTAAGACAGTTCTTATTCAGGAGCTTATTCATAATATAGCAACTGAGAGAGGTGGATATTCTATATTTACCGGTGTTGGTGAACGTTCAAGAGAGGGTAATGACCTCTGGACAGAAATGAAAGAGTCAGGAGTTCTTGATAAAACAGCGTTAGTGTTTGGTCAGATGAATGAACCACCTGGAGCTCGTATGAGAGTTGCAGAGACAGGTCTTACAATGGCTGAATACTTCAGAGATGTTAAGAAGCAGGATGTGCTTTTGTTTATTGATAACATCTTCCGTTTTGTTCAGGCTGGTTCGGAAGTTTCAGCACTTCTCGGACGTATGCCTTCAGCCGTTGGTTATCAGCCTACACTTGCTAATGATGTAGGTGAACTTCAGGAGAGAATCGCTTCTACAAAGGATGGTTCTGTTACATCAGTACAGGCTGTCTATGTACCTGCCGATGACCTTACTGACCCTGCTCCTGCAACAACATTTGCACATCTTGATGCAACAACAGTTCTTTCAAGAAAGATTGTAGAACAGGGTATTTATCCTGCTGTTGATCCACTTGAATCATCATCAAGAATTCTTGAAGCTGATGTTGTCGGTGAAGAACATTACAATGTTGCAAGACGTGTTCAGGAGATATTACAGAAGTATAGAGAACTTCAGGATATTATTGCAATTCTTGGTATGGAAGAGCTTTCAGATGAAGATAAGCTTACTGTATACAGAGCAAGAAAGGTTCAGAGATTCCTTTCTCAGCCATTCTTTGTAGCAGAAAACTTCACAGGTACTCCGGGACGTTTCGTTCCTGTTAAAGAGACAATTGAAGGATTCAAAGCTATTCTTGATGGTGAGATGGATGACTATCCTGAGGCAGCATTCTTTAACGTAGGTAATATTGATGACGTTAAGGCAAAAGCTGAACAGATGGCTAAGAATTAAGAGAGGTGTCATGTATGAGCACTTTTTCATTGAAAATAGTAGCCTGCAATAAGGTTTTTTATGACGGAGAATGTGAGATACTTATATATCCTGCTTATGATGGTCAGATGGCAATCATGGCAAATCATGAGCAGATGACATCTACAGTTGAAATTGGTGAAATCAAATTTAAGCTTCCTGACGGAACATGGATGAATGCTATTGTTTCAGATGGACTTGTTGAGGTTGACCATAACAAAGTCGATGTTTTGGTATATTCGGCAGAAAAGCCGGAAGAAATTGATAAATTCCGTGCCGAAGCAGCGTTGGAAAGAGCTAAGGAACAGCTTAGAACAAAGCAAAGCATAATGGAATATCATATTTCGCAGGCATCGTTATCAAGAGCTATGGCACGATTAAAAGGTGCACGCGGCTACAAGTAAAATCAGATTAAACAGACTGTAGCAGGCTGTTTGTGAGAATAATCGGGGACATGTGTTTATACATGTCCCCCCTTGTTTTCTGCTTTCATATATTTTCTGTAGCGAAGCGGCATGTTACTCTGTTGAAGTTTTGGATTGCATCGCTCTTTTATAGCTATAGTGTCAAAAAATGTTTTCCAAAGATTCTGGAAGCCTTTTTCTGTGTCTGATAATACAGAAAAATTTGCAAGTTCACTTTCTGTGAGATAAGAAAAAAACACAGGCTTTGAAGCTTCATGTATGGCAGCGAAGTTTCGTCCGGTATCAAGTATTATCCAGTTTTCACAGTGTAATCTGTCAGCAAAGTGCTCACTTATAAGAGGGATTATATTACTCTTTGGTTCTATGCGGCTTACAAGTACACTGTTGGCAAGTTCTTCAAATCGTACAAATTCCAAAAAGCTATGTGACTCACGTCCGACCTGTTTATCAATATTAAATATCTTTAGTACATCATCATCGTGGCATATTTATAATAGCCGGCCCCATTTTAAAAGCCTTTTTTAAAAATGAGTATATATATGAGGCACGTTCTTCTTCATATGAGAGTGCGGTTCTGTATATATAAAAATAAATATCCCACGACAGCTTTCTGATTATAGTATTATATACTTTTAATGCAAGTTCATAGTCAGTGTCTGTCTCTATATAGCTTTCAAAAAAAGATAATGAAGATGAACTGCTGCGGATTCTTACATCTGTTGTTTTTGGGTTATTATCCCATGCCTTGTAAATTGCAGTGAAAATGCCTTCTATAGTGTCGTCACAAAGATAAATAGTTTTATTGGTAATATCTGTATTATTCATAAGATTAAACTCCGCTTTTTATATTATAATCATCAAATAAAGACATCTGTCTGTAAGTATCATGGCTGCTTATCTCATAATTCTTACGTTGTTCAGAACTTATAAGATTGTTGGTGATAAAGTTCTGCTCAATATGCATATTTGTATACATCATGTGTCCTTGACAAGTTATAAAATATATGGCACGTTTAAGCACAACACCGATTTTTTTCAAATCGTTAAAATCAAGCTTTGCACTGCGTCTTGCACGCACAATACGTCTTGCGGAATTGACGCCGATACCGGGAACACGCAGAAGTGTATAGTAATCGGCACGGTTAATCTCGACAGGAAAATGTTCCAGATGCCGTATTGCCCAGTCACACTTAGGGTCAATGAAAATATTAAAATTAGGCTTTTCGGGGCTTAAAAGTTCAGCTGACTTAAACCCATAAAAACGCATAAGCCAGTCAGCCTGATAGAGGCGGTGTTCGCGAAGCAGCGGAACGTCTGACGAATCATTCTGGATTGGAAGAGTGTCATCATTATTGACATTGACAAAGGCAGAGTAATATACACGCTTTAAATCATATTGTTTATATAATGCTTCTGCTATAGTGACTATATGATAATCGCTCTCAGGTGTTGCACCTATAATCATCTGTGTGCTTTGTCCGGCGGGAACAAATGAATTGTTTACCGGTCGGACTGTAGAAAGATTGTGTGTGCTGCTGCCTGATATGATGCCTGGAGCATGAAAACGGTCTGCTGTGCTTATGTGGTTATTATAAAAATTACTGTCAGAATTATCAGGAGTGTTATCGGTAGTGCTGCCGGGAAGAGAGGCAGTCTTATTATCAATAAGAGGAAGCTCACGGCTCTTATATATGCCATTCTGAATCTGACGCATAGGAGTGAGAATAGTTTTGCGGCTCTTGTGCGGTGCAAGTAAGGCAAGTCCGTCAGCAGTCGGAAGCTCAAGATTAACACTCATTCTGTCAGCATACATACCAGCAGCTTCAATAAGGTCAGCCGCTGCACCCGGTATGGCCTTCAGGTGTATATATCCGCCAAAATGGTACTTCTCGCGTAAAAGATAAACAGTCTCTACAAGCTGGCTCATAGTATAGTTGGGATTGTGCGTTATGCCGGAACTTAAAAAAAGACCTTCGATATAGTTGCGGCGGTAAAACTGCATTGTGAGAGTGCATACTTCCTCAGGCGTAAAACTGGTGCGTACAGTATCGTTATCAGAGCGGTTGATACAATAGCGGCAGTTAAAAATACACTCATTAGTAAAAAGGATCTTCAAAAGAGAGATACAACGTCCATCAGCAGCAAAACTGTGACATATGCCGCATGCTTTGGAATTGCCTATTCCTTTGCCGTTATTCTTACGGTCAACGCCGCTTGAACTGCATGATACATCAAACTTTGCGGCGTCTCCGAGAATTCTTAACTTTTCTGTCAAATCCATATCATATTGAATAACCATCATGCTGCCTCCGGTAAAATAAAAATAAAACGAACATTTGTTTGATATAATAATATCATACGAACATATGTTTGTAAATATGCAAATTAGAAATTAAGTATAAAAATTTTATTTTGGAACAATACTGTAATTGTTCGTGATAATAAATTATTGGGGAGGCATATATGGCAGAGTTATCAGAAAAAGAACTTTCGGCAATAAATGATTGCCTTAAAGAAGAAGAACTTCTTGTAAAAAAATTTAAAATGCTTGCAGAGCACGCGGAAGATGACAAAGTAAAAAATTGTTTTAAAGAAATTTCCGATAAGCATCAGGGACATTTCAATATGCTTTACAATCAACTTTAATAAAAAGGAGGCAATTTGACATGGAGACAGTTTACGGCGAAAAAGAAGCTCTTGATGATGCACTTACATCAGTAAAAACAGCGACAGGTAATTACAACACATTTTCTAATGAATGTGTGCATGAAAATGTAAGAAACGTAATGTTAAAGATATTAGAGCAGGAGCATGAAATTCAGGATGATGTTTTTAAGATTATGCATGATAAAGGTTTATATCCTACTCCAGAGGCGGAGAGCAAGAAGGTAGAACAGGCAAAACAGAAATTTGCATGCTCTTATAAAGAGATATAGGAATGGAATAATAAGTTCTATTAAAAAGATCGGAAGAGCGTCGTGT
>ONZU01001350.1_pt1 | contig 13782 bp, 10 predicted proteins | sample 1671161 | NCBI WGS metagenome assembly ONZU01 (sample SAMN06348128, study PRJEB24527) | human gut metagenome | biome: human gut; feature: ankylosing spondylitis patient; material: feces | host: Homo sapiens | place: China | collected 2015-10
GAATATATTAAAAAGCTTTTACTGCTTTTTTCTTGTAAGAATATATGTTCTGCCTTATAATGGAATTTAATGTATAAAGTATGTAAGCATATATAATGAATGCAAAAGAAAATTATTATATAATAAACATATATGTATACAATAGATTGAAATATAAGTTTTAGACAGGTTATGGACAGAACATTGAACAATATATTATATGAAACATCAGAATATGAAGATTACGAGGCTTTTGTCAAGGCTAAAGATAGGATAATTGGCAAGGCACATAATAACAAGGGGATAGGAACATTATCAGAAAAGACACTTCACGCTGTCCTTAAGCTGTACTATGAACCTGATGAGGACAAGCACGAGGTCGCTATGAGCGGTTATTATGCGGATATATACAATGACAAAGGGATAATAGAGATACAGACACGCCAGCTTAATAAGCTGAGGGATAAGCTTGCGGTATTTCTACAAGACTATCACGTTACAGTGGTGTATCCGCTTCCATTTAACAAATGGTTAAGCTGGGTTAATCCTGATAATGGAGAGGTTCAGGGCAGGAGAAAGTCGCCAAGACATTTTACGGAATATGATGCATTTTACGAGTTATATAAGATAAAAAGCTATCTGAAAAATCCTAATCTTTCAATCAATCTTGTGCTTATGGATATGGAAGAATATAAGCTTCTTAACGGCTGGAGTTATGATAAGAAAAGAGGTTCAACAAGATATGACAGAGTACCGGTTGGGATAAGAAGAATAGTAAAGTTTGACAGGATAGAGGATTATATGCAGTTAGTTCCAGCGGATTTGAAGGAAGATTTTACGGTGAAAGACTTTGCCATGGCGGCTGGGGTCAGTGTTGAAGCGTCAAGATATACGCTTAATATTCTTAATTATCTTGAGATAGTAAAGCGTACTGGCAGAGTAAAGAATGGGTATGTCTATAACGTCACAGAAGAATTTTAGTATAATGAGCACAAAAGTGCTCATCTTAAAAGTTCCTTGCGGAACTTTATATGCGCTGAAAAGCTGCGCAAAAATTATGATATAATTAGCACAAAAAATACGCAGAAATATGATATATAAGGAGGCACAGATATGTATGTAATTAAAGATAATACATTTAATATATCAGTAAGAAATCTGGTTGAATTTATGTGCCTTGGCGGGGATATTGATAACAGGGATACAGGTGTTACTGACGTTAAGGTTATGCAGGAGGGTGCGAGGCTTCACAGGAAAATCCAGCACTCTATGGGTTCTAATTACAGGGCAGAGGTGCTTCTTAGGAATAAAGAGGAGCTGACATCAGAGGGTGGAATTGAATACGAGCTTAGAATAGAGGGCAGGGCAGACGGAATAATAGCTGACATTGAGGAAGATGAGGATGGCAATAAGTTGCCGATAGGTGAGGTTACAATTGATGAGATTAAGACTATGCAGTCAGATGTAGGAAAGCTTAAAGAGCCGGTGTATGTGCATAAGGCACAGGCTATGGTGTACGCTTATATATATTTAACAAGGTATAATCTGGAGAGCATTAATGTACAGCTTACTTACTGTAATACAGAAACTGAGAAAATAGTAAGATTTAAAGAGCAATATGACAGTGAGTCAATTATAAAATGGTACAGAGAACTTGTAGCTGGCTTTAAAAAGTGGATGGATTATGTATTTGATGAAAGGGCAGAAAGGAATGCTTCAATTCAGAAACTGCATTTTCCGTTTGAGTACCGTGAGGGGCAGAAGAAGCTGGTTGCGAGTGTATACCACACGGTAAAAGAACAGAAGGTGTTATACATACAAGCACCGACAGGAGTAGGAAAGACTATATCAACAGTATATCCAGCCGTGCATTCGTGCAGTAATGGCTTAACTGACAAGATATTCTATCTTACCTCCAAGACAATAACGAGAACTGTGGCAGAGGAAACTTATGCGATACTAAGGAGTGCAGGACTACACTTTCGCACAGTGACACTGACAGCCAAGGATAAGATATGCCATCTTGATGAGCACAACTGTAATCCAGAGGTGTGCGAGTATGCAAAGGGGCATTTTGACAGGGTAAATGAGGCTGTTTACGATATAATCACTAATGAAGCAGTGATTAACAGGGATACGATATTGCAGTATTCAGTGAAGCATAAGGTGTGTCCGTATGAAATGTCGCTTGATGTTTCATACTGGTGTGATGGAATAATATGCGATTACAATTATGTATTTGACCCAGATGCTTCATTAAAGAGATATTTTGGTGATGGCGGCAAAGGCAATTATGTATTTCTTGTTGATGAGGCACATAACCTTGTTGACAGGGCAAGGGAGATGTATAGTGCAACGCTTGTCAAGGAAGATTTTCTTGCCTGCAAAAGGGTGGTTAAAGATATGGATAAAAGGCTGGCTTCATATCTTGAAAAATGTAACAAATATTTTCTGGAACTAAAGAGAACCTGTGATAAAGAATATGTAATAATAGATGATTACTGCGGTACATTTTTCGCTAATCTGCAATCGAGCTATTCGTATATGCAGAAGTTCTTGGATAAGAATAAAGGAAAGCCGGTGTGCGATGAGATAATAGAATTCTTCTTTAAGATAAGACATTTTATTAATATGTATGACTGCATAGATGAGAAGTATGTTATATATGCTGAGCATACCGATGATGGTGACTTTGCACTTCATCTGTACTGTGTTGACCCATCAGGACAGCTATCACAGAGATTAAGTCAGGGAATATCGACAATAATGTTCTCGGCGACACTTCTTCCAGTGAATTATTTTAAGGAAATGCTTTCAGGAAATGCAGATGACTATGCTGTGTATGCACATTCGCCGTTTGACACAGATAATAAGAGAGTGCTTATTGGACGTGACGTTACAAGCAGATATACAAGGCGTAATTATAATGAGTATGCTAAGATTGCAGGTTATATCCACACACTTACGCAGTCGAAGCAAGGCAAATATATGATATTCTTTCCTTCTTACAGCTATATGAGAGAGGTGTATGATATATATATACAAAAATATGCCTGCAATGTTATAGATCTGCACGATGTTGAGGATGGAAGCTACATTTATCATATCTCTGAGGGAGAAAATGTATTAATACAGGATAATAATATGAAGGAAGCCGATAAAGAGAATTTCTTGTCAGTATTTATGGATAATACAAGTGGAAATGTCACGGGCTTTTGTGTGCTTGGCGGTATATTTTCTGAGGGAATTGACCTAAGGGATAAGTCACTTATAGGGGCGTGTATTGTAGGAACAGGTATACCTATGATATGCAGACAGCGTAATATATTAAGAAATTATTTTGACAGTATGGGCAAGAATGGCTATCAGTATGCGTATGTATTTCCGGGAATGAACAAGGTGCTGCAGGCGGCTGGAAGAGTTATAAGAACTGCAGATGACAAGGGTATAATACTTCTGTTAGATGACCGTTTTATGACACAGGAATACCAGATGCAGTATCCAAGGGAATGGGATAAAGTGTACCCTGTAGATATTAATAATACAGGAAAATGTATTGAGGATTTCTGGAGATTATAAGGCATATGGGGAATTATGAGGAAATTTGTCGATTACGGTGAAATTCGGCAAGTAATATGTTGAGAAATTGTCAGACATATGCTATTATTTTAGTATAAATACGGACTGTGACAATTAATTATATGATTATTTATATTGGAGAGAACTATGGGAGAGAATGAAATCAGGAATTTAGCGGATTCCCATGCGGGAATAGATGAATGGAAGAAAGCTGGATTTAACGAACTTCAGGTGCTTGAGATTACTAAAGGTAATGATAATGGCGTTGACATTTCAATATATGCCAGTCCCGAATATAATTCAAGGCAGATGGCACTTGAGGAAGGGATTGATGTAGGTGCTATGGCAGATCCGGAGTATAATTATATGCAGATGGAGCAGATTAAAGAAGGCATAAAAGAGGGTATTGATTTATCGCTTATATGCAATCCGAAGTACGATTATTCTGTTATGAGAGAGATTCGTCTTGCATTAAAGTACAGATTTGATCTTACAAGATACGCAAGGCTTGGATATTCTGGAGAGGTGTTAAGACAGATAAGGCTGGCTAAGAGAGATGATGTTGATTTAACATTTTTCGTTGATGAGAATTTCGATGCACACCAGCTTAACGAGATTAGAATAGGCTTGTTAAAATGTGTAGATGTATCGAAGTATATGCTTCATGAATATACAGCAGACCAGATGAAACAGTTAAGGTTAGGACTTGAGGCTGGAATAGATATTACCAAGTATAATATGATAGGTTTCTCCTCAGGACAGATGGAACAGATAAGGTTAGGAGAAGAAGAAGGGATAGATGTAAGTCTATATGCAGATCCATTTATCAATGCTGTCCAGATGAAAGAGATGAGAGAACAGATTGAGAATGATGGCAAGGTTCAGGAAGAGCCACAGCTTAATGAACTTCAAAGTCAGGAGATACTGCTTGGACTTCAGAGTGGTGTAGATGTAAGCGTATACGCCGATGCAAGATATACTTGCAGACAGATGGAGCAGATAAGAATAATGCTTGAGAGGGGTCTTGATCCTTCGGAATTATTAGTACATAAAGACCAGTAATTAAGGACATACATATAAGGGGAATTCGATTATAAAGATGACATAAGACAATGTGCTATGGTTGATTGGAGGAGTCAGAATTGAATGATGTACTTAGAGAACAGATACAGTTAAATACCAAAGAAGTAGTTGTCAATGTTGATAATGATCATATGAAAGCAAGTATAGTCCTTAATGGCATAGGCAGTGATGAAGCTTATACATACGAGGAGATTGCAGACAAGCTTTCACAGGCAGGTGTGCGTACAGGAATTAATGAAGCGAGAATACGCGAAGTTATTCTTAATAAGCTGTACGATATTGAAATCGTGGTAGCAGAAGGCAAAAGTGCAGTTAACGGTACTGATGGTTATTACAACTTCTTCTTTGATTCAGAGTATGAAAGAGATAATAAGCCTACATTAAGAGAAGATGGTTCTGTTGATTATTTTAATGTAAAGCTTTTTGAGAAGGTTAATAAAGATGATAAGCTTGCAGAGTATATAGAACCTACCAAGGGTGAATTTGGATATGATATATTTGGAAAGCTTTTAGTTCCAAAGCCAGGAAGACCAGGACCTAAGTTAAGAGGCAAGGGCTTTACAGTGTCAGAGGACGGCAAGTCTTATTATGCCCAGTTAAGCGGCAAAGTAGAATATCGTAACTACGACCTTAATGTAAGTAATGTATATAATGTCAGCGGTGATGTTGATGTTGGAACAGGAAGCATAGATTTTAATGGTGACGTAGAGATTAACGGAAGTGTCAGAGGCAGTGTCAAGATACACGCTATGGGTAATATATTCATAGGTGGATATGTTGAAGATGCAGATATATGGTCAGGACAGGATATCATTATACAGGATGGTGTTAATGCAGGTGAGAACGGAAGAATTGAAGCTATGGGCAATATATCAGCAAGGTTTTTCGAGAATGCACATATTATAAGCCATAGTGATATAAAGTGTGATTATATGCTTAATACAACAGCTTTGGCATATGGCGGAATATATCTTGAGGGCAAGAGAGGTTCTGTAATAGGCGGAGATGTCACAGGCGTAAGGGGCATATGTATTAAAGCTTGTGGAAGTGAGTCTTATTCTAAGACTGTATTAAGAGTTGGTGTAACTAAGGAGATAAGCAGTGAATATGCCAAGGTGCTTATGGTGCTTAAGGATATAGATACGCAGATAGACAGATTTAATCAGGCTTTACAGAAGCTTGATATATTAAAGAAGGCAGGTTCTGATAAGTTTGATGAAACACTTAACAGAAAGCTGTTGCAGTCAAAGATTGTTAAGACAGCAGAGAAAGCCAAATATGAAGAAAAAAGCCGTAATCTTTATACACTTGTAAGGGAGTCAGACAGGGCAGTTGTAAGGATTGATAAGAATATATATCCAGGAAGCCGTGTATTTATGGGCGATAAGACATATGTTCCTAGTACCGTATTTACGCATATTGCCTTAAAGAAGACTTCACAGGGTGTATTGATAAGAAATTATGATTCTATGTAGTGAGAATATATTTACAGAGGTTAATTTATGATAGAAGAGGTTGTTTCAATAGAGCTTCCAGTGCATGAGAGAATGGTTATTAAGAAGAACAGGCTCACACCGAAAGATTATAATGGCGAGCCTGTTCCAAGAATATCTATTGTTACAGGAATACATGGTGATGAGCTTGATGGGCAGTATGTGTGCTACGAAGTCATAAGACGCGTTAATAATAATCTGGAAAGATTAAAAGGAATTATAGATATATATCCAGATGTAAATCCCCTTGGAATAGATACAGGTTCAAGGGGAATTCCTATGTTTGAGCTTGATATGAACAGAGTATTTCCAGGCGATAATAATGGAGCTGTGGCAGAGAGCGTTGCGGCAGGAATTGTCAACGATATAATCGGAAGTGATTTCTGTCTTGATATTCATTCAAGCAATATATTTGTAAGAGAGATGCCACAGGTAAGACTGAATGAGGAAAATGCGGAAAGGCTGCTTCCATTTGCAAAGATGTTAAATGCAGATTTTGTATGGATATTTTCATCAATAACAGTGCTTGATGCGACACTGGCATACAGCCTTAATCATCTTGGTGTACCTACTCTTGTAGCAGAGATGGGCGTTGGTAATAGAATTAACAGGGAATACAGCCAGCAGCTTATTGATGGAATATTTAATCTTATGAGTAATCTGGGAATATGGGAAATACCAGAGGCTGATAATAAAATAGCTGTCAGAGAGCCTATTATCTCAACAGAGGGAGAGGTTAATTTCCTGACAGCGAAGGAAAGCGGCATATTTGTTCCATCTATTAATTCATGTGGCAATATCCATATGGGAGATGCAATAGGCGACATAATAGAGCCAATAGAGGGAAGGATAATCCAGCATATTGAATCTCCGGTTGATGGCATTGTATTCACATTGAGGGAAAATCCAGTTGTATACAAGGGAGCACTTCTTGCGAGAGTACACGGAGGAAGGGTGTAATGAAAAAAGAAGTTTTATATAGTCTTAAGGGAATATACAGAGAGAATTTTGAAATAGAAGGCTACAGGTTTGGGCATGGTGAGAAGTCAGCATGTATAGTCGGAGCTATGAGGGGTAATGAGATACAGCAGTTATACATATGCTCACAGCTTATAAAGGTGTTAAAAGACCTTGAAATGAGAGGTGCAATATCGCATAACCACGAGATTTTAGTGATTCCGTCAGCTAACAGATTTTCTATGAATGTTGAAAAGAGGTTCTGGCCTGTGGATAATACAGATATTAACAGAATGTTCCCTGGTGATGAAGCGGGAGATACTACCAAGCAGATAGCTGCTGCAATATTTGAAAGCAGTAAGGGCTACAGCTATGGAATACAGTTTGCAAGCTTTTATATGCCTGGAGATTTTATACCTCATGTACGTATGATGGAAACGGGTTATCAGAGTGCGAGCCTTGCCAATCTTTTTGGACTGCAGTATGTTGTTATAAGAAAGCCAAAGCCTATGGATACGGCAACGCTTAATTATAGCTGGCAGATGAATGGAACAAATGCTTTTTCGATATATACGAACAGCACAGATATGGTTGATGAAAAGTCTGCAAGACAGGCAGTATCGTCAGTGTTAAGATTTCTTACGAGAATGGGAATATTAAAATATAATAATCACAGCGGTTACATAGCAAGTGTCATTAACGAGTATGATTTATCAGCCGTTAAGACATATGATGCAGGTTTTTACAAAAGGCTTAAAGAACCGGGGGATCCGGTTGTCCATAATGAGGTAATAGGCCAGGTTATTGATCCGTGTGAGGGATATGTCAAGAGTGAGATATTATCACCGACAGATGGCATAGTATTCTTTGCACATACAGCCCCTCTTGTTATGGGTAATGAAGTTGTATACAAGATTATAAGACGTATGCATGAATAGTGTATACAATATAGAAATATACACAACATTGTTCTTGTGTCTTGTTTCTTTAGTAATGATATGATAAAATATTCTACATTCTTGTTGAAATAGTAGTGACAGGAGTACAGCTGATTAAGAAAGGAAATAATTAAAATGAGTGGCGTTAAAAGAGTTTTTGTTGAGAAAAAGAAACCTTTTGCTGTTAATGCAAAGGAGTTACACGATGAAATCACAGGTTATCTCGGTATTAAGACAATTACAGATGTAAGGGTGCTTATCAGATATGATATTGAGAATCTTTCTGATGAGACATATAAGAAAGCACTTACAACAGTATTTGCAGAACCACCTGTTGATGATGTGTATGAGAATGAATTTAAGGCTTCAGATGATGATTTTGTATTTTCTGTAGAATATCTTCCGGGACAGTTCGACCAGAGAGCTGATTCGGCAGAGCAGTGTGTTAAGTTCCTTAATGAGAATGAAACTCCTGTAATTAAGACTGCAACTACTTATATTATATCAGGCAAGCTTACAGATGATGATAAGGCTAAGATTAAAAACCATTGTATCAATCCGGTAGATTCAAGAGTAGCTGATGAGAAGCTTCCAGATACACTTGTTACTAAGTTTGATACACCAGCAGATGTTGTTGTATTTGATGGCTTCAAGGATATGAGCGGGGACAAGCTTAAGGAATTATATGATTCACTTGGTCTTGCTATGACATTTAAGGATTTCAAGTTCATTCAGGATTACTTCAAGAATGAAGAGAACAGAGATCCATCTATGACAGAAATCAGAGTTCTTGATACATACTGGTCTGACCACTGCCGCCACACAACATTTGCTACAGAATTAAAGAATGTAGAATTTAAGGACGGATATTACAGAGCTCCTATGGAAGAAACTTACAATAAGTATCTTGCTGACAGAGCTGTTATATATAAAGACAGAAAAGATAAGTTCGTATGTCTTATGGATTTAGCCCTTATGGGTATGAAGAAGTTAAAGGCAGAAGGCAAGCTTGAAGATCAGGAAGAGTCTGATGAGATTAATGCCTGCTCTATAGTTGTTCCTGTTGAGATTGACGGAAAGACAGAGGAGTGGCTTGTAAACTTCAAGAACGAAACTCATAACCACCCAACAGAGATAGAGCCATTTGGTGGTGCTGCTACCTGCCTTGGTGGAGCTATAAGAGATCCACTTTCAGGACGTACATATGTATATCAGGCTATGCGTATCACAGGTGCGGCAGACCCTACAGTTCCGGTAGCAGATACACTTCACGGCAAGCTTCCACAGAGAAAGATTGTTACAGAAGCAGCTCACGGCTACAGCTCATATGGTAACCAGATTGGTCTTGCTACAGGTTATGTTAAAGAAATATACCACCCAGATTATGTTGCTAAGCGTATGGAGATTGGTGCGGTTATAGCGGCAGCTCCAAGAAGCGCAGTTAAGAGAGAGAATTCTGATCCAGGAGATATTATTATCCTTCTTGGTGGACGTACAGGACGTGATGGCTGTGGTGGTGCTACAGGTTCATCTAAGGTTCACACAGAGGAGTCTATAGAGACTTGTGGAGCAGAGGTTCAGAAAGGTAATGCACCTACAGAGCGTAAGATGCAGAGACTTTTCAGACGTCCGGAAGTAACTAAGCTTATTAAGAAATGTAATGACTTTGGTGCAGGCGGTGTATCAGTTGCAATCGGTGAACTTGCAGCAGGTCTTACAGTAGATTTAGATAAAGTTCCTAAGAAGTATGAAGGTCTTGACGGAACAGAACTTGCTATATCAGAGTCACAGGAAAGAATGGCAGTTGTTGTTGACCCAGCAGATGTTAAAGCATTTTTAGAGTATGCCACAGAGGAGAACCTTGAAGCTGTTGAAGTTGCTGTTGTAACAGAAGAACCAAGACTTGTACTTAACTGGAGAGGCAAGGATATCGTTAATATTTCAAGAGCTTTCCTTGATACTAACGGTGCACATCAGGAGACATCAGTACTTGTAGATATCCCAGATGACAAGGCTAATTACCTTGAAGCTAAGCCAGTAGATGATGTTAAGGGCAGATGGCTTAAGACACTTGCAGACCTTAACGAGTGTTCACAGAAGGGACTTGTTGAAAGATTTGATGGTTCAATCGGTGCTGGTTCAGTACTTATGCCATTTGGTGGAAAGTACCAGCTTACAGAGACACAGGCTATGGTTGCCAAACTTCCAGTGCTTAAGGGCAAGTGCGATACAGTAACTATGATGGCTTATGGATTTGATCCATATCTTTCTAAGTGGAGTCCATATCACGGAGCTATGTATGCAGTAACAGACTCGGTTGCTAAGATTGTTGCGGCTGGTGGCGATTACAGCAAGATTAGATTTACATATCAGGAATATTTCAGAAGAATGACAGAAGATCCTTCAAGATGGAGCCAGCCATTTGCAGCACTTCTTGGTGCATATGAGGCACAGATTGGCTTAGGACTTCCATCAATCGGTGGTAAAGATTCTATGTCAGGAACATTTGAACATATAGATGTACCACCTACAGTATGCTCATTCGCTATTGATGTAGCTAAAGAGCAGGATATTATAACACCTGAATTAAAGAAAGCTGGCAATGTACTTGTAAGATTTGACATTGAAAGAGATAAATATGACCTTCCTGTATTCTCACAGATTAAGGAATTATATTCAGCTATTCACGAGGCTATTAAGAGCAAGGCAATTGTGTCTGCATATGTTCTTGATGCTAACGGCTTAGTTCCAGCAATAAGCAAGATGGCATTTGGTAATATGCTTGGTGTTGCTGTTGAGCCATCTGTATCAAAGGAAGAATTATTCGCACCAGCATATGGCTGTATAGTAGCAGAAGTAGACAGCTCTAAGCTTTCAGAGATTAAGGCAGCTTATACTAAGGTTGGTACAGTAACAGAAGAAGCTAAGTTTACATATGAAGATGTTTCAATCAATATTGAGGAAGCATTAAGTGTATGGAAAGATACATTAGAGGGTGTATTCCCAACAAAGGTTTCTAAGGAAACTGATAGGGTTGAGTCACCTGTATATTCAAAGGGCAATGTATATGTATGCAAGAATAAGGTTGCGAAACCAACAGTATTTATACCAGTATTCCCAGGTACTAACTGTGAATATGACAGTGCCAGGGCGTTTGAGAGAGCTGGTGCAGATACTATTGTCAAAGTATTCAAGAACCTTGATGCTGCAAGCATAAGAGAATCTGTTGATGAATTTGAAAAAGCAATTAACCAGTCACAGATTATTATGTTCCCAGGTGGATTTTCAGCAGGTGATGAACCAGATGGTTCTGCTAAGTTCTTTGCAACAGCCTTCCGTAATGCTAAGATGAAGGAAGCAGTTGAGAAGCTCCTTAATGAAAGAGATGGTCTTGCACTTGGTATATGTAATGGTTTCCAGGCTCTTATCAAGCTTGGTTTAGTACCTAATGGCAAGATAACAGGACAGGATTCTAATTCACCTACACTTACATTTAACACAATTAACCGTCACATCTCTAAGATGGTATATACAAAGGTTGTTACTAATAAGAGTCCTTGGCTTGCAGAAGCAAAGCTTGGCGGAGTATACTGTAATCCGGCTTCACATGGTGAAGGAAGATTTGTTGCACCTAAGGAATGGCTTGATAAGCTCTTTGAAAATGGTCAGGTAGCAACACAGTACTGTGACCCAGAAGGCAATGTATCTATGGACGAAGAATGGAATGTCAATGGTTCATATATGGCTATTGAAGGTATCACAAGCCCGGACGGAAGATGCTTAGGTAAGATGGCACATTCTGAAAGACGTGGTGATTCTGTAGCTATTAATATCTATGGAGAACAGGATATTAAGATATTCGAGTCAGGTGTTAAGTACTTTAAGTAAATAGAATAACTATCTGTGCGTAAGAACAGAATATTGTAAATTATAAACTCCTGATGTATATTATACGGGTAAGCCTTGACTGACAAAGGTTTGTATAGTATACATCAGGAGTTTTTTATGTAGAATCAGGATAATAAAAAGTAATAAAAAGTAATAAAAAGCTGTTGACAAAACAACTAAGTTAGACTATTATAATGATAGTTAGTAACAGCTAACGCATATGCCTTTATATTTATTTAACGGGTCCTCGACCCGTTTATTTAAAAGTTATAGGTTAGTAATAACTAACACAAGTTAGAATAAAACTAACAGTGAGATGTATACTATATATCTATTTAGCAGGATGAGGAGGACTAATATGAGTGTAGTTATAATTGGCGGTAATGAATGTATGGTATGTCAATATGAGAAGATATGTAAACAGCATGGCTGTAAAGCCAAGGTATTTGTTAAGGAGAAGAGTGGCTTTGGCAAGAAGATTGGCAACCCTGACCTTATGATACTTTTTACTAACACAGTATCACACAAAATGGTACATAGTGCTGTTACAGAAGCAAAGAGCAAGGACATTCGGATTGTGCGTTCACATTCAAGCAGTGCTTCATCACTTAATGCAGTTCTTCAGGAATATGTAGCAGACGGAAAGGCTTGTTAATTGTAACTGACACAGACAGCAGGCAGAGTAATGCGTAATATAAGGAATGGAGATTATATGCTTAGAAAGCTGGAGAATGAGATTGTAAAAGAATGTGCACCTACATTGGCTGGAATTAAGATGGCTAATCTTTTTAATTATAGATTTGTATCAGAAGATGAATTCGATTCTGAGATTAAGACTGCCAATATGAACCTTAATGAGAAGGGCGTATATATAGAAGTCTTAAGAAAGACAGATATGAGTTCATTGATATATGTATACAGACCAAGTATGTTATTTAAGGCAGTCAATAATGATGATGTATGGAATATATTATCCAGCTATGGATACATAGAACGAAGTATACAGGCATGTATTAATACACTTAAGGAACGTCTTATGACACAGCCCTGTTTTCCACACGAGATAGGTTTATTTCTTGGATATCCTGTAGAAGATGTAAAGGAGTTCATTTTTAATAAAGGACAGAACTGCAAATGTTGTGGTGTATGGAAGGTATATTACAATGAACAGGAAAGTGTCAGAACATTTGCAAGATTCAAGAAATGTTCTGAGGTATATCAGAAGGTCTTTATAGGAGGACGAACATTAAATCAGTTGACCGTGAATATATGATTCACTCAACATAAATATGCACAAGCATTAAATTAAAGTAGTAATGGAGGAATGATAATGAGTAAAGTTGCAGTTGTATATTGGAGCGGAACAGGTAATACAGAGGCTATGGCCAATGCTGTTGTTGATGGAGCAAAGGAAAAAGGAGCAGAGGTAACATTATTCACTGCTTCAGAATTCTCATCAGCAAAGGTTGCAGAATTCGACGGAATAGCTTTCGGATGCCCTGCTATGGGAGCAGAAAATCTTGAAGAGTCAGAATTTGAGCCGATGTTTACAGACTGTGAAGCGGCACTTTCAGGAAAGAAGATAGCACTCTTTGGTTCTTACGGCTGGGGAAGCGGAGAATGGATGGATGACTGGGCAGAAAGAAGCAGGAATGCTGGTGCTGACCTTAGCTGTGACCCGGTAATCTGTAATGAAGCTCCTGATGATGAAGCTGTAAGCAATTGCAAGGATCTTGGTGCTTCTCTTGCATAATCAGAGTGTATGTACAATTAAGAATATGCATAGTTAAAGTATGTGTATAATCAGATATGTGCATAATATAAAGTAATATAAAGTAATATAATGAATATATTAATAAGTGACA
>ONZU01001359.1_pt1 | contig 13686 bp, 24 predicted proteins | sample 1671161 | NCBI WGS metagenome assembly ONZU01 (sample SAMN06348128, study PRJEB24527) | human gut metagenome | biome: human gut; feature: ankylosing spondylitis patient; material: feces | host: Homo sapiens | place: China | collected 2015-10
GGAATTTTTAATATAATATTGTAATTCTTCTTGTTTAAAGTTAGAAAATATTCTTTCTAATAAAATAGATTTTTTCCCTGAAACTTTAAGTTGTTTTGATTTTAAAATATTTTTTAACTCTGGTATAGTTAAGAATTCCAATTCTTCATATAAAGTTGATTTTCTTAAATATCCATTAGTTATTAACTTTTTTAATGTACTTTCATAATCACTGCCAATATCTGATAATTTATAATCTGGCAATGTTGTATCAATAGGTCTGTTATAAAAGTAATCTAAAGTAAATACTTCTTTTAATGATAAAGGTTTACATATTGAAGTATCATTCATATTTTGTTCCTTTCTTTATACTTAATAACTTGAAATTTTTTTCAATCATGTTAGCTATGCGTTTTGTCTTGATTCTTGTTCATTTTCCATAACAATATCGTATTCAGCTTCAATACGGGCTTCAATTTTTAATTTTCTTGCTTCCGGTAAGGCTCTAAATTTTTCTAATAACTTTGATTCGCGTTCATTTATACTGTTTTTAATAGATACTTCTTCTAAAATGTATTTCTCTTCTAGATTTTTTTTTACATCAGTTAGACCAATAATGTAATTTAAATCCATATTATGATATCTTGCATATGCAGATAAAAATATATTACTTGGTTGTGCTTTTCCACTTTCCCAACGACTCATCATTCCTCGAGTTATTTGCAGATTAAATGTTTTATTTAAAACATCAGCCTCTTCTTGCATTGTGAATCCAGCTGATTCGCGTAATTCTTTTAACCTTTTACCCGTAATATTATTTATATCTTCATTCATTTTTTCAACAACTCCTTTAACAAATTATATCATTTTTGTTCCATTTCTACAACTTTTTTAAGATTTTATTAAAAAATGTATTGACTTAGGAACAAAAATAATGTATATTTAAATTGTTCCCAAAAAGAAACAAAAAACAGTGGAGGTAAAAATGAGATATTTAAAATTAAAATCCTATTTTATTGCAAATGATATTAAATTTGATGTAATTGCTAAAGAATTAGGGATATCTAGAACAACATTATCAAAAAAAATAAATCGTTTTAAAGGAACAGATTTTAAGTTAGATGAAGTTAGAAAGATATGTAAATTATATAAAATAGACGCAAATGAATTTTTTTTGCTTTAAAAGTTCCTTAAAAGAAACAAACTGTAACTTATAGCCAAAATAAATTGGGTGGCAACCAAAATAAATATTAAAAAGAGGATTAAAACAATGAAAACTTTTTATGAAATAGAAGAATATTTATTTCCAGTGGAAACAAAAGAACAAGCTATGAAAATAGCTGAAAGAATTTCTAATATGAGAAAAAAACCTATTAGAATTTTAAAAAATTCTAATGGAATTATAAAGGAAATAAAAATATAGAAAAGAAAGGGCGAATAAATATGTTAACTAAAAAGTTCAAGAACAATAAATTCTATGAAGTAACTCGCTATGTTTTTAGATATGGAAACGAAGGCGACGAAATGGATGCTAGTACAACTGTTTGGGATACGTTAGAAAAAGCAAAAGCTTTTATTTTTAAATATAGTTTAAATAAAAAATTTTGCTATGCCGAAGTCGAAGAAATTACAGTTGATAAAGAAATCACAGTTGAAGATTATAAAGAACATAATTACAAACATATATCTTGCCAAAAAGTTTACTCCGAAGATTATGATGGTAATTTTGAAGAAACACCTGAAACAATTTATTACTTAAATGGTGAAAAAAGAAACAATACAGAAAAAGAAGATGTTTATAAAATTTTCCAAGTAGATGAAGGTACTGCATGGTGTATAGAAGCAAAAACTTTAACAGAAGCTAAAGAAATTGCTAAGAAATATAAAGGTAATATTGTTATAAAAAAAGGGCTTAAGATTGTGGCTGAATTTAATAATATTGATGATGAAAAAGAATATAAGATTTATTTTGGTAATGATAGAACATTTGGTGTTCAGACTGTAGGCTTACAGTCAGCTTTAGAGTTAGGACAATCTTATGCAAAATACCATGCAGGAGAAAAGATAACAGTAATAGACGAAGATAAAAATATAATACAAGAGTTCTTTGAAGAAAAGAAAGAACCTGTAAAAAGTAATATTAAAGCTAAAACAAATTTAAAATCTAGGTATTTAACTAAAAAAGAGTGGGATAATTCACATAAATATTTTACATCTTGGGCTAATATTGGAGATGTTGTTGATGAAGAAACAGTGCAACATTTTAGGGACTGTGTTTCTCCAATAGCTTATGACGCAATGTATTTACAATGTGGTGAACCATATACACATGAATTTAATCCCAAAACAAGAAAATGGGAACCAGCATTTATAACTTTTGCTAGAGAGCTTGGCTCATGGGTATATAAAGGAATTTGTTTTTATAGAGAATATGAGGACGTGGGTTAATTATGGAATTAGAAATAAATATACCTATATGGAGAAAAATTCTTTTAACTCCAGATGAGGCGACCAAATTGTTTGGATTACCAGTGCAATTCTTTAGAGTTGCAGGTGCTTTAACTAAAAGTGGAAGTTATGACTTGCCATGCTGTTGGGTGGGTTCTCATTTAAAAATTAATCGTCCCCAATTAGAAAAGTGGCTAGAAAATAAGTCAGATGGTGTAACAGATTTTAAAACATCATATTTATTGGAGAAGATAAAAGAAAATACGCCCCGCAGAGGACGTAAAAGAAAAGAACGTTGATTACAAATATATTATCTCATGAAATAGAGGTCTAATAATATGAATAAAGAGTTCGCAAAGATGTGTTATTTTGCACGAATAGAAACAGGATTATCAGTCAAAAATGCTTCGGAATTATTAAATATATGTGAACGTCAACTAAATTATTATGAGTCAGGTCAAAAAAATATTCCTGATGATATTGTAGCTAAAATGATTAAAGTATATGTAAACCCAGAGTTAGGATATGAGTATTTAAGACAAACAAAAACAGGTCAAGAACTGGCTTTACCAGCTATAAATATGAAGGGTATTTCGTCACGAACATTACAATTACGAGTATGTATTAAAAATGTAATTGATGTCTTAAATGAACTAGATATTATTGCTTGTGATGATGTAATTGACCAAAAAGAAATAAATAACTTTTTGGATTGTATGAAACAAATACAGTTACTATCTGGTGCTTGTGTAGGAATTAGGTTGTTTAGACCAATAAAAAAAATCCGCACTGACGGGAACAGCACGGATTTTTTGGATAACATCAATTTAAATTTTTGAAAGTAACTGTATTATACCACATTAATACAATTTTTGAAAGGATGATTTTTTTGTACTGTACCTATGCTAAAAATGATGAATTTAATTTATTGATAAACAATATTATGAATGATAAAGATTTTACGGACAATCTTGAAAAATGTGTACGCATATTAACAAGAGATTTTGTTAATAAAAAAATGCACGCTATTAAATTTATGTCAAAAATCGTTTATGAATATGGGTTAAAACAATTTTTGACAAGTAAAAATATATTTCCATTAAAAGAAGGTACTACACATTTTAAATTTAAAATAAAAGATTTTGTTTTTGAAATGGATGTATTTTTATATCCATTGGAAAACTTAAAAAAGCCATTCAAAAAATATATACAAGTAACTAGCCTAACTTTTGGTTTAGAGGGAAGGTATTAACGTGGTAAGAGTATCAATTTTCAATAAGGATAGACAATTACAGGGAAAAATAAAACTTCCAGCAACGTCATTAATATTTCGATTATCTGAATTAGTGGAATTTCAAAATAATATTTTAAAAACGGGAGGCATAATAACTAATGAAGTTAATAAAATTAGAGTTAAATAATTTTAAAGCTATTAAAGAATTTACCTTTGAACCAAACGGCGAAGATAAAAGTATTTTTGGTAAAAATGGTGTAGGTAAAACTACATTAGTAGACGCTTATTTTTGGGTGCTAGTAGGTAAGTCTAGTACCGATAAAAAAATAGATGATGATATTAAACTAAAAGATAATACAGGCAATCCTCAATTAGATAATGGTATAGAACATAAAGTAGCTGCTACTTTAGAACTAGATAATGGAATACAGGTAACATTATCTAAAATATATCAAGAAAAGTGGACTAAAAATCATGGTAAACCTGTAGCCGAATTTGATGGACATACCACAACTTATTTAATTGATGATGTAGCAAGAAGTCAAAAGGATTATAACGCTTATATTGAGCAACATATCGGCTCTATTGAAGTTTTAAAAATGTTATCTAGTGCCACTTATTTTTGTAATATGCCATGGAAAAAGCAACGTGAATTGCTACTTGAAGTTTGTGGCGATATTACAGACGAAGATGTAATTAATTCTGATGACCGATTAAAAGATTTACCGTCTATGTTAGAAGGTAAAAATGTTAATGATTTTATAACATTAATTACCCAGCGAAAGACTAAATTAAACAGCCAATTAAATAAAATTCCAACACGAATTGACGAGAATCAAAAAATGCTGGACGACGCCAATGAAGAGATTAACGAAGAAGTTATTGAGATAGAATTGAAGGATTTCCGCAAAAAGAAAAATACTCTTGAAAATAAATTAACTACAATCAAAGGTGGGTACGCAGTAGCTCACCTTGAAAGACAAATTGCTAAAATTGATACAAAAATAGAGCAGATAAAACAGCAATATGACGCAACTAACAATGCTGATGTATTAGAATTACAAAAACAAAAATCTGCTAAAGAAATAGAACTACAGAAGGAAAAACAAAATCTAGAAAATGAAAAAAATGAGCGTGAAATACTTAATAATAAAATAGCAAGTATTTCACAACAAATAGAGGATTGTCGAAACGCTTGGAAAGTGGAAAAAAAGAAGATTTTTAGTGGTGATAATATTTGTCCTACTTGTGGGCAAGAATTACCGCAAGAGAAAATAAATGAAGCAATAGAAAAATTTAATAAAACTAAAGCTGATAATTTAAAAGCTTGTACAGAAGCAGGTACAAATTTAGCTCATAAGAAACAAGAATTAGAACATAAATTACAAGATAATGAAAATACAATAGCCACACTAGGAGAAAATATCGACAATCTAAATAAAAATATCCAGGAATTAGATTTACAAATTATAGATAAACAAAAGAATATTACTGAGGCAGGATATGGTTATTCAGAAAATGAAGAATATCGCAATCTATATCGAGAAAAAGTAAATCTAAAGAAAGAACTTATCTCGGTTCAAGATAATTGTGCTAATTCTTTAAAACAATATCAATCGGAGCTTGAACAGCTTGATTTAGATATTGATGTAAGAGCAGAGAAATTAGCTAAAATAAAACAATTATCTGTGTTTAAAAATCGTATTGATGATTTAAAAGCAGAACAAAAACGATTAGGTGAAGAATTTAATAATTTAGAATTTAAATTAAACCTCGCCCAAATATTCACTAAAAATAAAGTAAATATGCTCACAGATAAAATTAATAGCAAGTTTAAAATAACTAGATTTAAGTTGTTTAGTCAACAAGTAAACGGTCTTATAGACGATACTTGTGAAGCCATGACTAAACAAGGTTCAACATATGGTAAGAGTATGTCAAATGGAGAAAAAATCATTATTGGTTTAGATATTTGTAATACTTTAGCACAGCATTATAAATTAGATGTCCCAATGTGGATAGATAATGCGGAGTGTGTAAGTGAGATATTAAAAACTAATAATAGCCAAATGTTTAATCTTATTGTTGCTCATCATGATTTTTTGAGAATTAAAGAACCAATACTAAAAAGATTTTAAAAGGAGATATTCAAAATGACAAACACAATAATGCTAAAAGAACAAAATACAATGCCTGGATTTACTTCCAAGGATAGCTACCAGCTTCTTTGGAATATGGCAAAAATGTTTTCCGAAACAACATTAATTCCAGAAAGTTTTAGAAAAAATGTAGGTAATTGTGCTATAGCTATTAACATGGCTCAAAGATTAAAAGCCGACCCGCTTATGGTAATGCAGAATTTATATGTAGTATATGGCAATCCATCTTGGAGTAGTAAATTTCTTATTTCTGTATTCAATCAATGCGGAAAATATACAAGCATAAAATATAAATATGTAGGAGATAAAAATACAGATGACTACGGTTGTATAGCTTACACAACTGAAATTGCAACTGGAGATAAAATTGAAGGTCCACTTGTTACGATTGGTTTAGCAAAAGCAGAAGGCTGGTTTGCTAAAAAAGGTAGTAAATGGCAGACAATACCAGATTTAATGCTTAGATATAGAGCTGCTGCATGGCTTATTCGTACTACTGCTCCAGAGTTAAGTATGGGATTACAAACACAAGAAGAAATTTATGATACACACGAAAAAGATATTACAGAAGAAGCAAAACCGGTACAGGAAATAAAAGAAAAAATGGCGTCTAAGACATTAGAAATGCCAAAACAAGAACCAAAATCAGCGGTATTAGAAAAAATCAATAAAGCTGAAACTAAGCCAAAAGAAACAGTACAAACTAAATCTGTAAAAAAAGAAGAACCAAAAAAAATTAAAGTTGAACAACCTGCCTTTGATGAACAGGAAGCGGATGAAGAAGAACCACCATTCTAATAGGAGTGAAATATAATGTTTATTTCTTGTTATGCCAGTGGAAGTGCTGGAAATCTATACAAGATAGAAAGTAATAAGACCACACTTTTAATAGAGTGTGGTCTGCCGATGAAAGATATAAGACACTGTCTAGGGACAACTATTTATGATGTAAAGGCAGTTTTGTTAACACATGAACATAAAGACCATAGCAGGGCGATACACGAGTTTTTAAAGTTGGGTATAGATATTTATACCAGCAAAGGAACAGCGATTTCCTGTGGGGCGGAGAAAAGCCCATACGTGCATTTTATTAAAAGTGAAAAGGTATTTTTTATTGGTGATATAACTATAATGCCATTTAAAACTAACCACGACGCAATCGAGCCACTTGGATTTGTTTTAAGAGATAATAAAGATATTTTAATGTTTGCAACCGATACTTATAATATTGAATTTAATGTTCATAGGGTTTCACAGCTAATGATTGAATGTAATCATAGCTACGAAATCTTAGACGAAAAGCTTAAAAATGGGCAGATAGATAAGAGCAGATATAACAGGTTAGTAAAAAGCCATTTTTCTCTGGAAAATTTAAAAACATGGCTTAGTAAAAATGATTTAACTTGTTTAAAAGAAATCTATTTATTGCATTTATCTAAACAAAATTCAGATGCAGACAAATTTAGACAAGAAATAGAAGCTATTACAGGTATTCCTGTATATATAGCAGATGAAAATGTAATAAAAACAGGTAATTATATTATGCCAACGAACACATGGGAATGTGTTCCTAAACCTTCAACTCGCAGTAATTTTTTTTATAAGATTTTTAGAGAGGATGTATAAATAATGTCTACAGAAGAACGTTATTGTATTAATAGTGTAAAACTTATTAAAGATAAAATAAGAATGGATTTTACAGATAATGGAGATAGTGGTGATAAATGTCTTAGCGAAGAAGGCAGTAAGAAATTAGACGATTTAATTTATGCTACGCTTGATTATTTGAAAGGTAAAAGAGCGCAGGTGGCACTATTTGATGCTGAAGGAAATGTCGTGGAACAAACAAAAGAAGAGCCTAAACCTAAAGAAACAGTAAAACAAAAATCTAAAGATAAAAAACCTACTGTTCCTGTTAGGGCAGAAGTTATAGATATAAGTAGTTTAACAGCGGAAACATTGCCTAATTAAAGTGAGGTGTAATAAATGGGAAGGCTAAAAGATGACAACAATATACAGATTTATGGCTGGATGACTACAAAACTAAAATTAAAAGGAAATGAACTACTGATATACGCTGTCATCTACAGCTTTTCCCGCAATGATAACGGAAATGGCGTATTTAATGCTAGCACTGCTTATCTTTGTGAATGGACTAACTCAAGTAGACAAAGTATCATTGATTGTTTAAATAGCTTGCTCAATAAAAAATTCATAATAAAAATTGAAGATAATTCACGAAAAAAGAAACCGAATGTCTATAAAATTAATGAAAATATTTTTGATAAGACATGTAAAGAAAGTTTACAAGAGCATGTAAAGAAAGTTGATAAGACATGTAAAGAAAGTTTACAAGAGCATGTAAAGAAAGTTGATAAGACATGTAAAGAAAGTTTACACAATAATAATATTATAAATACTAAATATAATACTAATAATAATATAGCTGCTGCTAAAGAAAAATTTCAAAGATTTTTAGATGATGATTTTAAGGAGATAGTTGACTTATTCTCGAACAATATTCATCCAATTAACGGTGAAGTTGAAGGCAATAAACTAGCTGATTATCTTGACAGTTATGGTAAAAACTGGGTTCTTGAGGCAATAAAAGAAGCTGCACTATGTAATGGGCGGTCAGTTAATTATATTGGAAAAATATTAATGCGGTGGGAGAAAGAGGGATTTAAAAATAAAAAACAGGTTAAACAAATTAATAATACTGATGATAAAAAAGCTGAATATGGATTTTAAAGGGTAGGTGATAATAATGAAGCTTACTAAAATTGACTTAGCTAGAATAAAACAAGCTGATAAAGAATTAGCATATAAAAGAACATTAGAGAAAAAACAAGACGATAGTTTAAAAAGTATAAGCACAATAAATTATTTAAATGGCATAAAAAATAAAAGTCTTAATTTTACAGCTCAATTTGTATATAAAAAACAAGATTATGAATGTGAATTATGTCAAGATAAAGGCTATATCATAGTAAAAAATGAAAAAGGATATGATTATTCAATACCTTGTAAATGTTATGCTAAGCGTACAGTACGGGCTATGCTTGAAAAAACTGGAATGAATATAAACGAGTATAGAAAAAAGACATTGAATAGTTTTCCAAATGATAGGGCAGAAGCAATAAAAATGAAACAACTAGCAATCGATTTTATAAACAACCATAAAGAAGGCGATAGCATTGCATTTGTTGGCAAATCTGGAACAATGAAAACCAGTATTTGCATTGCAATTTGTTTAGAATTAGCAAAAAAGTATAATCAAGCACATATTTATTTTAGTTATTTAACAGAAATAAACAGATTAAAAAATATTATGTATAACAATTCTTTAGAGTATAGCGAAGAAATTAAAAAGCTTGGAACTTGTGAAAATTTATATATAGATGACCTATTTAAAAAGCAAAAAGCTAAAGATGATAATAGTAAAATTGATGTTACAAATGCAGACATTAAGATAATGTACGAAATAATAAATCAAAGATATATCAATCGTAAAACAACTTTATTTTCTAGTGAATTTACAATATCTGAAATTATAAATAATGTTGATGAGGCTCTAGGTAGTAGAATTTTTGAGATGTGTTGCAATGGTAAATATGGAATGATTTGCAATGATTATAATAGACGATTACCAGTGAATAAATAAATTAAAGGAGTAATAAAATGACTGAAGTAATTTTTGTATCTACAAAAAGAAATAGTAGTATTGGGTATTTACAGCAAGGAACTTCTGTACAATACGAAAAACCTTACTTTAATGCGTTAGTTGAAAAAGTTCTTGGAAAAAAATCATCAGAATATATATCACGTGAAATAGAAAGTTATTCTAATAAAAAAAGATTTGTAATTGTTCTTCGTGATGAACAACTTAAAACATTTTTAAAAGCAAAAGCTTTGATAGCTACTTGTAAAGATAAAAGAATTAAAGATGAAAATATTTCAGATTTAATTATGAGTGGAGTTTTAGGATAAAATGCGTAATAAAGATTTAATACAAAGAGCTATTCATACAACTATGAATAGAATAGGACTTCCTTATAATGGAGCTTTTAAAGTTAAATATAACGATAAAACAGAATTTTGCAAAATATGTAAAGGAATAGATGGATATTATGAATTACAATGTTTCGTTGGTGGTGTTTGGATTACTACAAACGAGAGCAAACTTAATGTACTAGATATTCTTTTTGGAAGTGCTAAGATATTAAAAATTTACAAAGGAATAAACTTCAAAAAAGATTATTATAAACATAATTAAATAAATATAACATCAATAATAATTTTTGAAAGGTTGATTTTATTATGTGGAAAGAGTGTAAGTATTGTCATAAAGAATTTTGGACCAATTATATAAAAAAAGAATATTGTTCTGAACACTGTGCATATAAGTATAATTATGAACGTTCAAGGGCAAGTATTTTAGCTAAATATAAAAAACCACGTAATATTACAGATAATGTTATAAAATCAAAGAAATCAAATAAAGTTGTATTTAATTTCATAATGGAACTTAACCAGCTAACTACTTTAAGTTATGGAAAATTAATGCAGTATTATCCAGATTTGAATAAAATTAAAAGTTTTATAGATTATCAGCAGGTAGTGGGAAATGCTAAAAAAGTAAATGTAGATAAGATTATGTTGAATCACGCTAAACAATTAAATTTAGATTTTAATTAGGAGTTTAAAATGATACATGAATTAAAAATAAAGCCAAAATTTTTTCAAGATATTATAAATGGAATTAAAAATTTTGAAATTCGCAAGAATGACCGTATGTTTAGAGTTGGCGATATATTAGTATTGTCCGAATTTGATTATATGGATAATACTTATACAGGTAATCAAATTCAAGTAAGAGTAGATAATATATTAACACATGAAGATTTTCCAGATGGTATACCTATTGATTATGTAGTAATGAATATAAAACAATACAATAAATGGAGACCATTATATAATGACATTTATTATCGCATAGATATAGATGGAGATATTATTGAAGACACATGGGAAGAAACCAGCTTTGATTATGCCTTTTTAATGATAGGAAATTGTTTTGAAAGCAAAGTACAAGCTGCTATGTATAAAAATTATTATTTACATTTATATAGAGGATATCAAAATAAAAAAAATATAGACGCAATCAAAACATCTATGAAAGAAAATGCTATTGATTTTAATGATAATGATTTTATTGATGATTTTATTAAATAGGAGATACCAATGGATAAAAAACCTTACGCATTTGTTTTATATGGAAATCCTGTAACAAAAAAGAATAGCCCAGTTATGGTAAAAGGACGTTCCGTCCTTTTACCAAGTGAGGCTTATCGAAAGTATGAAAGTTCTTGTAGAAAAGCGTTACAAGTATTAAAAGTACAAGAAAAATTAAGACATTTTAGTATGGGTGTATCTATGTGCTGTCTATATTACTTAGAAAGTAAAGCTCATTATCCAGATTTATTAGGATTGTTACAATCAACATCAGATATCATATCTGATGAATATAAAACAATAAACCATAAAAAAACGTTATACACAAAATGGGTACTTTCTGACGATAGAATAATAAAAAATTTTGATGGTAGTAAGATTGTAGAAGTAAATAGTTTACAACCTAGAGTAATAGTTATAATTACACCACTTAGTACAACTATTGATACAGAAACAGACCCATATATAATAAAACAACTTCAGGAAAAAAATAATTTATTTGAGTGATATGTCATGAATGATAACGATTTTTTAAAAGAATGTGAAGAAAAGGTAAGTATAGAAGCTGGTCATGTACTTAGAAATTTAGAAAGATTTGCTGAAGAAGAAATGCTTGAATTTGACTGGGTAGTATTAGAATTCAGAAAACAATTTAATAGAAAACTAGAAGAACGAGGTTTTGAGGAATGAAAAATAAACATATAATACAACAATTTATGGAAGAAAACGGAATAGAGTTTAATAAACCATTTTGGGTTAAAACTCATAATGATATTGGTATGGTCAAATGTAGAATAATAGAAGATAAAAAAATTGGAATACCAGAAACTGAATATTATTCTGAAAAAGAAGAAAAATGGAATGTAGCAGGCGTGATGTGGTTAATGCTTGTTATGTTTGGTGAAGGTTATGAGATTATACCACAACCAATGTACACATTAACAGAAATAAAAAATAGGATTATGGGTGAGGTAAAAAAGCAGAAGAAACAGTGGGGCGATGAAAGTGAGCTAACACCTCATCAGTGGTTAGGACTTATTCAAGAAGAGGTCGGAGAAATAGCCCAAGCCATAAACGAAACATATTTACCTAACAAAACGAAAGCTAAATTAGGTGGTAAAGAAAATATCCAAGCTGAAATATATCAGGCTGCTGCACTTTTAATAAGACTTTCGGAGAAATTGGAAAAAGAAAATAAAAATAGATAAAGGACAGAAATGAGGTCTTATCATGGATAATTATGTTAATGCAAAACTAAGTAAATGGTACGATGCTAACGAAGTGTTACCATTACCTAATAGAATAGTAATTGTAGAAAGCAAAGAGTCATATTCTCATGGATTTTATATAGGAAATATGATAGCTACAGAAGATGGATATTGTTTATATCCATATTTTCACGAAAGGGGTGAAGACCCTTTATGTGAAATAGAGGATTTTGTGAAATGGTGTTATTTTCAACCAGGTGAAGAATAGGAGATTAAGATGAGGGAAATATTATTTAGAGGTAAAGATATAAATACAAATAATTGGTGTTATGGTGGATATGTCAGAAAAGTCTTATTTAAAAATACGAAAGATGAAAAAATAAGGCATTATATATTTGATGGAGAAAATCCTGGAGCAATAATAACACATGAAGTTAATCCAGAAACAGTGGGGCAAGCAATATGGCTTAAAGATGTAAACGGAAATGAGGTTTTTGAAGGAGATATTGTGGAAGAAGTTAAACCAGAATGGGACGAACCTTCTCGTGCTGTTGCTGTTTTTGAAGATAATCAATTTGTATTTGGTTATAATACCGGAGCAATATTATCAGTTGAATTTTTTTATAATGAAATAAAAATAATTGGCAACGTATTTGATAATAAAGATTTATTTGAAAAAATATATGAACAGCACAAAATTAAATATTATAAAGAAATGAAAGAATTACACGGTGATTTAGAAAGTTTATAAGCGTTAAAAAATACAGAGAGTGTGAACGACTATGCAATGTGATAAACGATATTATGAAGCCGATACAGGGTATATGTGTTGGATAAATAAGAAACCATGCAATAAAGATAATTGCACATTAAAGCATAGATTTATAAAAGATTTCTCAAATAAAGTTATTAAAAATTTAAAGGAGAGTACAAAATGACACCATTTGAATTATTTGCATATTGTGTAGCTGTGGTATCTGGATTAATTGGAGGTTTAGTTTTAGCAGTATTAGGAATTTTTACGTTACTAACGATTACAGGTATACCATTTAAATTATTTAATCTTATGAGTCAGCGAAGGGTTAAATTTGTTGATGGACAATTTAAATCCAATGTTAATGGAGAAAATAATGAAAAAACGAAATCATGAGCATTATATGGACACTGTTCCATATAATGCTATAACCAAAATTGAAAAAGAAAACGAGCAAAAAAGATTAGTACGATTAAAAATAGCCTTAAAAGCTACAAGAGCAATATTTAAAGAATTTGGTTTTGAAGTTATAGAACGTATAGTGGTTAGAGATTTAGAAAGTAATAAAACTTATAAATAAAGGGGGATTTTGTAATGGATAACATCAAGACAACTAATAATTGCGGTATATATCTAGATGAATTTTGTAATAGAGAGACTTTAAATATA
>ONZU01001370.1_pt1 | contig 13504 bp, 10 predicted proteins | sample 1671161 | NCBI WGS metagenome assembly ONZU01 (sample SAMN06348128, study PRJEB24527) | human gut metagenome | biome: human gut; feature: ankylosing spondylitis patient; material: feces | host: Homo sapiens | place: China | collected 2015-10
GGGCGCTGTCGGCTTTGTCATGGCAGAATTCCTGAACCTGTCTTACACCTACGTAGCGCTTGCCGCAGTGACCCCTGCGCTTCTCTACTACATTGGACTTCTTCTTGCCGTCCACTTCGAGGCAAAGCGTCTCGGCCTTTCCGGCATTGCCAAGGAAAATATTCCTGACGTGAAGATCGTCCTCAAGGAGCAGGGACACCTGGTTCTTCCGCTCATCAGCTTGATCGGCCTCATGTTCGCAGGCTTCACGCCGCTCTATGCCGCTGTCATTTCCATCTTTGTCACAATCGGCGCCAGCTGGCTCCGCAAGGATACGAGAATGACACCGGACAAGATTCTGGCGGCTGTCGTCGAAGGCTCGCAGAGCGCGATTTCTGTCGGTGTCTGCTGCGTTATCATCGGCGTCATCATCGGTACAGTCACACTGACTTCGATGGGGCTCAACATGGGCTACCTCATCCTGTCCATCGTTCATAACGATAACCTTTACCTCGCAGGCTTCCTCGTCATGATCATGTCCGCCATCCTTGGCATGGGCGTTCCCGGTGTTGCCGCCTACGTCATCGTGCAGGCCGTCGCTGTTCCTGTCCTGATCAAGGCAGGGGCTATGCCTCTCATCGCGCACCTTTTCTGCCTGATCTATGCCTGCCTTTCCAATATCACCCCGCCGGTCGCTATGTCTGCGTACGTCGCATCCGGCATTGCAGGATCCGACCAGACGAAGACGGGCCTCTGGGCCGTCCGGCTGGGGCTCATCGGCTTCATCATTCCGTTCTTCTTCCTGAATAATCCGGTCCTTCTGATCGGCGTCGACAAGACAGCGACCGTGTGGGCGACGCTCTGGTGCGTCTTCACCGCTGCCGTCGGCACCTTTGCCCTCGTGGCAGGCCTGGAAGGATGGATCTTAAGGAAAGCATCGTGGATCGAAAGAATTATTCTCATTGCATCCTCGCCGTTCCTGCTCTTCCCGGGGTCTCTCACGGATCTTGCAGGAGCCGTTGGCCTCATCGGCGTCATTGCATTCCAGTATTTCCACAAAAAGAATGGGGAAAATGCAGCTTAGGAATGCGGATTTCTAAAAAGAATAGTATAATGAAACTAATCGATAAAGTCTCCGGCTAAGGAACCCGGAGCATTAGGAGCATAGGAGGAAAAGTAAAATGGGCAAATGGAAAAAGACAATGGCAGCAGCGGCAGCAGCACTCGTTTTGACGGCTGCATTTGCAGGATGCGGAGATGAAAAGAGCAGCGGACAAGCACAGTCGAAGCCGGCAGCAGGCCAGACAATCCGCATCAACTTCCCGACTGCAGGCGCATCCGGTGCACTCTATGCCGTAGGCGCAGCCATCACGAATATGTGGAGCCAGAATATCCCAGGCATGCAGGCAGCCAGCCAGGCCTCCGCAGGCGGCATCGCGAACCTCAATATGGTCTCTGACGGCGAAGCGCAGGTATCGATTGCGATTTCCAGCAACGTGTACCAGTGTCTGAACGGTACTGACAGCTTTGAAGGCCATGCGTACAAGGACCTCAAAGCCATCGGCGGACTTTACCTCAACCCGAACCAGGTTGTTGCCGCAGCCAATACGAATATCAACAGCCTCGAAGGCTTCAAGGGCAAGAAATTTGCCGTAGCTTCCGCAGGGTCTTCCGTTTATAACGAATGCGACGTCCACTTCACGGCGGCCGGCATGAAGTTCCCGGAAGACATCCAAGCGGAATACATCACCTTCACCGACGCAGCCGACATGCTGCAGAACGGATCCATCGACGGCGCATGGATCATGTCCGGCGCACCGGCCTCTGCCGTCACCCAGGCACTGACAAGCGGTGCTCACCTCGTCCCGATCCCGAACGAGCTCATTGAAAAGCTGAAAGCGAAGTACCCATGGTACACCAGCTACACCATCAAGGCAGGCACATACCCGAATCAGAATGAAGACGTGAATACGTCCGCCATCAAGATGGTCATGTTCTGCCGCGGCGATCTGCCGGACGATGTCGTCTACCAGATGACGAAGACACTCTGGGAACACATGGATGAACTCGGCCAGTCCCAGAAGAACCTGAAGGGCCTCACCGCAGCGAATGCCGTCAAGGATATCGCAGGCGTTCCGCTCCATCCGGGCGCTGCGAAGTACTACAAGGAAATCGGCGTACTGCAGTAAAATAATCATCAGAAGGACATGAGAAGGACTGCAAAGGGTTCCGCTCATGTCCTTTTCTTTTCTCAATCTCTTTCCTGTGCTACAATGGGACAAATGGAAGAAAATGGGAGGTACAACATGATTCATAAATTTCATCCGGACAAGAACAGATGGGATGGAGTAGGACCCCATATCTATAAGGAAAACCCGGGCGTATTCCGCGAAGTGACCAAGCAGATCCTTTTTGACAATGAAAACGACCTGCCGGTGCAGTTCCGTTATTTCCAGGTGGAGAAGAACGGCTTCTCTTCGCTTGAGCATCATAAGCACATGCATGCTGTCATGATTTTCAAAGGAAAAGGCCATGTCCTTCTGGGCAATCAGGTCTATGCTGTCGAAGAGGGAGATTTCCTGACGATTGCCCCCTGGCAGTGGCACCAGCTCAGGGCGGACCGCGGAGAAATCCTTGGTTTCCTCTGTCTTGTCAACCACGACAGGGACATCCCGAAGTATCCGACAGAAGAGGATCTGGCGGAAATCAGGAAGAACCCGGAGGCGGCCGCTTTCCTTGACGGGACACTGAAAGACTAGTGTTTTGCGCCTATGCGCCGAAGGTATAGTGAACTATAACATATGGTTATTTTACATATAGTAGATTTGGGATTATAGTAAATGCAGGGGGAAAGCTCCTGCATTTTTAGTGCGCCCGAGAGGCGCAGGGAGTCCCCTTCATTAAAATAAAGATCAATTTTTCATCTGCATTTGGAAAAGGGACCGGGAGACCGGCCGCCAAAGGAGAAAGAATTATGGCAGAAGTAAAACCAGGAACCGGCGGAGATCATTACATTCCGTACGAAGAAAGAAAAGGAAATGAATCGATCGTCTATTTCACAAGAGACCTTTCCGCCGAAGGGCTCAAGAAGATTTATGAAAAGATTAGTGCAAACCTGACAGGCAAGATCGCCGTCAAGCTGCACACCGGCGAAAAGCACGGCCCGAACATCCTGCCGCGCCCGTGGGTCAAGGAACTCCTTGAAAAGGAAATCCCGGATGCCACGATCATCGAAACAAACACCTATTATGAAGGCGACCGCTACACGACCGCCCAGCACAGGGAAACGCTGAAGGTCAATGGCTGGACCTTCGCACCGGTCGACATCATCGACGACGAATCCCACGGCACCACGATGCTTCCGGTCAAAGGCGGCAAATGGTTCGACGCTATGTCCGTCGGCAAAGGCCTTCTGGACTATGATTCCTTCCTGGCTCTCGCCCATTTCAAGGGCCATACCCAGGGCGGTTTCGGCGGATCCAACAAGAATATCGGCATCGGCTGCGCAGACGGCCGCATCGGCAAAGCCATGATCCACACCTATGAAGGACAGGATCAGTGGTCGATTGGCACCGAAGAATTCATGGAAAGAATGACCGAATCTACAAAAGCAACTATCGACCATTTCGGCAAGAAGATCGCTTATATCAATGTCATGAGAAATATGTCCGTTTCCTGCGACTGCGAAGGCGTCGCCACCGCTCCTGTTGTAACCCCGAACGTCGGCATCCTTGCTTCCCTTGACATCCTCGCTGTCGACCAGGCTTGCGTTGACTGCGTCTATGCCATGAAGGAAGAAGACCATCACGACCTCGTGGAACGCATGGAATCCCGTCACGGCCTGCGCCAGCTGACCTACATGAAGGAACTGGGCATGGGATTTGACCGCTACGTCCTGATCGACCTCGACAATGGCGAAAAACGCATCGATGCGAAAGAAGCCGTCAAGGGCGTCAAACCATTCGTCAATGAATAAGAAGGGCTGGCTTTCACAGGCCGGGGACACGATCATCTTTGATATGGACGGCACGCTCATCGACTCCGTCGGAGTATGGAATGATGTCGACGCTGCCCTCATCAAGGAGCTCAGAGGCCCCGAAGAGGATCCGTCCTTCACGCAGAGGAGAAGGGATGAGCTCCTGACCCGTTTCCGCGCTGACGACGATCCCTACGTTTCCTACTGCGGAGAGCTGGGAAAGATTTACCATTCAGACAAATCCGGCAGGGACATCATGAAGCGCCGTTATGAAATCGCGCAGGATTTCCTTGTGAACCGCGTCGACTACAAGGAAGGTGCGCCTGAGCTCATCAAGAAGCTCGCTTCCCTTGGGAAGACACTCGTCATTTCCACGACGACAAAACGCGCGAACATGGAAGTCTACCGGACAAAGAACAGGAACATCCGCGAGAAAGCGCCCGTCGACAAGTACTTCGTGAAAATCTACACGAGGGAAGATGCCGAGCGCATCAAGCCGGACCCGCAGATCCATGAAAAGCTCCTTGCTGAAATGGGAAAGAAACCGGAAGACTGCTTCATTTTCGAAGACTCCCTGATCGGCGTCAGGGCGGCAAAGGCAGCCGGCATTCCTGTCGCTGCGATTTACGACAAGTATTCGGACGCAGAGAGAGAGAGGAAATCAACGCTCTGGCGGATATGACCTTCGATTCCTCTGCCGATGTCCTCAAAAATATGTAATATCGATAAAAACAGCTTTGACAGGGAATGGCCATAATGATAATATAAATGACAATGTGTGAGGGAGTAGCAGCCCTTGGGCGAAACAGTCAACATACTGGTCATGGTACCTGGCTGTATTCAGAATCGCGAGACTCACGCGTACGGTTTTCGTGCGCGTGGGTCTTTTTTGTTCGTATTGGATAGAGGGATCATTTTGAGCTTTTGGCTTTTTCTGAGCAATCTTCCTCTTGGTGCAGGCCTTGCCATGGACGCCTTTTCCGTTTCGCTGGCAAACGGCCTGCAGGAACCGTACATGAAAAAGAGGAAGATGACGCTGATCGCCGGTGTCTTTGGATTTTTCCAGTTCGCGATGCCATTTATCGGCTGGATTTGTGTCAATATGCTTATCGGTGTGTTCCAGTTTCTCTGGCCACTCATTCCGTGGATTTCCCTCATCCTTTTCTGCGCCATCGGCGGTTTCATGATCAAGGACGGACTGACGGGCAAAGAAGAAGCCGTCCATTCGCAGGTCCATATGAAGGCGCTCCTCCTGCAGGGGATTGCGACCTCCATCGACGCCCTTTCCGTCGGCTTTACGATTGCAGAATACGATGCATCCGACGCGCTCCTTGCTAGCCTCATCATCGGCATCACCACCTTCTTCATCTGCATCGCAGGCCTCATCCTGGGCAAGACATTCGGCATGAAGCTTGCGGACAAGGCCATCATTTTGGGCGGTATCATCCTGATTGCGATCGGCATTGAAATCTTCATCGGCTAGTTTGCCGTAATAATTATTTCATGGTAATATAGTAGAGATTACCGGCAGCAGCCGGCGTTTTAGTTCTGCTAAGGAAAGGCTGGGAAGCATGAATATCGAGCGGTTTGGCGTGGAAGAATGGATGGACAAGTACGAATCGGATGCAAAATACAATATCACCGACACCTGCGCCCGTCCCATGACGCTGAAGGAACTCTTTGCCCTTGCGGGAGAAGACAGGGAAGATTTCGTGGAAGCTCTCTTTGAGAAGGAGCAGTCCTACGGAAGCATTTACGGCCTTGCCTCTCTCAAGGAAGAAATCGCCGGGCTCTATGAGACGATCACCCCGGACGATATCCTTACCCAGCATGGCGCGACCGGCGGAAACCAGCACGTCCTTTTCTCCCTCGTACGTCCCGGAGACAGGGTCGTCGCTTTTTCCCCGAGCTACCAGCAGTTTTGCTCGACGCCCCGCGCTCTTGGAGCCAATGTCACGGTGCTGAAGCTCCGACGAAGCAATGGATTCCTTCCCGATCTTGACGAACTCAGGAAAGCCGCTGCAAGGGGCCTCCGCCTCATCTGCATCAACAATCCGAACAACCCGACCGGTTCCCTCATCCCAGAAGACATGATGAAGGAAATCGTCGAGATTGCAAGGAGCTCCGGCACCTACATCCTCTGCGATGAAGTCTATGCCGGCGTTTCCATCGAAGGCGCTGCCTGCCCATCGATTGCCGACCTTTACGAAAAAGGCATCGCGACAGGCTCCATGTCCAAAGCCTTCTCTCTGGCAGGACTCCGCCTCGGATGGCTGGCAACAAAGAGCCAGGAAGTCCTCCGCCAGTTCAAGCGCGTCAGGGACTATGACCTTGTCAGCTGCGGACTTTTCGATGAGGAAACGGCAGCCCTTGCGCTCCGCCATAAGGAAAAAATCCTTGAAAGGAACCGCGCTATCCTCCGCGAAAACCTTCCCATCCTCGATGCATGGGTCAAGGAGGAGCCGCGCACTTCCTACGTCAGGCCGAGAGCCGGCACGATGGCGCTTGTCTACTATGACCTTGACATCGACTCCGACATTTTCAGTCAGAGAATGTTTAAGGAAACCGGCGCATTCGCTGTCCCGGGCACCTGCTTTGAGGAAAGAAGAGCCCTCCGCATCGGCTACGGCCATGATGGAGAAGCCCTGAAGGAAGGCCTTTCCGTCGTCAGCTCCTTCATGAGGAAGCTGGAAGAAGAAGGAATCCCAGTCATAAAAGAATAACCAATACCCCTTGTCCCGCCACCGGGTTGGACAAGATGGACGAAAGTCCGAAGGTGTTTCAGCAGTTCTCCGTAGGTACGGCACAGCCGGGAGAGAACAGCTGGAGCACCTTTTTTTAATCATAAATGGAAAATGGAAAGAGGTATCGTTATGGAATTATTTGCCCTATGGTGGCCGGTCGCACTCGTCGTCGGCGCCGATGTCATTTACCAGGTCTGCGCGAAGAAACTCTCCTCGCATGCCAGCCCCATGGCAGCCCTGGGTGTCACCTATATCGCAAGCGCCATCGTCTGCGCCGTCCTTTTTGAAATCATGGTGCCGGAAAAGAGCATCTTTGCCGAGCTCCTCCTCGTCCAGCCTGCGGCTACCGTCGTAGGCGCTGCCATTGCAGGCCTTGAAGTCGGATCCATTTACATGTACAGGGCAGGCTGGCCGATGAACGTGGGTTTCATCGTCTACACCGCCTCCATCGTCGTCGTCCTTGCCATCGTCGGAAGCGTCTTCTACGGAGACTCGATGAGCTGGATGCGCCTTGCCGGCATCCTTCTCACACTGACCGGCATGTTCTGCATCGTGAAATAGGAGGGGACTATGTTTAAATTCTGGTGGCCGATCGGCCTTATCATCTTATCAAGTGTCGGATACCAGGTCGGGCTGAAGGAAGTCTCGACCGGTATGGATCCCTTCGTCGCGCTCGTCGTGACCTACCTCGTCGCATCCGCCGTTTCCTTTGCCATTTACTTCATCCAGGGGACAGGGGAAGCAGGATGGAAGAAGGACATCTTCACCATCAATCCGGCGGCCCTCGGTCTTGGCGCTGCCATCGTCGGCATCGAGCTTGGGAACGTCTACATGTACCAGGCAGGCTGGACCGTCAATACCGCCTTCATCGTGTCGAACGGCCTTATCGTCCTCGCCCTCATGGTCATGGGGACCCTCCTTTACGGAGAAAAGATCACCCCGAGGAAGATCCTGGGCGTCGTCATTTCCATGGCAGGCATCGCCGCCATCACATTGGGCTGACAAGTATTTCCGTCTGTTGTATAATGAAATAAGAATATCAGTTCGGAGGGAAATATGGACATACTGGAAGGACTCAATGAGAAACAGATCGAAGCCGTCACCACGACAGAAGGCTACGTGCGCGTCATCGCAGGCGCAGGCTCGGGCAAGACACGCGCCCTTGCCAGCCGTTTCGCCTACCTTGTGAACGACCTCGGCATCATGCCAGGCCACATACTCTGCGTCACATTCACGAATAAATCCGCACGCGAAATGGCCATGCGCATCCACCGCCTGACCGGCGACAACGACACAGGATACATCAATACATTCCACGGCTTCTGCGTCTCCGTCCTGCAGGAAGACAGCTTTGCCGTTTCCTATCCGAAGAATTTCCTCGTCATCGACAACTCCGACATCGATGAGATGCTCGCCATCATTTATGAGGAAATGGGCCTCACCCTGCGCGACATGCCCTTCAACAAAGCGCGCGACATGATCGAAATGAAGAAGTGCGTCTGGGAACCGGAATACTACAAGGACATGATTGCCATGCCGCTTCAGGTCCTCTATGAAAGGTACCATACCGCGACGACCGTCCAGGACATCATTTTCTACGGCTACCTGTACCAGGAAAAGAAATGCTTCGCTCTGGACTACAACGACCTCATCAAATTCACGCTCTACATCTTTGAGGAAAATGAGGAAATCCGCCTCAAGTGGCAGAAGTGCCTCGAATACATCATGCTCGATGAATTCCAGGATATCGACCCGCTTCAGTACAAGCTGATGGAAGCCCTCTGCGGCTACCACAACAACCTCTTCATCGTCGGCGATCCCGACCAGACCATTTACACATGGCGCGGCGCCAATATCCGTTTCCTTCTGGACTTTGACAAGAAATTTCCAAACGTCAAGACCATCCTCATGAATGACAACTACCGCTCAAGCCCTGAAATCCTTGCTGCGGCAAACTCCCTCATCGCCAAGAACAAGAACCGTTTCAACAAGAACCTCATTGCCCACAGACCAAGCGGGCCGAAGGTCACCTGCTTCATGGGAAAGACAGCGGGCGAGGAAGCAGACCGCGTGGCAAAGGAAATCATAGAGCTCCATAAGAAGGGCGTCCCGTACAAGGACATCACGCTCCTTTACCGCGCCCACTACGTCACAAGGAACCTCGAGGAAAAGCTCCTCAAGAAGAAAATCCCGTACACCATTTACAGCGGCACGCAGTTCTTCGGAAGGATGGAAATCAAGGACGCCCTCTGCTACCTGCGCATGATTGTCAGCCAGGACGACATGGCTTTCCGGAGAATCATCAATAAGCCGAAAAGAAATATCGGGCAGCGCCGCATGGAATTCCTCACGAATTACGCCTCTGAAAACGGCTGCACACTCTTTGAAGCCCTCAGGAAGAATGTCGAGGAACCCACGCTGAAACGCACAGGCGCCGCCGATTTCATCGAACTCATCGATACCTTTGCCAAAGACAGCGAAGGGAAACCCGTCTCCGAGGTCCTCTCTGCCATCCTTGACGAAAGCGGGTACGAGAAAATGCTTCGCACTGAAGGCAGCCAGGAACGTCTCGACAATCTGGCGGAACTCAAGCAGTCTGTCTTCGAATATGAAACCACCTGCGGCGAAGAGACGAACATCGTCCATTATCTGGAGCACGCTGCCCTTTTCTCAAGCATGGACACCGGCGAAGGACAGGACAAAGTGAAGCTCATGACCGTCCATACCGCCAAGGGCCTTGAATTCCCGTACGTCTTCATCTGCGGCATGAACGAAGGCATCTTCCCGTCAAGGAAGACAAGGACAGTGAATGGCATGGAAGAAGAAAGACGCCTTGCCTTCGTTGCCATGACAAGAGCCGAAAAAGCCCTCTACATCACGGAAGCCGGCGGCGCCAACCTCGACGGCTCGCCAAGATACCCGTCAAGATTCATCCTGGACATCGACAGGGACAAGCTTGAATTCGATTCGCCCGTCGATGAACAGCTCATGAAGGAAACCATGGTCTACGTAGGAAGATCGACCGCCTTCCTGCAGGAAGACAAAGACGAAACAACCATGGAAGCAGGCACCCGCGTCCGCCATCCCGTCTTCGGCCCGGGCACCATCGTCGAAGTCGATGGAAGCGCCCATGCCTACCTCATCAAATTTGACAGCATGCCCACCATGCGCCAGATCTCCTTCCACGCAAGACTGTTCAAATTGTAATCTGTAATCAAAAAAGGCTGCACAGATAACAATTTCCTCACAAAAATAAAAAAAGTATACTTTCGGATAATACACAACCGACATTCCCCGTTTTATAACTAAGACAGGGAATTTTATATTGTTCTAAAGAATGAGGCGAATGGGAATGAAAAACGGGAAGGTTTTCTTAAGGCTGTCAGTGATAGCTCTTCTCTTAGCCTGCACATCAGGGACGATAGTACAGGCAGAAGATGTATCCGGCAAAGTGAATGAAGTTTCAGAAAGTGCGGAAGATACTGTCTACGGCGGAAATGCCGCAGACGGCAGCGCATTGAATAATCAGCTCTCCATCACGAAAGAAGCATCCGTCAATGGATCCGCATACAGCGGCTATTCATCAAACGGAGAAGCTTCCGGAAATACTTTGAAAATCACGAGGACAGGAACCATCTACGAGAGCGCGGAAGGCGGCTACGTGAATTCTGGAAGCGGAGCAGTCTCATGCAATAAAGTTTTCATGGAAAGCGGCGAAGTAGTACAATCTATCAACAGCGGCAGTACGGGCGGCAGCGGTGACGCCACAGGAAACAGCATCGAATTAAGCGGCGGGACAGTTACGGTTTCTGTCTACGGCGGTGTTTCCGCAGGAGGTAATGCGAAGGGAAACGGCGTGACGATCGGGGGCGGCAGCATTGATGCAAAAGCCGGGAACGTTTATGGCGGCGTGACTTTGACGAGTGAGAGCGCCGAATCGTCAGGAAATTATCTTTATATCAAAGAATCCGGCACGGTTGACGCGAATGCTTATGGCGGTTATTCCGGTTTCGGCTCAGCTCTGAAAAATATAGTGACGATGACAGGCGGCACCGTGGGAGACTGCCTCTATGGAGGCCGCGTCTCTGAAAAAAGCAATGGCGAAGCTTCCTACAATGAAGTGACCATAAGCGGCGGCACAGTTTCTAATGATGTCATCGGAGGCTATTCTCAAAATGGCGATGTCATCGGGAACAAGGTTACCGTGGAAGGCACGGCCACAGTAAAGGGAACTGATTACAGCGATGTTTATGGTGGCTACTCAATAGACGGCAAAGCTTCTGGCAATCAGGTGCAAATGACAGGCGGCAGCGTGCAGAGTGAAATCAGCGGTGCCTTCTCTTATAAAGGCGATGCCATAAATAATACTCTGGCAATATCAGGCGGAACCGTGGATGGTTATGCATCCGGCAGCTTTTCAGACGCTGGTGCTGTGACAGGAAATATCATTACAATCAGCGAAAATGGTACCATAAAAAATGATGCAGTGGGAGGCCTTTTGTCTGAAGGAACCAAGGGTACCTCAGGAAACCAGGCCATCATGACCGGAGGCAGTGTCGGCGGAAATCTGATTGGCGGATATATCATGATAAGCAGTCCGTCAAATGCGGATAATACCGTCACCTTGAGCGGCGGCAGCGTTTCCGGTGATGTCATGGGGGCGTACACGAAGACGAATGGCGATGCTTCGGGAAATACTGCCACCATCAGCGGAGGCACCGTCTCCGGCGATATCTATGGTGCGAAGATTACCTCAGGCACCGTTTCCAATAATACCGTCACCGTGACAGGCGGGACATTCGGTGAAGAAACGAGCGTCTATGGCGGGTATACAGAAGAAGGCGATGCTTCCGGAAACAAAGTGACGATCCAGGATGTGACCGTCAATGGCTATGCCGAGGGCGGCTATTCAGGCGGCGGTTCCGTGACGGGCAATACGCTTGCCATCAGCGGCAATTCCTATGTTAAAGAAAATGCATATGGAGGCCTTTTTTACTTTGCAGATGGCACCGTTTCTGGAAATAAAGTACTCCTGAGCGGCGGTACCGTTTCCGGTCAGGCGGCCGGCGGTATGTCCTTCCTTGGTGATGCAGTAGAAGTTTCAGGCAATGAAATCACTGTGACAGGCGGCACCATCTAAGAAGGTGTGTATGGCGGCCTTGCGCAGCTTGGCGGCAATGCTTCGGGCAACACCGTGACAATCAGCGGCGGAACCATTAATAAGTATGTATACGGCGGCAGCGCCGATTCCGGCACGGCTTCGAATAATACAGTCAATATTTACGGAGGCACCTTCAAATCAGATACCAGGCTCTATGGCGGTTTCTCTGATGACAGCAGCGGCAATACACTGAATTTCTATACGAAAGGCATAACCGTAGACAAGCTCGGTTATTTCCAGAATCTGAGTTTCTATGTCCCGGAAGATACGACGGCAGGAGAAACGATCCTGACCGTGACAAGCACGGCTGACGTCAGCGGTGCATCCATCAGGGCATCCGTCTACGACTCCATGAAGATGAGCCCCGGCGATACGATCACGCTGATCGACGGCAGGAGCGGCCTTACAGCTGAGGACACAGACTATGGCATGATGAGCGGCAGCAGCACGGTCACGGACGCCGCGTTCCTCAGAAGAGAAGTGAATATCCGGAAAGACGGAGACAAGGTCATCCTCGAAGTTCCTGAGGACAGCGTACCATCCCTCCTTTCTGACACGAAACTCCTCGCCGAAGCAAGGGAAGCTTCCATTGAGACACTTTGGAATGCGTCCGACATGGCGGCAGAAAATTACAAAGAGGCAGTGGACGCTTATGCGGCAGGATCTGGTGGATTCATGCCGTACGCATCCATCGGCGGCTTCGATCTTCGCCATGAAACGGGATCGTATATCGATACGGCCGGCCTGAATGCGAACATCGGCTTTGCCCGCCAGTACGAAAGAGAAGACTATGTCGATACACTGATGCCATTCTTCGAATACGGCAGGAGCAACTACACCAGCCACCTGGATGATGGTGCAAGAGCCGATGGCGATCAGCACTATACAGGAGCAGGCGTACTCTACCGCCGCGACCGTAAAGACGGACTCCACTATGAGGCACTCGTCCGCGCAGGCCATCTCTCCGGTGACTTCAAAGGAAAGATTGACGGCTATGACGCCTCCTACGACAGCGGCGCTCCATATATCGCCGCCATGGCAGGCCTTGGCAAAGTCGTTACCAGAGACACTAACTCCTTAGACTATTATGGCAAATTCTTCTGGACGCACCTTGGAAGCGACAACGTCCGGATTGATAATACATTAGGCAGTTCCCGGTATGATTTCGATTCCATCGATTCCTACCGTACAAGACTCGGCGTAAGATGGACGAAAGACATTTCCGACATCGGATCCTGCTACGCGGGCATCGGCTGGGATTATGAATTTGACAGCAAGGCAAGAGCCAGCTACAGGAGCTTCAATACTCCAAGTCCTTCCGCAGAAGGATCGAGCGGCTTCCTCGAACTTGGCTGGAAGAGCAGACTGACAAAAGAAAACCCGTGGGGCGCAGACGTCAACGTCACAGGCTGGGCTGGAAAACAGCGCGGTGTGACCTACACACTCTCCGTCTCAAGAGCATTTTAATTGATGAAGGTTATCTCCCTCTCCCAGGGGAGTTAACTGATAGATTCCCACTCACTTATGGAAAAGCAGGCATACTCCACCTTCCCGGGAGATGCCTGCTTTTCCAATGCAAAAAAAGGGGTTCTTCACGCTTTTTTGTGGGATAAAAATAATAACATATAAAATTGGCATTGAAAA
>ONZU01001380.1_pt1 | contig 13385 bp, 9 predicted proteins | sample 1671161 | NCBI WGS metagenome assembly ONZU01 (sample SAMN06348128, study PRJEB24527) | human gut metagenome | biome: human gut; feature: ankylosing spondylitis patient; material: feces | host: Homo sapiens | place: China | collected 2015-10
ACCAGACTTTTTCTTAAAAGTCAAGGCCGCGTTCCACGGACTTCCGAGATGAACCTCTTTTTGCGCGGGACGCATCCGCCCGCACCGTCCTGCGGCTCCACTCCTTCTGAAAGTTGCTAAAGTAGCCTCAGGTACCGCGCCCTGCGGTGACATTTTGGGACTCAGTCATGAAAGAGATTTTTCCCTGGATCTTCGCCACCGCGCTGCTCCTTGCCGGCTCCGCCTTCCTCTACGCTGGCGTGAAGCTCACCTCCACCGCCTGGACGCTCAAGACGAGCGGCGAGCAGACGACCGCGACGATCGAGCGCGTCGAGGTTCGCGAGGCCCACGTCAGGAAGAACGATGCGCCTGCGATCGTGCACTACTACACCGAAGTCGTCTCGTTCACGGCCTGGGACGGCAGCAAGGTCGAGGCCCGTCTGCCCGAGAAGAACGATGACGAGGCCCGCGGCAGGCCCGGCGACCCGATCGAGATCCGCTACCGCCACGACGATCCCTCGGTGGCCGCTCCCGTCAACCGCAGCCCGCTCGGCATTCAGGGGCCGATCCTCATCATCACGGGTCTGGCGCTTCTCGCCTTCGGCGCGCGTTGGACGATCGTGAAGCTCCTCTGACTTGCGCCGCACGAAACAAAATGGCCTCGCAGGCTTGATGTCCTGCGGGCCATTTTGTTTTCATCGGACGCCGTCCGCGCCTCAGGCGAGACGCAGGCGGCTCAGACGGTCTCGCTTAGTCCTTGCGCTTGTTGTTGGCGAAGAAGTTGGCGGCCTGGATGTCCGTCGTGCGGATCGTAAAGACCTGGTTCGTCAGGTCCTCCGTGAGCGCCTCGGCGTCGTTCATGACCTTGAGGTTGAACTCGTTGAGGAGCTTGCTGGCGGCCTTCGGGTCCTTCTTCACGACTTCCATGTACTTCTTTTCCATGTCGGCCTGGGCCTTGGCGGTGTCGGCTTCAAACGTCTTGTAGGCAGCCTTCACGACCGGGGCGAGCTTCTGGTAGTCCGTCATGACGAGCGTCTGGAGCTTGCGGTACTTCCAGTAGATCGACTTGCTGTCGGCCTTGTCCGTACCCATGCCGTAGTGGGCCGGGTAGGATTCGAGGCCGTGGTAGTACGGAACGTAGCAGGAAAGGTCGGCCATGCCGATGCCCACGTAGGCGACTTCGCCGATTTCCTTCGGCAGCCACGGACGGACGTGCATGACGTGGGATTCATACGTGCGGAACACGCTGATCGGACGCCACGGTTCGTTGCCGTTGAGGACGGGGCTGTACGGATCGTGGTCCGTGCCCTCGTAGTGGTTGCGAAGCATCGTCTTCATGTCGTCGACGGTGAGCTTCTTTTCGGGCTTGAGGTAGACCGGGTACGTACGGCCTTCGTCGGGCTTCTGTTCGAGGCTCGGGTTGAAGAGCTTCTGGATCTGCCAGACGCGCGGATCGTTGTAGACGCGGTCGCGGGCGTCGTCACGGCAGTAGGCCTTCGAGAAGTTGAACTCGCCGTCCTTCTTCGGATCGTAGAAGCCGTTCTTTTCAGCCCAACTCACGAGGGTCTTGGAAGCCATGAAGTCGGCGCTCTTGGCGTCGTACTGCTGCAGGCGGCCCTGGTTGCCGGAGGCGAAGTACGTGTCCTTCGGGGTGCGGTGAGCCATCCACTGGTGGCCCGTACCGGTTTCGAAGTACCAGACTTCCTTCTGGTCGACGAACACCACGCCGAAGCCTTCGCCGGCGCCGATCGTCTCGACGATGGAGCCGAGGATCTCGATGCCTTCGCGGGCGGTCTTGGCGCGCGGCAGGACGACGTCATGGATGTCGTCTTCGGTGATGCCGGTCTCTTCGTTGTACGGGTCAAGCTTCAGGGCGTCGTCACGGGCGAAGATCGACTCCGTGCCGGAGATGCCGACGCCGGCTTCATTGAAGCCCACGGCGCCGTGCAGCTGGGTCTTCCAGTTGGGAACCGTCGTGTAGCGCATGCTCTCCTTGGGGAGCGGATATTCGAAGTTCGTCGCACCGTCATGGTCCTTGGTGCGGTACATGCCGGACTGGTTCTTCTTGGCCGGATGAATGACAAAGTGCTGAGCCTTGAGGGCGCTGCTGTCGGCCGCACGCGCGACGAGGAAGGAACCGTCGGCGGTGGCGCCTTCACCCACCACGACCGTGGTGCAGGCGAGGGCGGAGGCGGAAAGTGCGGTCGTGACGGCGAGCGTCAGGGCAAGCTTGCGAAAGAACATGGCTGGTCTCCTCATGTTTCACGTAGTCCCGCCCGAGTGGTCAAAAGGGATGGGCGGGGCTGTGGGTGAACCGTCTGCATCGGGCGCCCGCTCCTTCGTATTAAAGCCCCGTGCGACGTCCGGCGGTTCGGAATATGCATGGGACCGCGCGCCCTGTCCTGTGACGGGGCGCGCCTGCATCCGCCTCTATATATAGGTGGCGGCAGACGCCTGCGAAGGTGCAACGGCGACGGGACGCGGACCGTTCGTCGAACCGTCGGTCTGTCTGTCGTCTAGGCAGATCATCTTAGTTGACTTGATCTCGCCACCGCAATCGTTCTCAGGGTAAACGGCATCTTCACCTAGCGAAAACCCGCTCCGGCTCACGCAGGATGGAAATGCATCATCGTCCCGCGAAGCCGCCGCTTCGGGAAAACCGCGCCGCAGTCGGGAACGCGACGGGCTACAATGAGGATGCCCGTTCCGAGTCCGCTCCCCCGGCGGCCGCGGAACGCCCCATTCAGACCACCCAGTTTAGGAGAGCGTATGTCCAAGCACATGCGGCAGGAGGTTCGCGTCGCCATCGACGAGAACAATCCCGCCATTGTCCGCGACGAGGATCTCTGCGTTGAATGCCGCCTCTGCGCCGGCATCTGCAACGAGTATGTCGGCGTCAACAACGCCTACGATCTCGCCAAGACGGGCGGACGTTCCGTCTGCATCCACTGCGGACAGTGCATTCCCGTCTGCCCGACCAACTCCCTTCAGATCAAGTCCTCCTGCGACGCCGTCAGGAAGGCCGTCGCGGATCCCGACAAGATCGTGATCTTCTCGACGAGCCCGTCGGTGCGCGTGGCGCTCGGCGACGCCTTCGGCATGGCCGACGGCGCCTTCGTCGAGGGACAGATGGTCGAGCTCCTGCGCCGCCTCGGCGGCGACTACGTCCTCGACACGAACTTCGCCGCCGACCTTACGATCTGCGAGGAGGCTGCCGAGCTCATCGAGCGCATCACCAGGGCCAAGGGTCCGCTGCCCCAGTTCACGAGCTGCTGTCCCGCCTGGGTCCGCTACTGCGAGACCTTCCATCCCGAGATGATTCCGCACATCTCCTCCGCGAAGAGCCCCATCGGCATGCAGGGTCCGACCGTCAAGACCTACTTCGCGAAGAAGATGAACCTCGACCCGAAGCGCATCGTGCACGTGGCGGTGACGCCCTGCACGGCCAAGAAGGCCGAGATCCTGCGCGAGGAGATGAACGCTGCGGGCCGCCTGCTCGGCGATCCCGCCATGCGCGACACCGACTACGTCATCACGACCGTCGAGCTCGCCGACTGGGCCAAGGCCGCCCGCATCAATTTTGCCGAGCTCCCCGAGGGCGCCTTTGACCGCCTGATGGGCGAAGGCTCTGGCGCGGGCGTCATCTTCGGCAACACGGGCGGCGTCATGGAGGCTGCGCTTCGCACCGCCTACCGCCACCTGACGGGCGAGGCCGCCCCCGCCGAGCTCTATCACCTGACCCCCGTCCGCGGCCTTCAGGACGTCAAGGAGGCCACCGTCACGATCGCCGGCAACGACATCAACGTCGCCGTCATCTACGGCACCGCCTCCGCAGGCGAGTTCATCCGCCGCCTCAAGGCGGGCGAGACGGACAAGCTCTATCACTTCGTCGAGGTGATGTCCTGCCCCGGCGGCTGCATCTCCGGCGGCGGCCAGCCCTCCGCCTTCGGCAACAAGGCCGACGTGCTCCGCGAGGCCCGCATTGCGAGCCTCTACAAGCGCGATGAGGAGATGGACTGCCGCACGAGCGACGAAAACGAGGAAATCAAGGCCCTTTACCGTGACTTCTACGGCGAACCGCTCAGCGAACTCGCCGAGGAGCTACTTCACACCAGCTACACCGACCGTCGGTCGGATTTAGGAGAAAAGAAAATGTCTTACCGTTGCAAAGTCTGCGGCTACATCTACGAAGGCGACGAACTGCCCGCCGACTACATCTGCCCGCTCTGCCACAAGGGCGTCGAGGTCTTCGAAAAGATTGAGGAAAAGTCCGCCGCCACCGGCGAAAAGACCCTCGCCGGCACCAAGACCGAAAAGAACCTCCAGGCCGCCTTCGCCGGCGAAAGTCAGGCCCGCAACAAGTACACGTACTTCGCCGAAGTCGCCAAGCGCGAAGGCTATGAGCAGCTCGCCGAAATCTTCCTGACGACGGCCCGCAACGAACAGGAGCACGCCCGCCTGTGGTTCTCCGCCCTCGGCGGCATCCAGTCCACGGCCGCCAACCTCAAGGCCGCCGCTGAAGGCGAAAACTACGAATGGACCGACATGTACGTCCAGTTCGCCAAGGACGCCGAAGAGGAAGGCTTCCCCGAACTCGCCGCCAAGTTCCGCGCCGTCGGCGCCATCGAACGCGCCCATGAGGAACGCTACCTCAAGCTCCTCAAGAACGTCGAGATGCAGCAGGTCTTCGAAAAGGCCGGCGAATGCATGTGGGAATGCCGCATCTGCGGCCACCTCGTCGTCGGCACGAAGGCCCCTGAAGTCTGCCCCGTCTGCGGTTACAGCCAAGCCTACTTCGAAGTGCGCGCTGAAAACTACTGACAGTCGTCCGTTCATCACGAACTGATCTGACTCAAGGCCCCGCGGGTACGCATCCTGCGGGGCCTTTTTTCTTCCTCCGCCGCGCGCATGCACAAGCCCGCCCGGCCGGGCGACGAGGGACGCGTTGTTTGCGCAACTCCAATAGAATGCCTCCTGTACGGCACCGCTTCCTGCGTGTCCTGCAGGACGGCACCCACACCTCTCAACGGAAACCAACGAACCACCAACGTCAATAACCCCTGCCTAAAAGGCAGAGGCTTGAAAGAGCCTTTATTGACTAGCCTCAGCTCCCCTCTTTCGAGAGGCGCTACGTTGGTTGGGAATATATAGGCACCGTGGGATGTACATCCTAGTTCCACGCTCTGCGGCCTGTGATTAAAAGCTCCGAGAGGTAGGAGCGGTGTTGCAGGCACCAAACCCCTTCCAACATTGGCGAAGGATGTCAACCCGGCCTTCGGGCCGTGTAGGCGGGACCTGCGGGTATCCGCAAAGGAGATGCTTTGAAAGTATTTGTTTTGAACATGCGCGGTCAGCCCTTGATGCCGTGCTCGCCTGCAAAGGCGAGGCATCTGCTCAAGGCAGGCAAGGCCGTGGTGAGGCGTCGAACGCCGTTCACGATTCAACTTCGAATCGCCACCGGTGAAATGAAGCAGAGCGTGACGCTAGGCGTTGACGCCGGCGCAAAGCATGTCGGCCTTTCCGCTACGACGGAAAAGGAAGAGGTCTTTGCGTCCGAAGTCGAACTTCGACAGGACATCACGGGGCTTCTGGCTGCCCGGCTCTCGCTGCGTCGTGAGCGCCGCCAGCGCAAGACGCGCTACCGTGCGCCGCGCTTTTTGAACCGTGTCCGATCGAAACACAAGGGCTGGCTTGCACCGTCCGTTGAAAACCGCATTCAGGCGCACATGTCGCGCATTGATGCGATCTGCGGACTGCTGCCTGTCACCAAGATCGTGATCGAGACGGCGTCCTTCGACATTCAGAAGATCAAGCATCCGGATGTCGAGGGCACGGACTATCAGCAGGGCGATCAGCTCGGCTTTTGGAACGTGCGTGAATACGTTCTCTTTAGAGACGGTCACGTTTGCCAACACTGTCACGGTCATGCGAAGGACAAGATCCTCAACGTACACCACCTCGAAAGCCGCCAAACCGGCGGCGATGCGCCCAACAACCTGATTACGCTCTGCGAGACCTGCCACAAGGCCTGTCACGCAGGGAAGATCAAGTTGAAGGTCAAGCGCGGCCAATCGTTCAGGGCGGAAGCCTTCATGGGCATCATGCGTTGGACATTGCTCGATCGCGTGCGCAAGGCGCATCCCGGCTTGCCTGTTGAGAACACCTACGGCTATCTGACGAAGAACACGCGCATCGCCATGGGACTCCCCAAAGCGCATTGCGTCGATGCCTACTGCATTGCGGGAAACCTCAAGGCCGTACGAAGAGGCGTCCACCTCTATCAGCGACCGGTGCGCAAGCACAACCGTCAGATTCACAAGTGTACGGTGCTCTCGAAGACGCTTAAGGACGGCACGAAGATCGGATACCGAAAGCTCAATCAAACACCGCATCTGGTCAAGAACTTCAGACTCTTCGACAAGGTGAGATGTCTTGGGAAAACCGGCTTCATCTTCGGGCGAAGATCGTCCGGTTACTTCGATGTCCGTAGACTGGACGGCGTAAAGCTTTCTTCCGGCATCAGCTACAGGAAGCTCACGCTTCTCGAAAAGAGAAGCACCTATTTAACCGAACTTAGAAAGGAGGACGGCGCTTCCTCCCCTGTCTAAAAGACAGAGGTTTCCGCGCCGAATTTCTATGAAATTCCGAATATCGGGCGACGCAAAGCCCGCCCCCAGCCTCTCTCAACGACCGCCATAGATTTTTTTATACATCCTTGTACGGTGACGCCCAAAAGTGCGCCTCCTTCGCCACCCTCCTGCTTTTTCCACACAAGCGACTGAACATCAGGCATTTCGAAACATTTGAATTTCGTCTTACGCCCTTGGTACTAGTTCCAATGAAGTCCAAAAACACTCCCTTCGGTCAATGACAGCAAGAAAAATTCCTCATAAACTGAATTCAAATATCGGCTATTGAGAACTAATTCGTTTTAGACATTGCCTATTGATAGAAGGCATCCGAGCAGTTCCGCCGACTCCTTGAACGAACTTGCCCATGGAGGCTCCTCAAATGCAATACATTGACGCCAAGTACGATCTACTCATCAACGGCGAATGGGTTCCCGCCGAAGGCGGCGAAACCTTCGAGACGTTCAATCCCGCCAACGGCGAGAAGCTCGCCGACTGCGCCAACGCCTCTCCCGCCGACATCGACCGTGCCGTCGCCGCCGCCCGCGCCGCCTTCCCCGCCTGGGCCGCCAAGTCCCCGCAGGAGCGCGCCGCCCTTCTTCTGAAGGTCGCCGATCTCATCGATGAAAACGCCGCCCGTCTCGCCATGGTCGAAACGCTCGACAACGGCAAGCCGATCCGCGAAACCACGCTCGTCGACGTTCCGCTCTCCTCCGACCACTTCCGCTACTTCGCCGGCTGCCTGCGCGCCGAAGAGGGCTCCGCCGTCATGATCGACGAAAACACGATGAGCATCGTGCTGCACGAGCCCATCGGCGTCGTCGGCCAGATCATTCCGTGGAACTTCCCGCTCCTGATGGGCGCCTGGAAGATCGCGCCGGCCCTCGCCGCGGGCAACACGCTCGTGATCAAGTCCTCCTCGACGACGCCGCTTTCGCTCTTCGAGCTCGGCAACCTCCTCAACCAGGTGCTCCCCGCCGGCGTCGTCAACATCGTCTCCGGCCGCGGCGCCCGCACGGGCCAGGCCATGCTTGACCACCCGGGCTTCGACAAGCTCGCCTTCACGGGCTCGACCGAAGTCGGCTACAGCGTCGCCGAAGCGGCCGCCAAGCGCCTGATTCCGAGCACGCTCGAGCTCGGCGGCAAGTCCGCCAACATCATCTTCGACGACGCCCAGCTCGACAAGGCGATCGAAGGCGCCCAGATCGGCATCCTCTTCAACCAGGGCCAGGTCTGCTGCGCGGGCTCCCGCATCTTCGTGCAGGAAGGCATCTACGACAAGTTCGTGGGCGAACTCGCCGAGGCCTTCAAGAAGATCAAGGTGGGCGATCCGACCGACATGTCGACCCAGATGGGCGCCCAGATCAACGAACGCCAGCTCTCCAAGATCCTCGGCTGCGTCGAGGAAGGCGTCAGCGAGGGTGCGCGCGTCCTCGTGGGCGGCGCCCGCGCCTCTGAAAAGGGTGCGTTCATGCAGCCGACGCTCCTCGTCGACGTCACCAACGACATGAAGGTCGCCCGTGAGGAGATCTTCGGCCCGGTCGCCGTCGTCATCAAGTTCAAGACCGAAGAGGAAGTCGTCCGCATGGCCAACGACAGCGACTACGGCCTCGGCGGCGCCGTCTGGACCCGCGACATCAACCGCGCCATGCGCGTCGCCCGCGACGTCCGCACGGGCCGCATGTGGATCAACACCTACAACGAGCTGCCCGCGCACACCCCGTTCGGCGGCTACAAGAAGTCCGGCATCGGCCGCGAGACCCACAAGATGATGCTCGCCCACTACAGCCAGGTGAAGAACATCTACCTCTCGCTCAACGAACAGAAGCGCGGCTTCTACTAACAGGGCGCAGGAGGTCCGGACCTCCGCTCCCGGACCCCGTCTCCGCCTGAAGGGGCCGGCGCGAAAGCGCCGGCCCCTTCTTCATGCCCGTCCTCATTCTCAGCCCATGGCGTCCACTGGGTTAGTCCTCTTGTGCACTTGCCGCACGACTTCGTACACTTCCTTCAAAAGCCCGCGAAGAAGGAGCGTGCATCATGCAGGATCCGAACAAGCTGCTCGCCAAAATCGTGCGCCGCCTGCGCACCATCGGCACGGACACTCAGCTCGTCGAAGTGAAGGAGGCCGCCTGGAAGCTGCCCGAGAGCATCGGTGAGACGCTTTCGGCCTTCATGAACCACACGGGCGGCATCCTCATCCTCGGCCTCTCCGAGCGCCGCGGCTTCACGCCGGTCGAAGGCTTCAACGCAAGGCGCCTTCACAACGCGCTCCTTTCCGCCTGCGACACCATCACGCCGCCCTGCAGGCCCGACATCTACATACTGCCGTTCGAGGGCGCCGAAGTCGTGGCCGCCGTCATTCCGGCGCTCGAACCCGACCTGAGGCCCGCCTACATCACGGACCGCGGCCCCGTGGGCGGGAGCTTCATCCGCACGGGCGACGGCGACAAGCGTCTGACGCACTACGAGGTCGACCGCATGTGCGAGAGCCGCATGCAGCCCGTCTGGGACACCGAGCACGTCTCCGAGGCGTCCGTCACGGACCTCGACGCCGCCGTCCTCAAGACGATGATCGAGCGCAGCCGCGCCATGACGCCCTCCGTCTTCGGCGGCATGGCGGGCGAGGAGATTCTCGTCAAGACGGGAGTCCTCGCCGAGGGCGCGGGACGGCTTGTCCCGACGCTCGGCGGACTTCTCGCGGCGGGCGTCTATCCGCAGCAGTTCTTTCCAAGGCTCAACATCGTCCTCACGGTCAGGGGAACGGGGGAAACCTGCTCCATCAACGGCCCCGTGCCATGCATGGTCGAGACGGCCGTGAACCTCCTTGCTGAGCGCCTGAGGACGGCTTCGTTTATCCGCTTCGCGCCTGCCGCGAGGCGGTCGTGAACGCGCTTCAGCACCGCGACTATTCGCCCGAAGGCCGTGGCTCGCAGGTGCGCATCGACCTCTTCGACGACAGGCTCGAGTTCCTCAATCCGGGCGGTCTCTTCAGGGCGGCCGTCTTCAACCGCCAGATCCACGGCCTGGCGGCGCTTCGCAACGCCAACCTCACGCGCATTCTCGAGTGCACGCCCTGCCCTGATGCGGACGGAAGACCCGGCGCCGTGCTCGAACCCGGCACTCAGGGGCTGCTTCTCATCGACGAGGCGCTTGAGGTCGCAGGCAGGCCCAGAGCCGTCGTGCACGACTGGGTCTCCGCCGTCTCGCTCGTCTTCTTCCGCGAGGAGCGCATCGTGCACTGGACGGACTTCGAATACGACCTCACGACGGCGCTCTCCGAGCGCGACTCGATTGCGCTCACCGAGATCGTGCGATGTTCGGGCCTCTCGAGAAGCACCGTGCTCGCCAAGCTCCGCCGCATGATCGACGCAGGCCTCATCGAGCGCACGGAACCGCTCCACAGCCCGCGGCAGCGCTACAGGCTCTCCAGTTGAAGACGGACTGCTGAACAGCTCACAAAAAAGAGGCGGCTCCCTGCGGAGTCCGCCTCTTTTCGATGTCTCTTTCGCCGTGCGGCACTACGCCTTTTCCGAAGGCTCACCGGCTCCGGGAAGCCCGTCGCCCTGCCCTGTCTGAGCGGGCGGGCGCTCATTGTCGCCCTCGCTGCGCGCGGCCATTTCGCGGGCGCCCCAGGCGTCGAGCCCCTCCTTGACGCTGCGCCAGAGCCCCTCGAGGCGGCCGATCCAGCCGTCGATGCGTTCTCCGGCCGCCTTGACGAAGGCCCTGAGGTCCTCGGGCGAAAGAATAAAAAGGAGCACGAGCGCCACCGCCGCCAGCACGAGGCCGTAGAGAAGGAGCGCCGTCACGGCGGCCAGGGCGGAGACGGCCAGTACCGTGACGAGCACGGCGAGGATAATCTTCAGGATCCTGGTCGAGAGGGAGTCTTTCTGCATGCGCAATCCGTGGCGGCGGTGGTGAATGCCCGTATTTTAGAGGACGCGGCGGTGCTGCTGCAGGTGCAGGGCAAGAAGCGCCATGAAGGCGACGCCCGCCCAGAGATGCAGCCCCGTCTGCCTGACGCCGAGCGCGCCGACCGAGAGCGCAAGGGCGCCGAGCATCGTGCGGTTCTGCAGAATGCGGGCGGCGCGCTTCGGATTGCGCCTCGACGTTTCGGGCATGAGCGTGCGGGCGGCCGCGCCGAAGGCGCCGACGCCTGCGGACTCGACCCTGCCGAGCACGCTCCCGGCGGCTTCCGCCGCCCTTTCGACGGCACGACACGCCGTGCAGGACGTCTCCTTTTCGTCCGCGGGCGCAGCGGCCCCGGCCTCATCTTCTGCGCCTGCGGCGAAGAAGAAGGCGGCGTAGCCCTCGACCGTCTCAAGCAGCGTCTCGGCCGTCGTCTCGGCCTCGTTCCAGGTGATGAGGAGCGAGCCCACGCGCGGGTTGATCGACACGCCCGTCACGCCGGGAATGCTCTCGAGCATGCCCGCGACCTCCCTGCAGGACTCGGCCTCCAGGCCGTGAAGCATGGGATGGCGCAGGCGCGCGCGTCCCGGCAGCAGGCTTCTCACGCAGTCGCGAATGTCTGCCATGTCTTTCTCCTTATGCGACGCCCGTGGCTTCGAGCGCGGTCACGGCAACGCGCGGAGCGCCGGCGGCCTCCGAATCGACGCCGCGGATCACGCCGCCCAGGCGGTTGAACATGTCAGCCACGTCCTTCCGGAGTTCGTCCGCATAACGGGTCTCTCCGTCGTAGTGGCCGAGTTCGGGGCGCATGGCGTTGAGGCACACGCCGATCGTCGTGGCGTTGTGAAGCAGCGCCGAGACGGCCGGCATCAGGATGCCCGTGAGGCCGCCCGCAAGGAACGCCGAGTTGAGGCCCACGGAAATGCCGACGTTGCTGCGGATGCGCTTCATCGTGGCTTCGCCGAGGTCAAGGGCGACGAGCAGGTATTCGAGCGAAGGCGCCATGATGACGTCCGCCACCTCCTGCGCGATGTCCGTGCCGTCGCGCATCGTCACGCCGACATCGGCCGCGCTCAGCGCGGGACTGTCGTTGATGCCGTCGCCGATCATCAGGACCTTCGCGCCCGCGTCCTTGAGACGCAGGACTTCGTCGGCCTTGTCGGACGGAAGCACCTGAGCGCGCCAGGCGTCGATGCCGAGGCGTGCCGCGACGGCCGCAGCCGTGCGCTCATCGTCACCCGTGAGCATGACGACCTTCTTGCCGCGGGCGTGCAGTGCCTTGATGACGCCTTCAGCCTCATCGCGGATCGGATCCTCGATGCCGAGCACGCCGATGAGGCGGCCCGAAAGCGCGACGTAGAGAATGGTCTTGCCCTGAGAGGCCAGACGCTCGACGTGGGGGCGTGCGGCTTCGCAGCTCACGCCTTCGTCGTCCTCGATGAAGTGGCGCGAACCCAGCAGCACGGTCTCGCCGTCGACCTTCGAGCAGATGCCGTGGGCGACGACGTACTTCACCTCGGCGTCGTGCTGCTCGTCATGGTGTGCAAGCCCCTTCTCTTCGGCCGCGTCCACGATGGCGCGCGAGACGGGATGCGGGAAGTGCTCCTCAAGACAGGCGGAGAGCGTCAGCAGCTCGTCCTCGGACATGTCCTCCGTGAGGGAGACCACGTCGGAGAGGTGCGGAGTGGCGTTGGTGAGCGTGCCCGTCTTGTCGAAGACGACGGTGTCGACTTCGGCAAGCGCCTCGAGGTAGCGGCCGCCCTTGACAACGACCCCTCGGGCCGTGCCTTCCTTCATGGAGGAGAGGATGGCGAGCGGCGTCGCCAGGCGCAACGCGCAGCTGTAGTCGACGAGCAGCACGGAGGCCGTGCGGGTCAGATCGCGCGTGACGAGCCAGACGATGGCCGCGAGCGCGAAGTTGAAGGGCACGATCGCATCGGCGAACTTGAGCGCCTTGCTCTCGATGCCCGCCTTCACCTTCTCGCTTTCCTCGACGAAGCTGATGATCTGCGAGAGGCGCGTACCGTCGCCGATGCCCGTCGGACGAATGCCGATCTCGCCGCTCTCGACGACGGTGCCGGCAAAGACGGCGCCGCCCGTGGTGCGGTGCACGGCGAGCGGCTCGCCCGTCATCGCGGTCTGGTTCACGGCGGCCTCGCCGTCAAGCACCACGCCGTCGACGGGAATGACGCCGCCCGAGCGCACGACGATCACGTCCTCGGACGTCACGTCGGCAAGCGGCTTCTGGCGAAGTTCTTCGTCCTCGCGGACCCAGACGACGTCGCACTTCACCGAGAGCTGCTCGGCGAGCGAGGCCATCGACTTCCTTCGTGCGTAGTTCTCGAGCATCTCGCCCATGCCGAGCAGCAGGACGAGCAGGCCGGCGGTCTTGAAGTCGCGGCGCAGGAGCGAGACGATGAGCGCGGAGGCGTCGAGCACGGCGACGTTGAGACGGCCCTTGAAGAGCTCGGAGATGCCCTCGCGGATGATCGGCACGGCGCCGAGGAAGGCGTTGGCCGCATTGGCGACGACGGGCAGGAAGGGGCGAAGGAAGACGAAGCGTGCAAGCGGACCGAAGTCGAGCTCGGCGTCGTCCGCCCTGTAGTTGTTGGCGGCAAGGGCGCCCTCGCCGCCCGCAGCCTTCGGCGCGACAAGCGCGGGCGCAACGCGGGAGACGATTCCGCCCATGCCCTGCCCCGCCAGCCCGAGGAAGCGCAGGATCGGGCGCACCACGAACGAGAGGACGGGCATGTTGGAGGCGCCCGAGCGCACCGCCTTCGAGACTTGCCTCACGAGACGGTTTTCGCTCAGCACCTCGATCGCCTCTGCGGCGCGGGTGGGCACCACGCGGCGCACGACCTCGGCGGGCTC
>ONZU01001384.1_pt1 | contig 13340 bp, 10 predicted proteins | sample 1671161 | NCBI WGS metagenome assembly ONZU01 (sample SAMN06348128, study PRJEB24527) | human gut metagenome | biome: human gut; feature: ankylosing spondylitis patient; material: feces | host: Homo sapiens | place: China | collected 2015-10
TAATAATACAATAATTATATGATTTTAAAAGATTTTTTCAATATATTCATCGGCTATTGAATCAACGATATCATCGTTTAAATCAGGGTATTTTTTGTTGATTTCATTTTTTATGTAGCTGCTTCTGCTGAAATATTTCATTTCTTCTGCCATTTGGGAACCATCATATGATGCATCAATCATATCAGCGGTTATGTTGGATGTGAGCCAGTCCTGAATTTCGTAATTGGTCTTTTCTTCTGTGCTGATATTGGACTTTGCTTTCTTTGCGGCCTTAAATGAAATGGCTGCAATAATTATAAAAGCAACGAACATTCCAATTAAAACAACGTTAGTTAATATTCCTGATGCACCTTTGTAAGTGAAAAATTTCAGTATGCCGATGTCATTTAATAAAACAACGATAAGTCCGCCGATTCCACATACGAGAAATGTTATTGCTGATGACAGGTTATCCTGATACTTTTCATTAGAATTTTCATAATTGCTGCCTGTTGTGAGCTGCTCAATGATATTTTCATTATCAGTTGTGTCTGTTGTAATATTTTTTTTGTTAGTTACTTCTTTTTCTTCCATATTATCTCCGTTCCGGGAAAAGATGAATTTCCCTTTTCTTGTTGGATAAATTATATCATGCGGATTTTTTGTCAGGGTTGATAAAAATAATAAATAGAGATATATTTTAATGAGACAAGAAAGGAGTATTTTATGAAAATATTGATAATAAGCGGTGGAAGCATAGATGAAATGTGGGCACGGAAATGGGTGGCTGATTATGAACCGGATTATTGCATAGCAGCTGATTCGGGACTGGTTATGGCAGATAAATTAGGACTTACAGTAGACCTTTTGCTGGGAGATTATGATTCGGTTGATAAAAAAATTTTTGAAAAATATAATGGAAACACAAAGACAATAACTTATCCGTGCGAAAAAGATTACACAGACACTCATCTTGCACTGAAAAAGGCAATAGAAAAAATAAAAAAATTGCAGGACACGTCAAAAGACAGTACAGAGGATGAAATAGCAATTATTGGTGCCACGGGAACAAGATATGACCATGCATTTACTAACATTTTTGTTTTGGATGAATCGCTTGAGGCAGGCATCAGATGTGCTATTTATGATAAAAATAATAAGATATATCTTGCGGATAAAAGTTTTGAAATAAGAAAAGATAAGCAGTTTGGTGATTATTTATCATTTGCACCAATGACACCTGAAGCCGGGCTTTCTTTATCAGGAGTGAAATATCCATTAGACAGATATACTCTTAGACAGGGTGAGAGCATATGTCAGAGTAATGAAATAACAGAAATCATAGCAAAAGTGGAAATTTTCACAGGAAAATTGGTAGTTTTTGAGACAAGAGACTAGATATATACTTGTTTTTTTAGATGGATTGTTATAAAATAAACAATAGATTTTGATTATTCAAACAGGAGGTTTTTTAAGATGAGTAACACTACACCGGTGTCAGCCAGAGCAAGAATTGATGCAATTCTGGATGACAACAGCTTTGTTGAAATCGGTGCCGGCGTTAAAGCCAGAGCAACAGATTTTAACATTACTAAAAATGCAGCTCCATCTGACGGCGTTATAACCGGATATGGAGTTATTAACGGCAATCTTGTTTATGTGTACAGTCAGGATGCTGCTGTTATGAACGGCACAGTTGGCGAAATGCATGCAAAGAAGATTGAAGGAATTTATGATATGGCATTAAAGATGGGAGCACCAGTAATTGGTCTTATTGATTGTGCCGGAATCAGACTTCAGGAAGCTACAGATGCACTGGATGCTTTTGGTAAGATTTATAGAAAGATGTCGGATGCATCAGGAGTTATTCCACAGATAACAGCCGTTTATGGTAATTGTGGTGGTGGACTTGCTGTACTTGCAGGACTTTCTGATTTCACATTTATGGAAGAAAAGACAGGACATCTTTTCGTAAACAGCCCTAATGCTCTTGCTGGCAATTATGCAGAAAAGCTTGATACATCAAGTGCAAAGTTCCAGGCAGAGGCAGGCGTTGTAGATTTTACAGGTGATGAAGAGACAATTGCTAACGGAATCCGTCAGCTTGTTTCAATTTTACCAGCTAATAATGAGACAGAAGCATTTGCTGACTGTGAAGATGATTTGAACAGAGTATGTGCTGATATGGCAGCTGAGATTGCAGATCCTGCACTTGCACTTTCTGATATTTCAGATGACAATCTCTTTGTTGAGGTAAAAGAAGAGTTCGCTAAGGAAATGGTAACTGGTTTCATTCAGGTAGATGGCTCTACAATCGGTGCAGTTGCTAACAGAACAGCTCTTTTTGATGAAAATGGAGAAAAGTCAGCTGATTTCGATGCTGTACTTACAGTTGATGGTGCATATAAAGCAGCAGATTTTATTAATTTCTGTGATGCTTATGATATTCCTGTACTTTCACTTACTAATGTTAAGGGATATGCAGCTGATGTCAGAAGTGAGAAGCGTATTGCAAAGGCAGTTGCCAAACTTACATATGCTTTTGCAAATGCAAATGTTCCAAAGGTTAATGTTATAACAGGAGAAGCTTACGGCAGTGCTTATGTCACAATGAATTCAAAGGCACTCGGTGCTGATGTTACATACGCATGGCCTGATGCAAGCATTGGAATGATGGATGCTAATGAGGCAGCTAAGATTATGTATGCTGATGATATTGCAAAGTCAGCTGATGTCCAGTCAGTTATATCAGAGAAAGCAGCTGAGTATGCAGCACTTCAGTCAGGCGTTGAATCAGCAGCAGCAAGAGGATATGTTGATACAATTATTAATCCTGAAGATACAAGAAAATATGTTGCTGCAGCGTTTGAGATGCTTTATACAAAGAGAGAGGATAGACCTGATAAAAAGCATGGAACGGTCTGATATAGAGGTGAGACAATATGAAGAAGATTAATTTTAAGAAATTCTTACTGTTGTTTTGCATTTTAGCGTGTGTGTTTGGACTTACAGCGTGTACAGAGACTATTTCTTCTGATTCTGCAAAGGAATCAAAGAAAGAACAGAAGCTTGCAGCTGTATCTACTGAACTTGAAAACTGGTCAGTTGATATGATTAAGTATTTTGATGTAACGTCAGATGATGATGTTAAGGCAAACGCTGAGAATGCAATAAGCATAGATGAGATTAACCATGATTTATATATTGTTAATCCTGAAGGCATGAATGTTGCAACAGTTGAATTTTGTAACAGCTGGGTTAAGAGCCGCAGCGATTTAGGCAGATTAAAGTCTATTGACAGTGTTGAGTTAAAGATAAGCGACGAGACAAGTACTCTTGGAACTGTTACAGTTAAGACAGAATATGAAAAGAGAAACTGTACATATGAAATTGTATTTGATGATGATTACAATCTTTCAAGTGCAGCCATCAATCCGGTATATACAACCGGTGAGAAGATGGAAAAAGCAGTTTTAAATACAGTTATCGGTATGGGTACAGTATTTATTGTATTAATATTTATTTCTTTCATCATTTCATTACTTAAATATGTAAATAATATTGGTGCAAAGAAAGAAGAAAAACCTGCCGGCGGTGTAGAAAATGCTATTTCACAGATAGTTACAGCTGAAGAAGAAAGCGATGAGACAGATGATTTTGAGCTTGTGGCAGTTATAACAGCGGCAATTGCAGCTTCTGAGGGAACATCCTCTGATGGTCTGGTTGTTCGTTCAATTAAAAGAAGATTTTAGAATAATTTATCGATTTATGGAGGATAAGTACAATGAAGAATTACACAATTACTGTTAATGGTAATGTTTATGATGTTACAGTTGAAGAAGGAGCTGCAGGTACAGCTTCAGCAGCACCTAAGGCAGCACCAAAAGCTGCTCCAAAGGCAGCACCTAAGGCTGCAGCACCAGCAGGTGCTCAGGGTGCCGTAAAGGTTAATGCACCTATGCAGGGCAAGATTTTAAAGATTAATGCATCAGCAGGTGCTTCTGTAAAGAAGGGTGATGTACTTCTTGTTCTTGAAGCTATGAAGATGGAAAATGAAATCTGTGCACCACAGGATGGAACTGTAGCTACAGTTGAGTGTTCAGTTGGTGATTCAGTTGAAACAGGAAAAGTATTAGTTTCAATGAACTAATTATTTAGAGGAATCATTTAAACTGGAGGTTAAAAGATGAGTTATATTATAACAACATTGGGAAACCTCGTACAGCAGTCAGCATTTTTTGGTTTGACATGGGGTAATTATCTCATGGTTGCTGTTGCTTTGGTTTTCTTATATTTGGCTATTAAGAAAGGATACGAACCTCTGCTTTTAGTACCAATTTCTTTTGGTATGCTTCTTGTTAATCTTTATCCGGACATTATGCTTTCGATTGAAGATTCAAACAACGGCGTAGGCGGTTTGTTACATTATTTCTATCTCCTCGATGAGTGGAGTATTTTACCATCGCTTATTTTCCTTGGCGTTGGTGCAATGACAGACTTTGGTCCGCTTATTGCGAATCCTAAGAGTTTCCTCTTGGGTGCAGCTGCACAGTTTGGTATTTTTGCCGCTTATATCATGGCTATTTTTATGGGATTCCCTGATAAAGCAGCAGCAGCAATTTCGATTATCGGTGGTGCCGACGGTCCTACATCAATCTTCCTTGCAGGTAAGCTCGGACAGACTAAGTATATGGGACCTATTGCGGTTGCGGCATATTCATATATGTCACTTGTTCCTATTATCCAGCCACCTATTATGAAGCTTCTTACAACTGAGAAAGAAAGAAAGGTTAAGATGGAACAGTTAAGACCGGTTTCAAAACTTGAGAAAATTCTTTTCCCGGTTATTGTTACTATCGTAGTAGTATTAATTCTTCCTACTACAGCACCACTTGTTGGTATGCTTATGCTTGGTAACCTCTTCAAGGAAAGTGGAGTTGTTAAGCAGCTTACAGAGACAGCATCTAATGCACTTATGTATATCGTAGTTATTATTCTTGGTACATCAGTTGGTGCTACAACAAGTGCTGAAGCATTCCTTAATTTTGATACTTTAAAGATTGTTGCACTCGGACTTATTGCATTTGCGTTCGGTACAGCGGCAGGTGTTTTATTTGGTAAGATTATGTGCAAGGTTTCACATGGCAAAGTTAATCCGCTTATCGGTTCAGCAGGTGTTTCTGCCGTTCCTATGGCAGCCAGAGTTTCACAGAAGGTCGGACAGGAAGCAGATCCTTCTAACTTCCTTCTCATGCATGCGATGGGACCTAACGTTGCGGGTGTTATCGGTACAGCTGTAGCTGCCGGTGCATTCATGGCTATGTTTGGTGTTATGTAAATAAATACATAAATTAAGGAATTATAATTTAATTAATATTTGAAATAATTTGGAGGATTTAAAGATGGCAGAACAGGTTAAAAAACCATTAAAAATAACGGAAACCGTATTGCGTGATGCACATCAGTCATTGATTGCCACAAGAATGACAACAGAGCAGATGCTTCCAATCATAGATAAAATGGATAAGGTTGGTTATCATTCAGTAGAGTGCTGGGGCGGTGCTACATTTGATGCATCTCTTCGTTTCCTTAAAGAGGATCCATGGGAAAGACTTCGTAAGTTAAGAGATGGATTCAAAAATACAAAGTTACAGATGCTTTTCAGAGGTCAGAATATTCTTGGATATAATCACTATGCAGATGATGTAGTTGAATATTTCGTTCAGAAGTCTATTGCAAACGGTATTGATATTATCCGTATTTTCGATTGCTTTAACGATTTAAGAAATCTTAAATCATCAGTTGAGGCTGTTAAGCTTGTAAAGAAAGAAAATCCTAATGCACATGCACAGATTGCTTTGTGTTATACATTGGGTGATGCATATACACTTGATTACTGGAAAGAGACAGCAAAGAGAATCGAAGATATGGGTGCAGATTCAATATGTATCAAGGATATGGCTGGTCTTTTAGTTCCTAAGAAAGCAACAGAGCTTGTTCAGGCATTAAAGGATGGTTCATCACTTCCAATTCAGATGCATACACATTACACATCAGGTGTGGCTTCAATGACATATATGAAGGCAGTTGAGGCAGGTGCTGATATAATTGATACAGCTATGTCTCCATTCTCAATGGGAACAAGCCAGCCGGCTACAGAAGTTATGGTTGAAGCATTTAAGGATACTCCTTATGATACAGGTCTTGACCAGAATCTTCTTGCTGAAATTGCTGCATATTTCCAGCCAATGAGAGAAGAAGCATTAAAGACAGGTCTTATGAATACAAAAGTTCTTGGTGTTAATATCAAGACATTGCTTTATCAGGTTCCTGGTGGTATGCTTTCTAACCTTGTATCACAGCTTAAAGAAGCAGGTGCAGAAGATAAGTATCAGGCAGTTCTCGAGGAAATTCCAAGAGTGCGTAAAGACTTTGGTGAACCACCTCTTGTTACACCATCATCACAGATTGTTGGTACACAGGCAGTTCTTAATGTATTACAGGGCGAGCGTTACAAGATGATTACAAAAGAATCTAAGAAGGTTCTTATGGGTGAATTTGGTCAGACAATCAAGCCTTTCAATCCTGAAGTTCAGAAGAAAGCTATTGGTGATGCAACACCTATTACATGCCGTCCGGCAGATTTAATTGAGCCACAGCTTGAAAAATTCAAGAATGACCCAGTTGTACAGGAATACAAGCAGCAGGATGAAGATGTATTATCATATGCATTGTTCCCTGCTGTAGCAACAGAGTTCTTTAAATACAGAGCAGCACAGCAGTCAAAGGTAGACCCTAAGGCAGCTGACACAGAAAATAAAGCATATCCTGTATAATATATAAATAATAAAATTTATAAAAAACTGATTTGTTGGCAGCATCCGTAAAATTAACGGGTGCTGCCATTTTTATGTTTAGTTTACATGGCGTGGGAACTTGTAAATAAACATTCACTGTGATAAGATAGCATACATAGTCTTTAAATGTTTAATTTATGACGGAGGAATGAAAAGACATGAAAAAAAAGAATGTCAAAATCTGTGTTGTTGGTGGAGGAAAGATAGGTTCAGAGATAGCTGCCCAGCTTACAGATAATGGCTGTGAAGTAACAGTAATAGATACTAATCTTGATTTGATAAATAAGATTTCTAACTCTATGGATGTAATCTGCTATCAGGGTAATGGTGCATCGCTTACGATATTGCAGGATGCAGGTGCTGCAGAGGCTGATATATTTATTGCTGTCACAGGTTCAGATGAACTTAATATATTAAGCTGTCTTACAGCACATTCGCTCGGTGCCAAGAATACGATTGCGAGAGTAAGAAATGCAGAATATGCCGTGCAGTCAGAATTCTATATGGAAAAATTTGGTCTGTCAATGACAATAAATCCTGATTTTACAGCTGCAAGGGAGATAGAAAGATTACTGCATTTTCCACAGGCCACAAAGATTGAACTTTTTGGCAAAGGCAGATGTGAACTTGTCGAGATGAAAATAGAACATGGCAATGCAATAATTGGCAAGACATTATTTGAGATAAACCAGAAAATGAAGATGAATATTCTTATATGTGCAATAGTGCGTGATAAGAATATATTTATACCAAATGGTGATGATATTGTAAAAGAAGGCGATGTGCTTTATATCACAGGTTCTCCTAAGGCGATAAATGAGTCGCTTGAGAAAATGAATATAAAAGTAAGACGTATTAGTTCAGTACTTATTGCCGGAGCGAGCAGAATTGGATTTTATCTGTCAAAGATGCTTGAAAAAGATGGTGTTAATGTAACTGTTGTTGAGAAAGTTCACAGCAAAGCAGCTGAACTTGCAGGAAATGTACCGGGAGTATCAGTTATGTGCAGTGATGCAATGGAATATTTTGAGAGTATGTCTGAGGCAGACATCAAAAATACAGATGCTTTCGTTACACTTACAAATAATGATGAATATAATCTTATTGCGGGTATGCTTGCTGAAAAACGCAATGTATATAAGGTTGTAACAAAGATGAATTCACATTCAGCATTAAAAGAACTTCAGATGAATACAAAAATATGCAGCGTTTCCAAAGAGAGTGCTGTTACAGATATTATTATCGGTTATTCAAGATCTCTTCTTGCGGCAGAAAATTTTGATGCTATTTCCTCACTTTACAGGCTTATGGATGGAAAACTTGAGTTTGTTGAGTTTAAAGTCACATCAGATGAGGCATATCTTGGCAAGCTGATAAAGGAATTACAAGTTAAAAAAGGCTATATTATTGCTTCTATAATACGAAACAGAAGGCTTATTGTGCCTCGAGGTGATGATGTAATTGAAAAGGGTGATTCAGTTTTAGTATGTACTGTAAATAAGAGTATTTTGAGATTACAGGACATTTTTGCAGGAGTATAGGGCGATGAATAGAAGAAGAGTTCTTAAAATTCTTGGTAAAATTCTTATGACAGAGGCGATGCTTATGGTACCGTCTCTGATAGTTTCACTGATATATGGCGATGGTGACGCTATGTATTTTATTGGTACAATTGCATTTGCGGCAATAGCAGGATTTATCCTTTCATGTGTAAAAGCACCGGAACGTAAGATGGGTAGCCGGGATGGATACTGTATAGTTGCACTTGCATGGATAATTATATGCATAATAGGTGCTGTTCCGTTGTTTCTTACAGGACAGTTCAGGTCTTACTGGTCTGCACTTTTTGAGATAGTTTCGGGTTTTACGACTACAGGTGCATCTGTTCTTTCAAATCCTGAATATCTGCCACATGGTGTACTTTTCTGGAGAAGTTTTACGCACTGGGTTGGAGGAATGGGCGTTCTTGTATTTGTACTTATGATAATGCCTATGGAAAATGAAAATTCAATGCATCTTATAAGAGCGGAGGTTCCGGGACCTGTAGCCGGAAAACTTGTTCCTAGAATGAAAAAAACATCAATAATTTTATATGGAATATATACTGCTATGACAGCAATACTTGTTGTTTTATTGTTATTTGGCGGCATGAATGTGTTTGATGCTTTTGCAACAGCATTTGGTACTGCGGGAACAGGTGGATTTGCAACATCATCTACAGGCATAGCAGGTTATGACAGTGCATATATAGAGATTGTACTCGGGATTTTTATGCTTTTATTTGGTGTTAATTTTAATGCATATTACCTTATACTTATAAAGAGATTTACAGATGCGTTAAAGATTGAAGAGATTCAATGGTATTTTGGGATTGTAGGAGTTTCAGTTATTGCAATAGCAATCAATATATGCCATAGCCTGTCGGCAGTTTCCGTGTCTTTGAGACAGGCGTTTTTTCAGGTGTCAAGTATTATAACAACGACGGGATTTGCAACGGTTGACTTTGATAAATGGCCGGAGTTTTCAAGACATCTGCTTGTCCTCCTGATGATAATCGGTGCATGCTCAGGTTCAACGGGCGGTGGTATTAAAGTATCGCGTGTTATTGTTATGGTAAAGAGTTTTTTTAATGAAATAAGACATATTATCAATCCGAGCTCTGTTACAGCAGTGAGGACAAGTGGCAAGCCTATGGATAAAGAGACACTTATAGCGGTGAGAGTTTATGTAGCATCGTATTTTATTTTGATTTGTCTGTTTACACTGGTCATATCACTTAACGGACTTGACTTTACAACAAATCTGACAGCGGTTTTATCGTGTTTTAATAATATAGGACCGGGACTTAATCTTGTTGGTCCAATGTCAAATTTCTCATGTTATGCCGACTGGGCACAGGTTATACTTTCAGTTGCCATGCTCACGGGACGACTTGAGATATTTCCGATGTTCATGCTGTTTTCAAAATCGGTGCACCGCCGTTAAAATTGTCATTTGATTGGGAAATAAAGACATTTAAACAAATAAGTATTTAATGAGGAGAATAAAGTGATATGATTAAACTCGAAAGATGCAATGTAATGAATTTTGAAAATGCCATACGCGGAGCAAGAAATCCGTTGAACAGCTGGGGACGCATGGATAGCAGCATTGTTGATGGTAAATTTGTATTTGGACCTAACGATTTAGACCTTGCAAAACGTCTGTGTAAAGCAGGTTCTGACCACAGAAAGTTTATCAGACAGATATTTATAACTGTAGATATAACTGCACCTTTATACTGGTGGAAAGAATATGATACATATAAAGTCGGAACAGTGGCAAATTCAACAAGTACAATGCATAAGATACACAGTAAGCCATTTGAGATGAGTGATTTCTCAACTGACCACATGAATCAGGAAACAATAGAATTTATGGAAAAAAATATTGAATTCCTTGAGAATCTGCGTGTCAAGTATAATGATACAAAGGATAAGACTCTCTGGTACAGCATTATACAGCTTCTTCCTGAGAGTTATAATCAGATGAGAACATGCACGTTCAGCTATGAAAATGCAGTTGCCATGTATTATTCAAGAAAGAATCACAAGCTTGATGAATGGCATACATTTTGTGACTGGGTAACAGAACTTCCATATTTTAAGGAACTGTTTATTCAGGAATAACATGGATTTCTGTGTATAACACTTAAATCTGATAAAGCAAAAAATATGAAAGGGGAAAGTACATTTATACATGTACGAAATAAGACTATGATAAGTTTAATAGTTATTGCAGCAGTTGTTTTATTTATTTTGATTATGTTTTTCAGTTTTGTTCCAATCGGACTTTGGATTTCAGCGATGGCAGCAGGAGTTCATGTTGGAATTTTCAGTCTTGTTGGTATGCGATTAAGAAGAGTAGTTCCGTCAAGAATTATTCTTCCTCTTGTAAAGGCAACAAAAGCCGGACTTAAACTCAGCGTAAACCAGCTTGAGGCACATTATCTGGCCGGTGGTAATGTTGATGGCGTTGTTAATGCACTTATTGCATCAGAAAGAGCGGGAATTGATTTGTCATTTGAAAAAGCAGCAGCAATTGATCTTGCAGGTCGTAATGTCTTAGAGGCTGTTCAGATGAGTGTAAATCCTAAAGTGATTGAAACACCGAATATTTCAGCAGTTGCAAAAGATGGTATCGAACTTCTTGTAAAAGCGAGAGTTACAGTTCGTACAAATCTTGAAAGACTTGTCGGTGGTGCTGGTGAATCAACAATTATTGCACGAATCGGCGAGGGTATTGTAACTACAGTTGGTTCTGCTGTTTCACATAAGAGCGTTCTTGAAAATCCTGATGATATTTCAAAGCTTATTCTTGCAAAAGGTCTTGATGCCGGAACAGCATTTGAAATTCTTTCAATTGATATTGCAGATATTGATATTGGACGTAATATCGGTGCACATCTTCAGAGTCTTCAGGCTGAGGCTGATAAGAATATCGCCCAGGCAAAGGCAGAAGAGAGAAGAGCTATGGCTGTAGCAAAAGAGCAGGAAATGAGAGCTTATGTTGTTGAAGCAGAAGCAGAAGTACCAAAGGCACTTGCTTATGCACTTCGCGAAGGAAAAATGGGAATAATGGATTATTATGACTTGCAAAATCTCAAAGCAGATACTAAAATGAGAGATAGTATAGCAGGTGATGACAGTACACAGACTATTACTGAAGGCGGTTATAATGAGCAGCAGTAAGAAGGTTAATAATCTGGCAAAACGTGTTTCTTCGGAATACAAACAGATAGTTAATCCTTCATGTAATGGAAGCAGTCAGACGGATAATGACATTAAAGATGGATGTGAGCAGGCAAGACATGCAGAACAGACCATTAAGAAGCAGCAGATGGTACATGAGCATAATCTTGACATTGAGAATAGTTACTGTGATATTGGACAGAAAAAATCACACGGAATAAAAATGATTGTAAACAATGAATATATACCATCTTTAAGAAGTCATGACAATCTGAGAAGTGCAATGATTATACACGAAATATTGTCACAGCCTGTATGTAAAAGACGTAAAAAGAGGTAGGTATATTACATGCATATTTCTATACAGGTATGTTCCATAATTATTGTGCTTTTTCTTGCGATAATTTTTTCGAGACAGAAAAAACTTGGAATAAGAAGTGAGAGAATTTTTTTAGAAATATTAATAATAACATTAATAAGCCTTGTGCTTGATATCAGCTCCGTGGCAGCAATCTATTATAAAGAAAGCTGTCCGGGGCTTTTGGTGTTGGTTGTTTCAAAAACTTATCTTGTATCTTTGATTATTCTTGCATTTGTGAGCCGTATATATGTATTATCTGATGTGAATTATGTTGCTGTTGACGGGAAAAAAGGTGTATTCATCAGATATGCAATTATTACAATATGTGTATTGCTTGTAAGTGTTATTCCAATTCATTTTAATATTAATACAGATACAGGTGCAGTATGGTCTTCAGGATATAGCGTGACAATGACTTATGTAACTGTCTTTGTAATACTTATCAATACAATTTATACTGCTTTTGACATGAGAACTTCTATAAGTTCAGCAAGATTTGAATCTGTTCTTATATGGATTGTATTCTGGTGCATTGCGGCAGTTATACAGGCAGTTATGAGAAACCATATACTTATAGTTGGATTTGCAAGTGCACTTGGTGTTATGGTAATATATATAAAATTTGAGAATCCCGAATTAAATATTGACAGAGCGACAGGTTTATACAATCAGAAAGCATTCCTTATATATGTAAATAATGCATTAAGCAGCAATAAAGATATTTCGATAGTTTCTGCTTCATTTGAAAGATGGTATAACAGAAATGTGAGCTTTGAATACATAGATACTGCAAAATCGGAGATTATCAGATTTCTTTCAGACATAGATAAAGTAATGGTATTCAGAAATTATGAAGATGAGCTCATAATGGTATATAAAAATAAATCCGATGCTGCAGAATGTGGCAAAATTATTGATAAAAGATTTAAAGAAGGATGGGGTCCCGGAAAAAATATAATTTTTCATCCTTTTATAGTATATTTAAGAGATGTATCAGGCATAAAAAGGGCGGAAGATATACTTCATTTGATTGCACATATAAAATCTGATTATATGGGACGTTCTGACCAGCATTTTATTTCAATTACAAATGATATAATTGAAAATATGTATAATCAGCGTAATGTAGTAAGACAGATTGTAGAAGCAATGGACCAGGATGGAGTTGAAGTGTTTTTTCAGCCGATTTACTCTGTTAAAGAAAAAAGATTTACATGTGCAGAAGCTCTTGTGAGAATAAGGCAGCGTGACGGAAGTCTTATGCTGCCGGGGATGTTTATAGAGACAGCTGAAAAAAGCGGACTTATTATACGTCTTGGACTGATAGTTTTTGAAAAAGTATGCCAGTTCATAAAGGACAATCCATTAGAAAAAATGGGGATGGAATATATAGAAGTTAATCTTTCTATG
>ONZU01001398.1_pt1 | contig 13197 bp, 7 predicted proteins | sample 1671161 | NCBI WGS metagenome assembly ONZU01 (sample SAMN06348128, study PRJEB24527) | human gut metagenome | biome: human gut; feature: ankylosing spondylitis patient; material: feces | host: Homo sapiens | place: China | collected 2015-10
CCGTTGGGCCTCTGATACGACCTGAAGCTGCGCTTGGAATTTTGGTACAAAGCGCAGCGTCATACTCAGGACGAGAGAGAGGGCCGGAATAACGCGCCCGAATAGGTACACGAACTTGTCCGAGGTCATGACCGCCGTATAGCAGGAAAACCATGTGACAACCGCCGCCAGCATGGCCGCTGCCGCCGCTCCATACAGGATACTCTCCAGCGTCAGGGGATTCCCGGAGGGCAGATAGGTCAAAATCGTGGCTCCCTCATGGTTGAACGCCGGGTTAACCAGGGCGGCAACCACCATCATGGGGAGCATATACAACAGACTGAAGCGCACTGCTCGCCGTCCGTTCAGGTATACGGCATAGACCAAAGCGGAAGCCAGAGAAATCGCCAGCGAAACCGGGTGCATCAGAAACATGGTAAAAGCAATTACCAATCCAAAATACAAAAAGTTTATAATAGGGTGATAGCTGGAAAATGTATCCCTGTATTGAATAAGGCATCCCTTCCAGACGTGGGGCGCGGTGAGGCACCGCGCCCCACGTAAATTTTTTATTAGTTTTTCACGAAAATAGCGTGTCAGTTCACCAGAAGTCCGCCCATGAGAGTCAGGTACTCCGGCACTTCGCCGTTATGACTCCAAACTATGGGGCGTCCAAAATACAGCTCCATGGTTTTCCCGCTGTCTCCCCCAAGGACGTTGAAGGAATAGCGCGTCTCCTCCGGCCAGGGGCTCCCGCATGTCCTGATGCAGTTGTCTCACACAAGCTGCATCCGCCTGCGGAATGTGCCGACGTATGGGGAGACTTTTTCCCTGTTCAACAGCTCCGCCATCATCCCCGCCTTCTCTTCCCGCATTCCCCGTATCAGCACCGGAAGCGTTTCATCCGGGGATGGGTGCAGTATACGCGCAAACAGCGTCAGATGGTTAAATTGATGTCAGAGCTGCAGCGGCTGAAAGGAAAAGGGCGGGCAGGACCACCGCGTGTTATAGCTGCTGCACTCCCTGCAAAATCCCAGAAACCGCTCTACATCTACACAGCGTTCGGTATACTCTTTTACAGAAACCTTCGCCTTTCCTGTTTCCACCACATATGGCATAAAGTCAAGCTCGCTTCCGTCTGTACTCAACCGCCGGTGGAATAGAAGCCGCCCACATCCACACCCAGGTCGCAGGTGTAGACCCACTCTATCGTATCGCCCTCTTTGAGCTGATAGCGGGAACAGCCATAATTGGGGAACCAGCCGTTCACCTTATACATCCAGCCGGACAGCTCTCCGCAGTCAAATTCATAGAGGTTGTTAATCCCCTCAATATAGGCGGAGTTGTACATCGGTGTATCCTCAAACTCCATGTGGATGCCGGCCTTCCGCATCTCACGTTGGAGCACATTGAACACACTTTCACCCTCGTAGAACGTAACGGTCGTCGCAGGGAATATGACTCCGTCTTCCGGCACCAGCTCCACTTTTTCCGGGTCCAGCCAGTCGATGTTGTCCAAAATAGTATTGCAGCGGACAGAGAGCGTACAGGTATGGGTCACATCGGAGAACTCTACATCCTGCGGCTCCACTGGCAGGGGCTTTCCTTCCGGCACTGGATCCGTAAGATACTTGTCCTTTCCGGTCTCCGGATTGATCTCCATGCCGTTGGCCTCTGAGTATTCCTTGTCTCCCTTTTCCACACCGGCGGAGGAGCCGCCCGCAATGGCTTCTGCCGCCGCAATTTTTTCCTCCGCCGTCATTCCGCCTTCCAGCCCGCCGGGCCGGGATGCCAGCCCCTCCGGCGAAGGCGTTGGTGTCTCTGGAGCCGCAGACTCCGTGGGTGCAGGAGTTTCCGAGGGCTTCGGGGTTCCCGGAGACGCAGGGGTTTCCAAAGCCCCTGCCGTCTCCGTCGGCTCTGGGCTATTGCCATCTTTCCCTGTTTCCTCTGGTGTTTGGCTGGGCTGTATGCTCTCCAGCACCGGGCTGCTCTCGCGGACGCCTACTGTCCATCCCTGGAGTCCCGGTGCATTGCCACCATACCAAAAGGCCGCCGCCAGGATCACCAGGATAGCCAGCGCCCCGATTACCTTCCCCTTCGTCAGCTTCATTTCTTTTCTTCACCGTCCTCCTGCGGCATATACAGGCAGTAAGCCGGACACAGTTCTCCCATATAGATCCACACGTTTTCGCCCATATCAATAGGTTCAGAGAACGTCAGATTCGGAATCAGGAGCTTCAGTGTAGTCCGTTTGCGCCCACTTATGTTCACACCTTCCGCTGTGGGTGTCTTCTGGAATTCCTCCACTCGTTGGGACAAATCCGGAATTGCCAGCTCCCGTGCAAGTTTGGGCAGAACCTCTTCTTTCCGACAGCACACCACATTATTCTGGTTCCTGAACCAGCCCTGATTCAGCATGGTTCTTTTCACTCCTATACAATAAATTTACAGCAGATTGGCACTGCTTAAAAGGTTGAACAGCATCTGGGCCACTTCAGCCCGGGTTACAGCCTCCAGGGGCCTGATGTTCAGCTCAGCCTGGTCCAAAATTTTCTCCTGATAGCAGAATGCCAGTGGAGCGCGGGCCCATTCGGCGGTACCCATATAATCAGGGAACTGCGCCAGCATATTTCGGGTTGCTGCATTGTCCATTTCTGTCTCCAGTCCGCACAGCTTGGCTGCACGGGAAACCATTACCGCGGCCTCCTGGCGGGTGATCGTGCCGCTGGGGTTGAACCGGCCGTCTCCAACTCCGGTAATAATGCCGCAGGAATAGGCTGTCCCCACATAGGGCGCATACCAGGCCTCTGCGGCAACGTCAGAAAAGCTGTTCTTCCCCTCCGGTGTGAGCCCGAGTGCCCGCACCACGATTGCAGCAAATTCGGCACGCGTCATGCTACCCTCCGGGTCAAAGCTTCCATCGGACTTGCCGTCAATAATGCCGCGGGCGGCCAGCGCCTCAATGGCAGGCTGATTTTTATGGGCATTGACCCCGGTAATGTCATCGAATGTTTTGCCCATCTGAGTGATAGGGCTGGAATGGACTGCCGGATCTTTCCCCTCCAATCCCGCTCCTTTGGCAGGACCTGTCGCCGGTCCGTCTGGGATGGTTCGGGCATCGCTCATCCGGTAGAGGCTGTTTCTGCCGTCCTGAAGCCGCTGGGCGGCAATAAGGCCATAGAACGCCTGCTCCGATGCCATCTGATTGGAGCCGGAGCCGTCTGCCGTGTGCAGGAACCCGTTTCCGGGCAGATAAAAGGTCATCAGATTGTCCAGGAGCGTGTTTCCGTTTTTGACAAAACGGGGGTCGTCCAGCGGAATTCCCAGCTCGCACAAAGCTACGATAATCTGGACACAGCTCTCGGAATTCTTAGTCCCCCAAGAGGAAAAACCGCCTTCGCTGTTCTGCTTCTTGGACATGCACGCCAGCGCTTCCTCCGTCGCCTTTGCCACTGCTGGCTGATCCTGATACTTGGCCAGCGCCTGCAGCGCCATCCCTGTGATGTCCGGGTCGGATACGCCGTCTCCGGAGGATGCCGCAGAGGTTCCTCCGAAAAGGCTCCACCCTCCGTCAGGCAGCTGGCACTCCAATATGCGGTCTATGTACATCTGCCGGGTCGCCTGTGTCTCTGCCCCTGGGTTTTCCGGCATGGGGTAATCTCTGGAGTCGAGCGCAATCAACGCCCAGATGGGGCCGTTAAGGCCCTGCCAGATGGTCTTGTCATAGTCGCCCAGCGGTTTAGTCAGGTCATATCCCCCCACATTTCTGGCGTCCTTCCCAATCGAGCTGAGGGCGACAATCACCCGGGAATACTCCGTATATTTCTTATCGTGCAGCTTGCCGTCGCAGGCCTTCACATATGTCTCCACAGTGGCATAGTAGTCCTGATAATAGCTGTCCGGTACATCGTACCCGCTCCGGGCCAGCCCCAGCACAGCCCATTCACCGCCGATAGACCCTACCTGCGGATCCTGTACGGTGCGGTACATATATTCTGCGGTATCCTGCACCGCATCGTTCAAGGTCTCTTTGGATACGGCCGCCTGTGCTCCCGTCAACAGGCCTGTGGTCAGGGACAGGGCAAGCACAAATGCGAATCCACGCTGTTTCCATTTCTTCATATGACGAGTCTCCTTCTGCTTTTTCTTCGGAAGGCCCTGCAGGTTTCCCCCAGGCACTGAGCCAATAGCTCCACAAATGCTTCATGGCAAGCTTGCTAAGGACGGGTATGCCCATCAGCTCCATGGCCTTTTTATTGCTGCATCGCTTTTTTTGAAACAGCATCTTGAGCTCCGGCGGGATTTCTTCTTCCTCCGGTGGGCGCCAGCTCTCTCTGACAGATCTGCACATATGTTCCGCCAGTTCTGCATCCTGCTCCGTCAGGGGAGAACCAATCCGTTCACAATACGCCCTGAATCCGTCAGCGGATACCCGCTCCGGCCAGTCTGGCGGCCACCGCTTTTGCTCTTCCAGCCTCTTCCGAAATCCTCTGGCCGCCCAGCAGGCTTTATTGATGTTTCCAAACCGCTGCTTCAAATAAACCTGGCGAATGGGACTGAGCTGATATGTCCGAGGCTTATGCCCCGGATGGTCCATTGTCACCACCACAGCCTCCAAAAGCGCCTCATCCGTATAGCTCTCATAAATCTGCCGGCCAATATTCCCTTTGGGGTCAAAAATTCTCCACAGGTCCGGATCCATCGCCTGTCTGGAAGTTCCCTGCTCTCCCCGGCTTTCCTCGTCCAGCTCTGAGAGCCACTGGCGGTATCCCCGCAGCTCTTTTTCCGTCAGCTTTTGCTCTTTGAGCATTATACCGCTCACCTCAACAAGTAAAGGCACGCTCTCCCATTGGGTGAACGTGCCTTGTATCGGTACATCCCACCCATTTTTCCACAATCAGGTCTTGCCGACTGGACGGCGGGGGCAGGCCCGTACCGGTTTCCCGGAGTTTCACCCAACTGTGTTTTCTGTTTGATTGTGGGCAGGGCCGCCCGGCAGGTCGAATTCGGTCTGCCGGGCTCCTGCTCGAGTAAGGAGGTACTCCCTCTATCCTTACCGGGGGAGCCCCCATACAGCCCGGCCTGGTTTTGCAGACCGGAGCCAAACGGGGCCTTTATGGTTCTTCCAGAGTCTCAGGCCTTCTCCGCCTTGCTCTCCAGAAGCCGCATCAGAATGGTGGCAACCTCAGCGCGGGTGGCCTGGCCCTGCGGGTCCAGACGATTTCCATCCTTTCCGGTAATCAGCTTCTCCGCATAGGCCCACTCCATAGCCCGGGTTGCCCAGGCGGAGGTATCCGCACCGTCGGCAAAATCCTGTAGACTGGCTGTTTTGCTCACATCCCAGCCTTTGAGCTTTGCATAGCGGTACAGGATGGAGGCAATCTGCTCACGGGTCACGCTGCCCTCCGGGTCAAAGCCCGCACCTGTGCCGCTGACGAGACCAGTCTGGCTGGCCCAATCCACAGCCTCGGCGTACCACGCATCCGGCTTCACATCCGGGAAGCCGGATGCGCCAGACGCCTCAGGCTCGCCCTCCAGCCGCCACAGCGCCGTAACCAGCATCGAGCGGGTCATGGTGCCGTTGGGAGAGAAGGTGGTTTCGCCCGTTCCGGTCAGGATACTGTTCTGGTAGGCATACACCACCGCGCCGTAGAACCAGTCCTCCTCCTTCACATCCGTAAAGGGCATATCCACCACCTCGACAGGCAGCGCCACGAAGGTGCTCAAGTGGGTGGTGGCCACCTCAAGAAAGCGCTTTCCACCAGTCTTGACACACTTGCCCACCAATTGTTCCACAGAACCGTCGTCGCTGATCTGATAGACGACATAGCTCTTGCCCACCTCAAACGCCTTGTTCTCCACCGGCAGATAGAGGGTGATGGACTTGCCGCCGAAAGCGGTTACCTTCTCCTTGCCGGAGCGGATGGTCACCTCGGTCACAGAGCAGTCCTTCAGGGCCTCCTCGGTCACATCCTTCTGTCCCTTCAGCAGCCCACCGGCGTTCTCAGCTTTACCGGCGGCCACCGTCACGGTGACCGCGCCACCCTCCGTCGTTTCGGAAATGGAGGTCAGGACATCCCGGGACAGAAGCACCCGGCCCAGATCGCTCTGTATGGATACACTCGCCTTTGTCTCTTCCAAAATAGCATCCACGGCGCCCTTGGGGAATGTGACCTCCAGGCTGGTGGCCTCACTGTCCATCTCGGGAGAGATGGCAATGATCTCCGCCTCGCCTTCCACTGCATTCTTGATCATCGTTTCGATCTCTTTTTCGGTAAGCTCCACCTTGGCGTTGCCGTCCTTATCCACATTGGCCCCCGGCTTCACATCCACGGTTGGAACGTCCGGCTTTTCAGGCTGCTTGTCAAAGTCCTCCTTGGCCAGCGCGGTTTTCGCGCTGTTAATTTTACTTTGGCTGGCCTCAGGGTCCGTCAGAACCTCCATGGCGTCCATATAGACCTCGTTGGCCTCCAGAACCTCGTCGTCGTACTCGCTCCGCAGCTCGGCCACGGCCCAGGTAAGGGAGCCCTTGTCACCCACGTTCACGATACTGGAACTGCCCCAGGCGGTATTGTCTGCGTTCAAGTCTGCGCCATATCCCCAGACGGTGAACTGCCAGCGCATGACCTCGCCGTCCGACATCTGCCAGTTCGAAGCGCCCACGCCGGGGAAGTCGTTGTCCACGCTGTACATCCAGCCGGACATGTTGTGGTAATCAAACTCGCTCAATGTCTTATCGCTGCTGTCACCCATGTTGACGGAGCCGGCATGGTCCAAGATGTACTGTGGGATTTTGGCTTTGGTCTGGTTCACAGGCTTCACACCGGCCAGGTAGAAGCTGTTGGTAATGCTTCCGGTGTTCTCCCAGTCGTAGCCGTTCTCTCTGAGCAGGTCGGTAATGACCACGCTGGCGGGGGTACGGTCATCCACAGTGACCAGGGTCGGCTTAATCAGATAGCCCAGACTCAAGGTGTTTGCGTCCATAGACACCGCCACCTTGATCCGTCCGGCGTGGTCAGCAGGGATGGCCTGCATAGCGGCCAGCGCCTTGTTCAGGGCCGCGATGATGTTATTTTCGATGAAGTCCTCGGCGGGCAGAGCGGCGTTGATATCCGCAATTCCCTGCTCATATGCAGCCACCAGCTTTTTCCAGTTTGCTTCGCTGTAGTCGCTTTTCTTATACTTGTTAAATGCTTTTTCCAGGTTGTCCAGGGCAGATTCCCGGTGATACTGCATCTCCGGGTCGTCGGGGGCCACGGGGCCGGTGCGCTCCGTCCACTTGGCGTAGAGCATGATGCCTTTCCCCGGCATCCGGGCGGTATTGGCGGCCCACTTCTTGCCCTCGGTACAGGCCGCATCATAGTACCAGCCGCCGAAGGCATTGCCGCTCTTGGCAACACTGGGCACCTTGGACGAATCCACCTCGCTGAGGATGGGGGCGGTCATGGTTTTCAGCGAGTCATCTTTAAACGTGCCGCCCTGGGCGTCAAAGGTAATGGTTGCGTCATCCACCGAGAGGTAGATCGCGCCCGCGCCGTCTTCGCCATACATGGCGCTGACGCCGTCTATGACGCCGCTCAAGGCGGTCACACCGTCGGGGCGGATTTTCTTGCTCAGGTCGTTGGGATCCTCATTGGGGTCGTTGAAGTCGGCCATAACCTGATAGACCCACTTCTTCCCATCCCACTTGTAGACGTAGCTGCCGTTATAACCGTTGACCGCGAGATAGTTCCGTCCTTCGCCCGAACCGTTGACAAGCGCATAGGGGATCCCGCCCTGGTCCAGCCCGAAGAACAAGTAGTTATGGAAAGTATTTTTATTATTAAAGTACAGCCCGTCCAGCGACAGCTTCGTTGCGGAGCTGCCATCCCACAGGTACGGGTCATAATTATTTTTCCCTGCCATGAGGAGCAGTTCGCCGTCGGCGTTGCCGCTGGCCACCTCGATCGAGCCGGAGATGTCTGCGGTTTCTACCTTGCTCCAGGCTGTACCATTGTATTGGTACAGGCCCTCGTCCGAGCCGGCGTAGATCTTCTGGTCACTGACCCGGTAGAAGGAGTTGAACTCCACACCATTCTCAAGCCACTGCGTCCCGTCCCAGTGGTACTTGTTCTGCCATATGGTGCCGTCCGAGAGGATGACCACCGCGTCGCCGGGGTCGCGGGGCTGATTCAGGTCGTATGCTTCTTGATTGTAAATCTTCTGGTAATCCGAGAAGCAGGAGGCATCCACCTGGCTCCAGGACGTGCCGTCGTAGCGGTAGAGAAAGTGCGCCCCGCGGAGGATCACCCCTTCGGCGTCTGACGGATAGCCCGGCGTGGTGACCTTATCGATCTCCTTCCCCACCTCGCTGACAGCGGCCAGCAGGCCGCCTTGTCCATCCGGCCCCACGGCGAGGACGCCAGCCGCGTCTCCTTCCGCGGCGGGCAGGCCGTCGCTGATGCTCATCAGATCCCGGTCCCCGCTGTCCGCCCAGGTGTAGACGCCGTCCTTACCGTAGAAGTACAGTTCGGCCTCTCCGGTCTCCGGATCGGTCCAGCCGGACACCCCGCGGATGTCGGGCCCCGCCTCTGTGGTGGAGCCTTCGGTGCCGGCGGGTACGTTGGGGCTGGTCACATAGGTAAACGCGCTATTCTTCCCGTTGGCCTCCGTCGAGATATCGTAGGTCTTCTCCACCGTCTCCGTGTTGCCCACAGTGGTTCGGATCGACGCCGTCACCGTCAGCCTGTCTGTGTAGGGCAGCGGGTCGATGGGGAGCCAGATGCAATAGGTTTTGCCGGCCTCCCAATCCTGTGTCTTGACGTTGCTGCTGAGAAGCGTTCCCTCTGCCGAACCGCCCTCGTAGATCGTGACGGTGAGCTGTCCGTCCGGGATCTTGGAGGGTACGCTGAGAGGGAGGTAGAGCCGGGCCCGGCTGCCCGCCGGAAGCGTGTCCCCCTCCTTCCCTGCGAAGGACGGATTGACAGTGATCCCCGAAAATGCGCTTCCCTCCAGATACGCACCCTCGCCCAGGGTGACCTCCGCCAGCTTGAAGTGGGCGGTAAAGGTCACGTTCTCCATGCCCTCGGCCAGGGCCACCGTCATGGGATTGGCCGTCTTGTCCCAGTCCTGGGTCAGTTCCTCCAGGTTTATCGCCTGGAGGCCATTATTCTCCACGGGAGCGGGGGTCTCCTCTACATCGGGGGTCTCCTCTACATCGGGGGTCTCCTCTACATCGGGGGTCTCCTCCGCGTTCAGGCGCAGCAGAGCCACCGGGGAGGGTGCAGCCGCTTCCGCCCCGGTGGCATCCTCCGCCCCGTCCGGGGCAGGCTCGGCTGGCGCAGGCTCTTCCGTGGGTGCGCCGGTCTCATCCGGCGGGGTCTCCGTCCCGTCGGCAGCTTCCTCCGGCGGCGCAGTTGTCTCCGGCTCGGAGGGGGCGGGCTCCGCCTCACCGCCATCCTCCGGCATATCCTCATCTGGAAGCACCTGCTCCTCCGGCGCGCTGTTTTCCGCGCCGGTTGGGACGCCCTCCCAGCTCCAGTAGTCAAACATATAGAGTTCATCCGGCGTGGCCGTCAGGGTGTACTGATCCGCGCCGTTGGAGGAGTTTACATAGGAAAAGGACGCGGTTCCATGCCCAGCATTCTCAACTGTGAGAACACGGCGATCCCGGAAGTAGGCGGTAAAGTTGGTGTTCTTCGTCAGGTTCACGGTATACGGATTGTCATAAATGCGGTCAGAACTTCCCTCCGCGAGCCAGTAGTCGAACGCGTAGTCCTCTGCCCCCATAGCGGCGAGTACATATTGATCGGCCACGGTACCTTTCAGTGCCTCTGCCGTACCACGTCCCTCCTGTGCGACGGATACGGTCGCGGAATGCGTTGATTCAGCCGGTGCTGGAGCGAGGATGATCGTGCTCCCCCCACCAAGCCCATAATCACTATTGAGGATTCGGGACATACTCGTCATTTTGAAAGACAACTTGTTGCCTTGAATCGTTATAAAAGTTTTTTCCTCCTTATTTGAATAAGAAAGGACATATTTTCCCGTATCCTCATGATCATGCAAATATTGATTCAGCTCACCATTACTTGCTGTCCCGCTAACGGTCCAGCCCTTATATCCACTTGGGGAAAAATTATCTAATGTGACAGTACTAGTGACGATAGATGTAACGCCGCCACCACCCTCAGTCTGAAATTTTTCATTAACTATATATTCGTTGCGCTCTCCGGCCTTAATCTCATAAGTATTCCCGCTTATCTTAAACTGCCCTGAGACAGCGCCTGTATACGTCCTCAAATCGATCACGATTTTGATCTGTTTCTCAGTCGGTTCAACAGCCAGTGCCGTCGGGGCACAGAGCGAGCATAAAAGCGACAGCACCAACAGTATGGAAAGAAGCTTCCTCTTCTTCAGCAATGATGACTCCTCCTCTAATTCGTCTTCCAGCCTTCACCAGAAGCCCTTCAACAGATGAATGTCCCCGGCCGCCGAACACGTCGGCGGCCGGGGGTTCAGATCATTCTCTCATGGGACGGCCATTTTCCGCTCCCTCTTATCAGTCGTGCACCACATACAGGTGGTTATAGTCATTGCCAAAGACGGCGTAGCCGTTGTCAATGGCCATGCCGCCCAGGGCGTATGTGTCGCCCGTTGTGCCCCAGACCTGGCTGCCGGTCGTGCCGTCATAGCTGTAGCAGTAGCCGACGCCCTTCTGGGCGTTGGTGTTGAAGTACAGGTAGTCGGTGCCGGTGCCGTCGCCCATCACCACGATGGAGCTCTGAACGGGGAAGCCATCGCCCTCGACCACCGTTTTCACGGAAGAGCCGTCGGCACTGACGCACTGGACGCCGCCGGCATTGAAGCCAGAGTAGTAGCCCACATAGATGCGGTCGCCCACCTTGGTGGGGGTGGAGGTGGAGGTGGCGCCCAGTTTTTTGTGCCACTCGACCGTCAGCCCGTCATCATAGGAGCAGCACCACAGGTAGCCGCCCTGGGTGGTGAAGTACAGGTAGCCGTCATCCAGCATGACGGTGGAGCGCACATTGCCCGCGTCGCTGGCCACATCGGTCAGATCCAGCACGCCGCCGGTTGTGTCAAAATCCGCGATGCTCCGCCAGTACAGCAGGCCATTGTCGCTGCCGAAGTAGACGTTGGTGCCGTCGCTCACCGCGCCGGCCCAGTAGAAGCCGTAGCTGTCGGGGGTGAAGGTCTTCACCGAGTAGTCGGAGAGCTTGACCTGATAGTAGGTTCCCGCGTTGCTGCCGCCGGGCCAGGTGCCGAAGTACAGGTAGGTCCCGTCGGTGGTGATGGGGGTGTTGATCTGGCCATTGATGCCGGTCAGGACATTCGTCACAGTGGGTTTGTTCTGATCCAGGCCGGTAAGAGCCATAACCTTGCTGCCGGTACCGGTAAGCCACTCACCGCCCTCGTAGTCGTCATACTGGCTGATGGTACCCACATAGAGGGTATCGTCCGACGCGTCGTCGGGGGTACCCTTGTCGTCCAGATAGGGGGTAGACAGTTGGAAGCCGCTCTTGGCGTTCAGAGAGGTTCCCTCCGTGCCGTAGGGATCGGTAGTCCAGACGATGCTGCTGCCGCCGTTTTCCGCGCACCTGATCTTGGCTACCAGCGCGCCGCTGGCTCCATAGCCATCGTAGAGAACGTAAGCATAGGTAGTCCCGTTCACCGTCTGCAATACGGGCACGTTGTCCACGCCGTCCCAGCCGGAGCCGGTACAATGCAGTTGGATGTAGCTGTCCAGGCCGGATTTATCCGGCCTGGTAGGAGCCTCCGTCACCACCGCGTTGTGATTGTTGCTGCCGCCGTAGACGTTCCAAGACGCGAACGCGCTGGTGGACAGCATGCCCGCGGCCATCGCCAGAGACAGGCACACGGACAGAACCTTTTTGCCGTTTTTCATCTTTTGCATGGCTTTTTCTCCTTCAAAATTAGACTTCCTTTGCTCGACCGCCGCATGAGCAGGATTCCCCGTGCGGCATGCACACGGACTCAGCAGCCATAGGCGTGCATGCTCCCATGGCCGCAATCAAAAGACATTTCCCAACCACCCGACCTTTCCAGTTCGCATAAAATTCCCATATCACTTATCGTCACGGCCTGTCCGGCCTGTGAACGCGCCCTTGCGCAAGCACCGGACCCCGTTCCTGCGCTCCCGTCCGCCCCGACGCAGACCGCGTTGTTCGGCCCTTGGCGCGCTCCTCTCCCCGCGCGCTTCCCCAGGCCGGTATCCCCTTCCGATGCCGCTATTCAGTTGTCGGCCGCGCTTCGGCCATTTGAAACGGGCGAAGGCCCGCTGGATTCCTAAAGTAGGCTCGTCATAGGGGGCTACCCCTATGACGGAAGAAGGGGATCCCCTTCTTCATCAGGATTACTCGCTGCTGTTCTGTTGCTCTGTGTATGCCCGCTCTCTCGCCTGACAGCGGAGCTCCTCCTTGAAGATCTGCCGCTTGGGGAGGGGCTTCTGCTTCTTCGGCGGGACCAGCCCCGCCGCCGTGACCACATTCTTCCAGCAGCCAAAGCGAACCGCGATAAAGTGGCCTCCGATGATCTCCCCGGCGTTGGGCGTCATTCCAAGCCGTGCCGCCTCACCCCGGACATAGTCCAGCAGCTCTTCGTCGCTGGCGTCACCGTGCGTCTGGGCAAACTGAACATTTCGCTGACGAAGCGCTTCCTTGGTGCGCCCAATGAGTTTTTTGCTGAGCTTCTGATCACCGGTGAAATACTTGCCGCTCACAAAACAGCCTCCTGACTTGTGGCACAATCCGGCTGCCCCGCAGACCTCTTGGGGCAATAGAAACAAAAAGACGGACGCATACCGATACGTCCGTCTTTCCCCCGAGCGTGCGAATAAAAAGCGGACGCAAAATATGCGTCCGCTTTTGCACCCATTTCGGGCAGAAGAGGGCACTTATCCCGTGCCCTCCTCACATTTGGCATTTATCTCAGAGCAGCCCCAAGGAATTGGGGGTAAGCTCCTAGTAGGTCTTCTGACTGATGTGTCCCGACGGGCCTAAAGCCCGCCTGCGCATATCCGCCGCCTTCCCAGCTAAGCCATTACGACCGCCAGTGACCTGCTTTCGCAGAAAACGGATACACTCCACAATCACAGCTATTGAATTGCACGTCCCCGCAGCTTTCGCCGCGGCTCCTGCTGCAAAACATGTCCAGGAATTTCACCTGATTCCCTTGTTCAGAAACAAGGATGCGTGTCCG